>ERZ761607.41-NODE-41-length-315831-cov-45.843050_pt1 | contig 315831 bp, 287 predicted proteins | sample MGYA00511164_ERZ761607 | MGnify/ENA primary metagenome ERZ761607 (study PRJEB28899, sample SAMN02445080) | bioreactor sludge metagenome | biome: EBPR sludge | place: Australia: Brisbane, Thorneside Wastewater Treatment Plant | collected 2011-06-22 ... | reverse complement strand
TCTGTCGCACATTACATCGCATTGCCTCGAATAAAAGCTATTGTATCAGAGATAGTGCAAAAAACAAGCTGAACTTTAGAAATACACTGCAATCTCTATGCAAATGAGATTGTCACGATATCGTCAGTATGAAGTGGTAGTAGATTAAAGACTTGACAATACTTTTGAATTGTAGTAAATTGATTAAACTTTTAAAAAGGAATGGGAAAATGACTCAAGAAAATGAAAAATTAGAACACTTGTTAAAAATAACTAGTGAACTTAGCCGCAGATTCAAAGTTATTGAAGATTTCATTTTGAAATCTACAATTGAACAAAAAGCAGTTGAAATGTCAATAGTCAACAAAGAGAGTACGGGCTCAATAAGTAAGTTGGCAGAAGCGTTGAATACGACAGATGAGCAGCTAAAATTGATTTTGGACTTAGATGCTAATGATTTTCGTATAATTAAAAATATTGAGGCAGCTAAACTGCCTGAGAAGCAATATATAATGACGATATGTATTTTAACCATTTCAAATTACTTATTTAAAAGAGATTACTTGCCCACAAAGGATTTAATTAGTCAATTGGAGAATCACGGGATAGATAAAAGTAATCTTAATAGAACTTTAAAAGCTTTCACTGAGCATGTTGTTGCAAAAGGGAAGAAGGGAAGTTCAGATTATGTTTATAAAATCACAACACCTGGGCTCATAAAAGGGAAAGAAATCTTAAAGCAAATGTTAAAAAGTACAAACTAAAGGAGAATTTATATGGAAGTACAAGAATTAGTTTTAAAAGAAATTAACGACAAGCTAGATGTCTTACTAAGGCGGACGGAATTTATAAGTGGTGGCAATACAAAAACAAATTGGGGTTTTAGAACTCACCTTAATTATTCCAATGAGAGAGAAATAAGCAGACCAAGTTTAAATAAGCTAGCCGAAAAACTAGATTTACCTGAGAATCAGTTACGTATGATCGTTGAAATTGATGGAGATGATATAGCTTTATTAAAACCAATTTCAGGGAAAAATGATGCCGATAAAATGTACAAAGCATCAATTATCTTTCCAGTTTTGCGATATTTTATTTTCAATAGGGATATAATTGATACAAGGGAATTACTCCACAGAATTGAATCCTTAGGTATTAAGCATAATAGACATTTAAGCAGAATTTTCAAAAATAATGTTGAATTGTTCATACCTAAAAACAAAAATGGTAGTAAGAATTTTGAATACAAGATAACTCTTCCATGTCAAGTTGTAGGATTGAAGTTAATACAAGAACTATTAAATGAAAACAAGAAGGAGGTCTAAGTGCTAGACATTGAAAAAAGAATTGCAGATTTAGAAGTTAGGGTTAATGATTTAGAATCTCTTTTGGCTGAAAAACCTGCTAAGATACATAAACAACAATCTCTTAGAGAGTTTTTCTTGGAAATAAATCCTCAAAAAGACATTCAGAAAGCAGCAACTATTTGTTATTATCTTGAGAAACATCAAGGTCTTAATTCAATGAATGTTTCAGACCTGGAAGATGGCTACAGAGAGGCAAAAGAAACTGTACCTAAAGATAACTTGGCATACAAATTCTTCATGCTAGTTAAGAAGGGACTTTTAATGGAGGCGAAGGAAAAAAAAGATGGAATGAAGGCTTATGTTTTGACTAATACTGGTGAAAATGTCGTGGAGAATAAATTCAATGTTTCAAAATAATTCGGATGAAGTATATAAACATTTTTAATAACCTTGAAGAAATCATTCATACAAATTCCACGATTTCTTTAAGGTTGTTTTACAATTTTACTTCACGAGTATCATTTTGCTTGATGCGCTGAAATTACCTGCCGAAAATTTACAGAAATATATTCCGCTTGAGAATTTGGAGGCATCCCAGTCAATTTCATACGTACCCGGTGCCATGGTTCCGCTCACAAGTTTCTCTGTTAACTTTCCTGTATTATCATAAATAACCAACTCAACATTCCCGGCTTTTTTAACATCAAACCTGAACTTAGTTACAGGATTAAAAGGATTAGGATAGTTCTGATACAGCTTATAATCCTTTGGAATATTCGATGAAATAGTATTTATTCCAAGTGAAAGGAAATAGGTCCTCGAAATACCGCCGTTATCTCTCAGCGCAAAAACCGCTCCGCTGAAGTACCCGTTCCGTTCTATGGTTATGTAAGTATAATTCCCGTCAGGCGCTGAATAATCATAAATCCACGTGTTACTGTTGTGAGGGTTCAGGTAGATATTATTATCGCTTTTGATAGCCCAGTTAAACCTGTTGTGGGCGCTGCCTGTAACACTTATTATATTTCCGCTTCCGGGTAAGGATTCCGGATACCATGTGTTACCGTAGTTCAAAGTCCTTATTAAACTTTGGTCTCCAGTTAGTCCTATATTGAAATCGAAATCGAACCATAAGGATGCCGACTTCTTCTCAGTTCCGGTTGACTGAAACTGCCAGCTTGCTGCAAAATTAGTCGATTTATATACTTTGAAATTATCCGTACCGAACCAGATATTATTTCCGGTAGCCCAAAGTGCATTTGCAAAGCCTTTCTCATTTCCGTTTTGCGGCAAGTAACAGCCCGTTGAATCCCATGTAGATCCACCATTGAAAGTTTTCCAAATTGACCATCTTCCGCCCACCGGATCGCCAACCAAGATGCCTGTGTTAAGATCAATGAAATGCAGAGCATTAAATTTGCAGGATGGCTGCTGATGTTTAACACTCCAGGAATTTCCTCCATCAGCCGTATAGTATAGTTTCGTCGCATTTTGATCGTTGCCAAGTATCATTACAGTGTTTTCATCCAGACAGAAAATGTGATTCAAATTAGCGCTTACAGGAATTTCGCCTGAGTTTGCGTTTGACCAGGAATCACCCATATTACTGCTTTTGATAACAGTCCCGCCTGCTCCGCAGGCCCACGTTGTAAGATCCTTAATTGAGGAGAGTGAGTTAAGCCTTGAGGAAACACCGGAATTCAGCTCAACCCATTGAGAATTTACGAATGATACATTAAGAAGTAATATAACTGAGACTAAAAATGTAAGTACTTTTATCATAACTTTTCCTCCCGGTATTTATCTAATTTAATTCTAAAAACTTACAAATGAAAGTAAATTGATAATTTGGTGTTTATGAATAGTTCAGAAATGAAGAAATTTCTATAAAAAAAACACCATGAAAATATTCACGGTGTTTTTTTTAATAAGTAATTGCCAAAACTCTTTACTTTATTAATATCATCTTTTTGGTTTCAGAAAATTCAGCAGTTTCAAGTCTATAAAAGTAAGTGCCGCTTGGCAAATCAGAAGCATTCCAGTCATACCTGTAATTTCCTGCGGCAAGCTGTTCATTTACAAGCGAGCCGACTTGCTGTCCCAGGAAGTTCATTACTGTGAGTTTTACAAATGAAGCTTTTGGTACACTGAATTCTATGTTTGTAACAGGGTTAAACGGATTTGGATAGTTCTGCAGCAAACTGTATTTAACCGGAACTTCACTTCCTATCTGCGATATACCGATTATGTTTGCTGTAAAGTCGCCTTCCATACCCGGAAAGTGAGGAGTACAAACATAATGATAGCTTCCTGCAACGGTTACAACATAAGAAAATACCTGGTTACCTGAATGCAGGGGAGCGTCCCAAGTTGCTGCGCCCTGGGGTATGGTAGCAGAAGTAGTGGTATGATGATCTCCGTTTATCCAGGTCCATTTAATTGTATCTCCTACAAATACGTTAGGCAGATTTGCCGGTGAAAAAGAGAAATTCTGCACATTTACATTCCATGTAGTGGCGAATGTATTAAAACTCCACGCCAGCAATAAAAAAGCGAAAACTTGTGTAGATTTTTTCATATTTTCCTTATTTTAGTTATTAAAATTTGTATCATATTCAACAAAGATTTGATTGTTTCAGTTCTGAAGTTGATTAAATATATTTACTTAACTCACCCGGTGCAGATACAAAGATCACGTTTCGTTCGATCAAACTTTGTAATCTTTCGCTATCCTGTTTTAATGTTTCAATCATATTTTTCCAGAAATCTGTATAAAATACCATTTTCTTTTCACGCATAGCGTTTTTGTTCATTAATTCCAGAGCTGCTGAAATTTCCAGAAGTGTACCGGTGCCGCCTCGGAAAATGACATAAGCATCAGCCTTAGTTATAAGCATCATGATGCGTTCCATCAGGTTTTCAGCAGGGATAAATTCTTTTAGGTACCCATTTGGTTTGGAGCTATTTCCCTTAACACCGATTCCAACTGTATAGCCTCCGGCTAAGGTAGCCCCCTTACTAATAGCTTCCATTGAACCGCTGTAACCACCGCAGTAAGTATTATAACCCGCTTGGGCAATGTATTTGCCTATTTCTACAATTTCGGAATATAGAGGTTCAACCGGATCGATGAACGCTGTACCGAATGAAGTGATGGTTTTATTCAAATGACCTCCCCCAGCCCCTCCAAAGGAGGGGAGTTTTGCTCTTCGGTTTGATCAAAGATTATTACTTTTTTAACAATTATTATGATATATTTAAATATTAACTCAGTGTTTTTAAAATCCCTATTCAAGTACCGTTCTCTGCTTCTGAAGCCACTCCTTTAGGGGGGGGGGTGGGGAGGTCGATTTTTTTAGATGAATCGTTATCCAGTTTTATCAAAGTACCAGCTATTTATTTAAAGCTGTTGCCTTTCAAGCCCCTCCTTTGGAGGGGTTGGGGAGGTCGTTTTTTGAGTTGGGCCATATTCAGCAATCATAATTAAAATATCAAATTACATTTATAAAAATAGAATTGTATTCTCTATAATCTTGAATCAACCTTTTTATTTGTACGTACTTTAAATATGACCTTTCAAGCCCCTCCTTTGGAGGGGAGTTTTGCTCTTCGGTTTGATTAAAGATTATTACTTTTTTAACAATTATTATGATAAGTATAAATATAACTTATAGTTCTTAAATCCTTAATCCACCGGCTCTTCGTAGCAGCTGCGGCAGCGGGCTTCATACAGGTCAGTAGCGCCTACAAGGACTCTATCTCCCGTGTTTGATATTCGTTGAGTACGATTAGCGGGAGCGCCGCATTTCATGCAGATTGCAAGGGTTTTGGTGATATACTCCGCAATTGCAAGCAATTGCGGCATGGGTTCAAACGGTATCGCGCGGTAATCGGTATCAAGACCCGCAACAATCACTCTTTTTCCCTGTGCGGCCAGCTTCTGGCATACCTCAACTAGGTATGAATCAAAGAATTGTGCTTCATCAACACCAATTACATCGGCTTCCGCAGAAAAAAGCAGAATCTGTTCAGCGGTTTCAACCACTGTACTTGGTATTTTTTGTTCACTGTGCGAAACTATGTCGCTTTCGCTGTACCGGTTATCGATCTTAGGCTTGAAAATCTCCACCCTCTGTTTTGCAATTTGAGCCCTTCTTAGCCGTCTGATGAGTTCTTCAGTTTTTCCACTGAACATACTGCCGCAGATTACTTCAATTTGCCCCATCATTTTCTTGTTTTCAATATCGTACATACTACACTTTCTTTATACTGTATTTAACTTGAAATAATTTGGAATAATATCTTTTAAAATAAAGCTCTTAGTTTTTTTATCTTTTGTAATTAATATCACTTCTAAATTAGGGTTGAACTCAACCAATGCCTGCCGGCATAAGCCGCAGGGATAGATGAATTCTTTTGAACTTGTTGCCACAGCAATTGCTAAATATTTTTTCTCCCCGCCTGAAATTGCATTGAATAAGGCGGAGCGCTCTGCGCAGACCGTTAGAGTAAAAGCGTCAAATTCAACATTTGTTCCCGAATATATCTTTCCTTTGCTGCTGAGCAGCGCGGAACCTACTTTAAAACCGGAATGAGGAGAATGTGAATTCTTAATTACTTTTAAAGCCGCATTTATCAGCTTGTTTTTCTGTGGTTTAGATATCATTCAGTTATTTTTAGTTACAAAATAATAATAAAAAATGCTTATTGGAACGTAAAAACGAATTTCAGGTTGTAAATATAGATAGCTGAATTGATATAAAATATATATTTAATTATCTTTCAAGTACAGATGCGTAGAAAAAAGATCTTCAGGTTTTTTGACAGATATTTAGGGATACCCCTTGTGCTTTTTTTGGCTTTATTCACAAGGAGAAAAAGACGCTTACCTATAGAAGATATACAGAATATTTTATTTATAAAACTTGCTGCTATTGGCGATGGTATTTTGCTTATCCCGACCTTAAGAAAGCTTAAAAATTCATTCCCAAATGCGAAAATAACCTTTATGTGCAGTGATATAAACCTATCTGTAATTCAGAAAATACCGTATGTTGACAGGATAATTAATTGCAGGGTATATGATTTTCTCAAAAATCCGGTAAATTTTTACAGATTTGTGAAGGAATTGCGCAAGACCAAGTATGAAGTAGTAATTGACGCGGGTCAATGGGAAAGAATCAACTCACTTATAACAATTTTTACACGAAGAGACTATTCAATTGGTTTCAGAACAAAAGGGCAGTGGAAGCATGTTGTTAATGATGCAGTGATAGCCCACAGCAGAACCAAACATGAAGTTGAGAATTTTATGGATCTGATGATACCTTTAGGTATCGTTCCGGTAAGCGGCGAATATGACTTTGATGAACTGCAGCTTGAATTTTTCCTTAAGCCTGAACACAGAAAATTCCGTGATGAATTCTGGAAAGAACACAACCTTGAGGATAAAACCGTGATATGTTTCCATCCGGGATGCGGAGAAAACGGCAGGCCCAGGGAGTGGGCGCTGGAAAATTACATCAATACAGGTAAGCGGCTCCATGATTCAGACAAAAATATAGTTATAATCATAACAGGTACAAATTTTGAGAAGTATTTATGTGACCCGCTGCATGAGGCTTTAAAGGATTTTTCCATCAACACAGCAGGTCATTTTACCCTTGAGCAATCAGCGGCGCTTGTAGAGCGAGCAAAGCTGATGCTTTGCAGCAATACAGGTATATTGCACGTAAGTACTTGCGTGGGTACAAGAACTATCGGACTGCATGGACCAACAAACCCGGTTAAATGGGGCGCATACAACAAGAAGGCAGTTACAATTCAGAGCAGTAAATACTGCTCACCCTGTTTATACCTTGGACACGACTATGGCTGTAATATGCCAACATGCATGAAGGAGATCACATCTGATGAAGTTTACATGGAAATAAGGAAAGCATTAAAACCAGAATTATTTTTAAATATATTACAAGTACAGGAGAGCTAAAATAAATGAAAATTGGAATGTTGACCGGCGGGGGAGATTGCCCGGGTCTGAACGCTGTAATAAGAGCAATAGTCAGGAAATCACTGACATACGGATGGGAATGCATTGGAATTGAAAACGGCTGGAAGGGGCTGATGGATATATATACGAGGCCGCTGGATATGAACGCGGTTTCCGGAATTCTACAAAAAGGCGGAACGATTCTTGGTACTTCAAGAACAAATCCCTATAAGAGCGATGGCGGCGAGCAAAAAGTGATTGATAACGCAAAGAAACTTGGTCTTGATGCGCTGATAGCAATCGGTGGCGAGGATACGCTTGGCGTTGCGAACAAGCTTGCTAAAACGGGATTTAAAGTTGTGGGCGTTCCGAAAACCATTGATAACGACCTGAACGGAACTGATTACACATTTGGTTTTGATACTGCAGTAAATATTGCAATGGATGCCATAGACAGGATACATACGACCGCGGAATCACATCACCGCGCTATGATAATTGAAGTAATGGGCAGGCATGCCGGCTGGATAGCAATGCACGCAGGCATTGCAGGCGGAGCGGACCTTATCTTAATACCTGAAAAAGAAATAAAACTGGATGAAGTCATAAAGGTAATGGATGACCGGGAAAAACGCGGCCGAACATTTTCTATCATAGTCGTGGCTGAAGGAGCGAAAATAAGCGAATCAGATCAGAAGAATTCCGAGATGGTATTACAGGACCAAAAACTTGATGCTTTCGGGCATGTAAGGCTTGGTGGGATAGCTAACCTGTTGGCAGAGATCATTGAAAAGAAAACCGGTGTAGAAACCCGTGCGACAATACTTGGTCATATACAGAGAGGCGGTTCACCAACAGCTTATGACAGGGTACTGGGCAGCAGGTTTGGCGTTCACGCCGTTGAAATGGTTAAAGATGGAAAGTTTGGCCGGATGGCTGCGCTTCGCGGAACAGAAATTATAGATATTCCGATCGAAGAGGCTGTAAAAGATCTGAAGTTGGTTGGCGACGATTTCTACGATGTAGCCAGAACATTTTTCAGGTAAAGTAATAATATGCCGTTACAGAGGATTATACAGTAATATTTTCTTTGAATAATTGCTATTTTTTGCCTATATTTGTCGTTTGTAATCACAGGAATACTACATTTTTTAAGAAAGGTTTTTTGATGTCTTCATTAAAAGCACGAAAAAAGATAACGCATAAAGAATTAAAGAAAGATAAACTTGTTACGGGTTATTTTGAAGCCAGGAACTGGCTTGATAATGACGAAAATAAGAAAAAGATTTACATCGGAGTTGGTGTTTTAATAGCCCTGGTAGTTGTTGGATTCCTTTATTTCAGCAATAAGAGCGCTAAGAATGAAGAAGCCGAAGTAAAACTTTCAGCGGTTATAACATTGTATGAGCAGGGCAAGTATCCCGAAGCTATAAACGGGGATCCGGCCGCAAATATCACCGGTCTTGCAAGCATTGTCGATCAGTACGGCAGCACCGAAAGCGGTGAAACCGCCAAGCTGTATCTTGGAAACTGTTATTTCAATATGAAAGATTATGACAATGCGTTAAAGCAGTTTGATAATTACGGCGGCGATAATGACATTATAAAATCTTCATGTATTTCAGGTATGGGTGCGGTTTACGAAGCAAAGGGCGATCTGAAAAAGGCCGGCGAGTACTTTGAAAAAGCGGCAAATGTAAATAAAAGCGTAGTTATAAATCAGGAAAACCTGTTCTATGCCGTACGTTCATTTACTAACGCGGGTGATAAAGAAAACGCCAAAAGGGTATTTGCTAAATTAAAAGAACAATATCCAAAATCAAAGTACATCAATGAATCAAAAAGATTTGAATCTGAATTCAAGAACTGATAAAATTCTGTAATTGATCTTTCAAACACAAAGTTTCAGAAATGAGGCTTTGTGTTTTTTTATTTCCGAAACATAACATTGAACTGGTTAGATATAATAATTGTTTTACTGGTAACTTTACCAACATTCTTCGGATTCCGAAAAGGTTTCCTTAGGAAGCTTCTCGGCATAGCCGGAATAATCCTCGGGTTTGTTCTTGCCGTCAAGTTTTATGAACCTGTGGCAGGTTTGCTTTCCGGGGTTATCAAAGAAAACCCGGTATTTGTTAACGTTCTGGCTTTCCTTGTAATTATAGGTATTGTTTACGGCGCATCAATATGGCTTGCGAGATTCATAGCCAATATGAATTCCGGTACAAGTTTGATAGATAAGATATTGGGTACAGTTATCGGATTCCTCCAGGGATTACTTGTGGCAAGCGTGCTGCTTTACAACTTATCTGTGGCTGATATTCCGTCCCGTGAGACAAGGGAAAGCTCATTGCTATACGGAACTGTTACAAAAGTGGCGCCCGCTTTGTTTGATAAGATACTTGAGTATTTCCCGGGGCTGCAGGAATTGTACAGGGAATATATAATGCCCGAAAAGAAAGAACCTGGCGCGCCGAAACAGAAATCAACCTGAAAATTCTCTTCAGGTTTCACTAATTTGAATATGAATACAATTTTGATCATTGAAGACGATAAGGCCATTGTAGATGTCCTTAAAATGATACTTGAGCATGATGGCTTCAGGATCGAAAGGGCGTTTAACGGCCCCACCGGTATTGAGAAATTCAAAGAAACCGCGCCTGACCTGGTTTTACTTGATATCAGGATGCCGAAGATGGATGGTATTGAAGTACTGCAGGAGCTCCGCAAGATCGACAAGCAGTCGATCGTAATAATGATATCAGGCCACGGTAACATAGAAACAGCCGTGCAGACAACAAAGCTTGGCGCATATGATTTCATTTCCAAACCTTTTGATGTTGAAAGACTGAAATTAACAATTCAGAATGGTTTGAATTACAAAAAGCTGCTTGCTGAAAACGAGAGCATGAAGCAGAAATTCGATGCCGAAGCTGAGTTTCTGGGGGCAAGTGATGAAATGAGAAGGCTTAAGGACCAGGTAAGTAAAATTGCTTCCACATCAAGCCGCGTATTGATTACCGGCGAAAACGGCACCGGTAAAGAGCTTGCCGCGAAGCAGATACATAAGCTGAGCGACAGAGCAGAAAAGCCCTTCATTCATTTGAACTGCGCTATTATACCCAAAGACCTTCTGGAAGTAGAATTGTTCGGTTGTGTAGAAGGTTATCTTTCATTTTCGCCCGGCAGGCGAATAGGCAGATTTGAAATGGCCGATAGGGGAACGCTTTTCCTTGATGAGATAGCTGATCTTAGTATGGAATCACAGGGGAAACTGCTTAACGTACTTGGCGAAAATAAAATTGAGCCGCTGGGCAGCAGCAATTTCATTCCCGTGGATGTAAGGGTGATTGCTTCAACTAACCGCAATCTTACGGAACTAATAGCCGAAGGCAGGTTCAGGGAAGATCTTTTCCACAGGCTAAACGTATTAACGCTGGTGTTACCGCCTTTAAGGAACAGGAAAGAAGATATACCGGAGCTTGTTTGCCACTTCACGAAAGAGATCACACTTAAAAATGATATGCCTGAAAAAACATTTACTCCGAAAGCATTGGAGTATTTAAGCTCGCTCAAATGGCCCGGAAATGTAAGGGAGCTTAAGAACACAATTGAAAGACTGATAATACTTTCGGATTCAGATGTTATCGACAGGAAAAACATTGAAGCTGAAAACAGGTCATACAATTCAGAAATGGATAAGCTTATAAATTCAGAAAGCACGCTGCGTGATTTTCAGGATATATCAGAGAAGATATTTATTGAAAGGAAGCTTACAGATAATAACTGGAACATTTCTAAAACCGCAGAAGCGCTTGATATTCAGCGCAGCCACCTTTACACCAAAATTAAGCAATTTAACATAGAAAATCCCGAAAAAGACGATAAAAATCAGTAGTAAATATGACTAATATAGGCAATATATTGCATATTGCTTGTTACAACATATTTTCCTATAATCACGTCTGATTCTAACAAAAATTTTATAAAATAATCATTAAAATGAAATTGAAGAAATACTTTCTGGCTTTATTACTGATGCTCTCACTATTTGCTCTCTCCGGCAACAATATTTTCGCTCAGCTTGGCAATAGTAATATGACTTTATTAGCTAACAGGAATACTCACCCCGGCACAGGCGGTAATCTGTATTCAGCGCTTTGGGGTTATGTGGCTCCAAACGGGCGGGAATATGCAATATTAGGCTGTGCAACGGGCACTGCTTTTTTTGATGTTACGGATTCTGCGAATATTGTTGAAGTAGGTTTTATTACCGGACCAACAAGCAACTGGCGTGAAATGAAAGTATTTTCAAATTATGCTTATGTAGTATCAGAAGCTAATAACAGCAAAATACAGATAATTAATCTTGCCAATCTGCCTGCATCGGTCAGCCTGGTTGGCACATCAAACATGGCCGGACATACTACCACACATTCAATTTCTCAGGATGGCCCGTATTTATATTTACACGGCTGTAATTCGAGTTTTGGTCAGGGTGTCACAGTTGTGGATCTCACTAATCCAATTTCACCGGTTAAAAGAGGGGGTTGGAATACTGAATACGTACACGATAGCAGGGTTAGAAATGACACTATTTACGCGTGTAATATTTATGATCCACCGGGAACTGTTACAGTTATTAATGCTTCAAACAAAGATAATCTAACAACAATAGCTTCATGGGTTAATAATCCAAACCCGTTTCCGCATAATGCGGCTTTAACACCGGGCAGAACTTATATCTATACAACCGATGAAACATCTACACCCCCGGGTAAGCTTAAGATATGGAATATTTCAAATTTATCAAACGTTACATTTGTTGCAAACTGGCAGCCTACAGGAATAACGAATTCAATTGTACACAATGTAGAAATTTACGGCAACTATGCGTTAGTTGCTCATTACACAGCGGGAATTAGACTGCTGAATATATCAAATCCGGTTGCACCAACAGAAGTTGCGTGGTATGATACATACCCATCAAACAACAATAACACATATAATGGCTGCTGGGGTGTTTATATGTTCCCATCAGGCAAAATAATCGGGTCTGACAGACAGACCGGTCTCTATGTAGTAAAGCCTACAATTCCATTGGTTGGCATTAATGATCCGGAAAATGGAACTCCTGAGAAATTTGAGTTAAAACAGAATTATCCAAATCCCTTTAACCCTACAACATATATCGATTTCAATCTGAAAGCCTCAGGTCACGTTACATTAAAAGTAACTGATATCCTCGGAAGACAGGTAGCATTGCTTGCTGATGAGTACAGGAACGCAGGCGCGCACAAAATAAGTTTTGATGGCGGCAGGCTTTCAAGCGGAATTTATTTCTACACGTTAACCACGGATAAAGGTTTTTCAGAAACTAAAAAAATGATCTTAAACAAATAAAGAATGAAAAATAAGTTTAGAATTGTTTTAGTCCTTGTAATATTTGTTTTCTTCGGATCTGTTTCAGTTTATTCTCAGCTTCCGAATCAGAACACAACACTTCTTGCACAGAAGGATGATCATGGTAACGGCTATTCCGCCTTGTGGGGATATGCCGGACCGAACGGCAGAGAGTACGCCATTTTGGGCTGTAACACAGGAACAGCATTCTACGATATCACCGATACTGCAAATATACATGAAGTCGATTTTGTGCCGGGGGTTCAATCCGGGTGGCGCGAAATGAAAGTATTTTCAAGCTACGCATATGTTGTTTCAGAAGGTACGAACAGCAGGCTTCAGATAATAGCATTGCAGTATTTACCTGATTCCGTAAGCCTTGTAGCGACTTATTCATACACAAATTACAGCAAAACACATTCAATTTCTCAATCAGGTCCATATATTTATCTTCATGGTGGTGATAATACTTTTGGCGGTTCAGATCAGGGCGGAATTACAATTCTGGATATTACCAATCCGCAGTCACCTGTTAAGCGTGGATCATGGTCAAATTTTTATGTTCATGACTCACGCGTACTAAATGATACCATTTATGCATGTAATATTTACGATCCGCCGGGAACAATTTCTGTGATTAACGCGGCAAATAAAGATAATCTCGTAAGCATAGGGAGTTGGGTAAATAATCCCAATCCGTTCCCGCATAACTGCGCTATTCCAAACGACAGGAGATTTATATACACCACAGACGAGACTTCGGCACCTAACGGTAAACTTAAGGTTTGGAATAAGTCAGACCTTAATAATGTTACTTTGGTAACTTCATGGCAGCCAACTAATATTACAACAGCAATTGTTCATAATGTTGAGATCTACAATAATCTTGCAGTAGTTGCTCATTATACTGCAGGTATAAGGATACTGGATATTTCTAATCCGCAGGCACCAACAGAAATTGCTTGGTACGATACATATCCATCGAGCAACTCTGCTCAGTTTGCCGGCTGCTGGGGAGTTTTTATGTTCCCTTCATCAGGCAAAATCATCGGGTCTGATATGTCAGGCGGATTGTTCGTGATAAAAGTCGGCAGTAATATCACAGGTCTTGCCGGCAATGAAACCATTCCTGCGGGATTTTCGCTTAAGCAGAATTATCCAAACCCGTTCAATCCTTCAACAACGATCGAATATAATATTCCGAAATCAACTTACGTTACATTAAAAATGTACGATGTCGTTGGCAGAGAAGTTGCGCTGCTTGCTGATGAATTTAAGATTGCGGGTTCATACAAAGTCAATTTTGACGCTGCAAGACTTTCAAGCGGTATTTATTTCTATTCACTTGTTACAAATGAGGGTTTTAGAGATACAAAAAAATTAGTGTTAAGCAAGTAGATACTTGTTCAGTTCTTTTAAAGCCCGCTTATAAAAGCGGGCTTTTTTTATTGATATAATGTGTTATTGTTTTTGTGTATTCAGATAATTAACTTGGAATATGAAAATTACTTTAAAGGTTGTATTAGTCCTCATTATCATTTCATTGCCTGTATTTTCGCAATTGCCGAACAGCAATATGCGATTGATCGCGAATAAGAACGAGCATTTCACCAATTACTATTCCGCGATCTGGGGATACACGGCTCCCGACGGGAAAGAATATGCCATACTTGGGTGTGCTGATGGAACTGCGTTTTACAATATTACTGATACAAATAATGTAACTGAATCAGGGTTTGTACAGGGGTTAACCTCACTTTGGCGGGAGTTCAAGACTTTCGGTCACTATGCCTACATTGTTTCAGAAGCATACGGCAGTGGTCTGCAGGTGGTTGATCTTCAGTACCTTCCGGATTCTGTTTCTTTGGTAAATACTATCACCTTTGGCGGCTACGCCAGGACACATACTATTTCACAGGAGGGTCCGTATTTGTATTTAAACGGCGGAGACTACAACGGCGGGGGAATATTCATTTTTGATGTATCCGCTGACCCGGTGAATCCCGTAAAACGGGGTGATTGGTATGTGAATTATATACATGACTGCCGCGTTGTGAATGATACCATATGGGCTGCGGCCATTTTTGACGGCTATATTTACGCAATTGATGCCGTTGATAAAGACAGTATGCGGACAATTAACAGGTGGCTAAACGTTCCGCTTCCGGGCCCGCACAATACTGCAATTACAGAAAATGGGAATCATCTTTATGTTACCGATGAGATAGGCGGCTTTCCCAGGCTGCTGAAGGTATGGGATGTTGAAGATATTATGAATCCGCTGCTTGTTGCCGATTGGCAGCCGGCAGATATTGATTCTTCTATAGTGCATAACGTCGAAATATACGGTAACTATGCGCTTGTAGCGCATTACACCTGTGGTGTAAGGCTTCTTGATATCTCAAATCCTGCTCAACCAATAGAAATCGCATGGTATGATACCTATCCTCAAAACAACGGTTTCACATATGACGGCTGCTGGGGGGTATATATGTTCCCAAGCGGCAAGATAGCTGCTTCTGACAGGTCAACCGGCTTATATGTGCTCAGGAGCTCAGTTGGACCTATTGCAATAAGCTCAAACGGCAGTGAAGTTCCTTCAGGGTTTGAGTTGAAACAAAACTATCCAAATCCGTTTAATCCTGTTACAAAGATAAGTTATTCACTACCCGAAAATACGTATGTTAAGATCAATGTTTACGATATCACAGGTAAGCTGGTAAGTAAATTAGCCGATTCATATCAGAGAGCAGGGGATAGAACCGTAAGTTTCAACGCTGCGCAGCTGCCAAGCGGAATTTACTTCTATACTTTGCAGGCAGGCGATTACTTTTCATCGAAAAAAATGGTACTTATTAAATGACATTGAGTTTTGATATGGAAAATACGGGGGAAAGTTCAGAGAGGCAGGATTGGACGGTGCTTTGTGAAACCTATGACTACATGGAATCAGAATTGATAGAAGCTTTGCTTCGTGATAGAGAGATCCAATACGAAACAAAAAACAAAGCCGATACGCTCTCAGATGAACTCGGTAGCCGGATCATAGGCAAGGCATCAACGGGTATTCCTATATTGATTTACGTAAAAAGCTCAGATGAGACGAGGGCAATTGCAATGCTGAATGAGGACTGGTCTCACCTGCTCGATGGGGAAGACCCGGATTTCGGCAATACCGAAGATGATTCTATCAAACCTGGTTGAGTAATCAGCTCTTAAACGCTCTTTGCCTTAATATTTCATATAAAAATACCCCTGCTGAGACTGAAACATTCAAGGAATCCATTTTCCCTATCATAGGTATCTTCACAAGGTTATCACACAGATTTATAATATTTTTCCGTAAACCTTCGCCTTCGCTTCCAAAAACCAGAGCGCATTTATCAGGGAAAATAAAATTATAGATATCTTCATCAGTTTTTAACACTGTAGCTATAATTTTGTAGTTGTTTTCCTGTAAAACCTCAATGGTCTTGTAAATATTCGGTTCTTTCGAGATTTTGATGTAGTTGGTGGCACCCGAAGATGTTTTTATCACTGTATGGTTCACTTTTACGGAATTTTTGTCGGAAATTATTATTCCGTCCGCACCGGCGGAAACCGCCGTTCTGATTATTGCGCCAAAGTTATGGGGATCCTGTATTTCATCAAGGATTATCAATGTGGTTTTTTGCTTTTCATTCAGCGATTTAAGAATTTCAGTGGTTTTTGTATATTCAAAATCTTTGACCTCCGCGAATATTCCCTGGGAGATGCCTTCAGATTTATCGTTCTTATCGAGTAACTTTTCAAAGTAAGCTTTTGACTGCTTTTCAACGGTAATATTTTTTGATTTAGCTGAGTTTTCTATTTCTCTTATTTTATTATCGTTTACGGTGTTCAGTAAAATAATTTTTTCTATAGTTTGCGGAGCAAACTTCAGGGTTTCTATTACCGGATTTCTTCCTATTACTAGCATTAAATTTGTTTAAGTTTTTGTTTATATTTGGAGATCAACTCCAAACATTTTATAATAATAATAGTTGTTTACATTTAACTCAATCTCAAAATAAATCTGTTACTGCAAATACTATGGATAAGTTATTAGAGAAACCGGTACATTCACCCGCATTCAAAAAAAGACGGGGAGTTAACTGGATGACACTTGGGCTAACCTATGCAGCCATGTACATGGCAAGATACAACTTCGGGTTCGCAAACAAGCAGCTGAGTGATACATTTGGATTTTCCAAGACTGAGATCGGTACAATCATAACAATAAGTACCTTATTATACGGACTTTCAGCAATTTTCAACGGGCCAATTGCCGATAGATGGGGCGGCAGGAAGGCAATGATAGTGGGCGCTGCAGGCGCCTGTGTATTTAATGTTGCTTTCGGTTTGGCGGCTTACCTTGGATTTTTAGGTACAGGCACTTTTATGCTGATCTACCTGGCAAGTATGTGGACCCTGAACCAATATTTCCAGTCTTACAGCGCATTAGCGCTTATAAAAGTTAATGCCGGATGGTTCCACGTAACGGAAAGAGGAGTATTTTCAGCAATATTCGGCTCTATGATTCAAAGCGGCAGGTTTGCTGTTTACGCATTGATGACAACTGCCCTTGTTGCGGGTCTCCCGTGGCAATGGAAATTCTTCTTACCGGCAATGATAGTTGGAGTTTTTACAATTTTAACATTTATGTTTGTAAAAGATACCCCAAAGGATGCAGGATTAGGTGATTTTGATCCGCAGGACGCTACCAGCGGGGATACCGAGAAGATCACGCTTGCTTATGTAGCCAAGAAGGTATTTACCAATCCAATAGCCATAACAATAGCAATTGCTGAATTTTGCACAGGATTGGTAAGAAAAGGGTTTGAAGAGTGGTTCCCCAGATATATGCAGGAAGTCCATCATTTGGAACTTTCGAGTCCGGTTTTCCAGCGAAACGCTTTTGCGGTGGTAATTGCCGGAATTGCGGGCGCATTTATTGCAGGTTTCATGTCTGATAAAGTGTTTAAATCCCGCAGGCCGCCTGTGGCATTTTTAGGTTATGTAATTCAGATAATCTCTTTAACAATAGTGGCCTTAGCGCCAAGCCTTGAAGCAATTATTATTGCATTCACGCTTAATTCGCTGGCCATTTCAATGGTGCACTCAATGCTCTCGGGCACGGCATCTATGGATTTTGGGGGTAAACGCGCAGCAGCAACAGCTGCCGGCATGTTTGATGGTATGCAGTATGTAGGCGGTTCAGTAATGGGTGTGGGGGCCGGCTGGCTTATTGAAACTTACGGTTGGGGTTCATGGGGACCCAGTATGATAGGATTTTCGGTTATAGGAGCAATATTAATGCTTAAATTATGGAATGCCAGACCCGGCAGAGGCGGACATTAAAATAATGAAAAATGATATTTAAATCAGAAGAAGGCAGTTCACGGCAGCTGATACAGTTCTGTATCGGATATTTTGTGTTATATGTAATAACCGGCGTTTCTGTAAAGTATTTCCTTGGAAGTCCCGAACAGGGATTCCCCGGTATGCTGGAGATCAACTATCTTGTTTATAATACAATTGGCGGCAATCTGCTCGCACTGGTTGTAGTATTGTTATTCAGATGGTACAGAATGGCATCTAATTCATACGCGAACTTTATGGGTATGAAGATACCATCAGAGCTGCTTTACATAATACCTTCGGGCGTATGTACCGCAGTTGTAATTCCAACAACCACACTTATGTACACACTTCCTATTAGTGTTATGGTTGCGATGGTGATTATGCGGGGGAGTATAATTGTTATCAGCAGGATAATTGACGCTATACAGATAAAGCAGGGCATTCTGACAAAACGTGTCTATTGGGAAGAGAATGTTGCTGTTATGTTCGCTGTTATCGCAGTAGCAGCCAATCTGGTCAATCTTAAACCCGGCAGTTTTGATTTTGTGGGTTCTACCGCCGCAATGTCTATATTAACAGCATATCTTATAGCGTATTCCATTCGAATTTACATAATGAATTACTACAAAAACACCCGCGGTAAAGGCGTTAAGCAGGATAACAAAGCCTTCTTCGCTATTGAGCAGATAGCAGCAACGCTTTCGATGTTGATCGGCGGGATCATTTTATTCAACGCGACTGATCTTTTCGGGTGGGACCTGACGCAGATCGTTCAGTTCCGTGAGGCATTCACTGCACCTGACAGCTTATGGGGATGGGCAATGATATCAGGGCTAGCATTTGGATTGCTGGCGTTCTTTTCTGTTTTCATATTCATGTTCAAAGGAAGAACGGCTACATTTGCGGGTCTGGTTAACCGATTAACCTCACTTATAGCCGGAACGGCAGCTACGCTGCTGTTTGCGATTGTATTTGGCGGGAAATATCCCGTTACTGAAGACTGGATAACGCTCGGCTTTATATTAATTGCAGTAGCGTTTTTAACCAAAGCTGAAAAGAAACGGGCGGCAGAACTAAAACTAAACACCAAATAGTGAAATATAAAAATATCCTCTTCGATCTTGACGGGACTATTACTGATTCAAGCCCGGGAATAATTAACTCTTATCTCCACTCTCTAACCAGAATTGATCTGGCAGAAAATGATATTGACATGCTGCGAAGCTATATAGGTTCGCCCTTGCGGGCATATTATACCGAACGGCATAATATGAGTACAGCTGATTCTGACATTGCCGTAAAACATTTCAGGGAGCATTATGCGGAAACGGGTCTGTTTGAAAACACAGTTTACCCGGGAATGGATGAGCTTATCCATAAACTGCATGATAGCGGTTTCAGGCTTTATATTGCAACCTCAAAGCCGCTTCAGTTCGCGATTACTGTTCTTGATCATTTCAACCTTAAGGAATACTTCAACAGTATTCACGGCTCAGATATGTCAGCGGATAATAAACCGAAGGATAAGCTGATTGCGGATGCAATTTTAATGAACGGGCTGATCAAAAGTGAGTGTGTAATGATAGGGGACAGGTACCATGATATAAACGGCGCAAAAGTAAACGGAATCGATTCAATTGCTGTTACGTATGGATATGGAAGCGTGGATGAACTTGCTAAACTGGAGCCGGTATTCATGGCGGCAAACACCAGGGAACTTACTGAAATATTTTTCCCCAACTAAAAATCATGCGAAGCGTTAATAAACAGAAACCTGCAGTAAATAAAAAAGGATAAGTTTATTCAACCTATCCCTTTTCTCCTCCTCTAAATATCCGTTCAAAAAACTGATATCTAAAGTATATTCTATTTTAATTTATCGCAGCAGGATGTATAACAATATAGCTACTATACCCGCAACTGAAAATACCGCGTAATCCTGAATTATACCTGTTTGCAGCTTTCGCCAATCGAGTGAAAGGCTGTTGAAGAATTTTGCCGTACCGTTTACAGCACCATCTATGATCTTTACATCAAGTATCTTATAAAAAATTTCAGTTAGCCACATTAATGGCGCAATTATTATCTTATTGTAAAGCTCATCAACTCTGTACTTATCGCGAAGCAGGTTGTAGAATCCGCCTGAAAAGGCATCGAGTCTTTCGCCGGACTTAAACATCTTAAGCGAAATTATAATTGCTATAACTGCAACCAGTACTGAAGTTACGATCAATCCAATTTCAGTTGAAACCACAACATGATGCTCAGGCAGTATGGCTAAAGCGGGAGCGAATACAGGCTCCAGCCAGTGTTCTATCAGGTTCGGACCGATTATATGCGGAATGCCTATGAAGCCGCCCACTACAGAAAGTATCGCGAGAATTATCAGCGGTACTGTCATTAATGCGGGTGATTCATGCGGGTGAACGTGGGATTCATCGTATCTCGGTTTACCGTAGAACGTTAAGCTTATTAGTCGCCACACGTAAAATGCTGTCATAAACGCCGTGAGTACGGCAATGCCGAATACTGCATAATGACCGCCGAAGAACAGCTTCGCGAGAATTTCGTCTTTGCTGAAAAATCCGCTGAACGGGGGAATACCTGAAATTGCAATTCCGCCCATTAAGAAGGTAAGGAATGTAATTTTCATTTTATTTTTCAGGCCGCCCATTTTTGTTACATCCTGTTCATCGTGCATTCCGTGAATAACCGCGCCGGCTCCGAGGAACATAAGCGCTTTAAAAAACGCGTGGGTTGTAACATGGAATATACCCGTTGAAAACGCGCCGGCGCCCATCGCCATGAACATAAAGCCTAATTGACTAACTGTTGAATATGCGAGGATCTTTTTAATATCGTTTTGCGCGACTGCAATTGTTGCCGCCATAAAGGCTGTAAGACAGCCGATTATCATTACAACTTCCATTGTTATTGGCGCGTGCGCAAACAGCAGGGAAGTCCTGCCAATCATATATACGCCGGCTGTTACCATCGTTGCGGCGTGAATGAGCGCTGATACAGGGGTCGGACCCGCCATAGCGTCCGGGAGCCAGACATAAAGCGGTATCTGCGCGGATTTACCCGTTGCGCCAACAAACAACATTAAAGTAATTATTGTGAACATAGAAACCGGTACCGCCGCGGTTGCTATTGCAGTATTTATACCAAGAAAATTGAGAGTTCCAAAACTTGTGAAGATGAAGAACATGGCTATCATGAAGCCAAAATCACCAATACGGTTTACCCAAAAAGCTTTATTGGCAGCATCGCCCGCGAATTTCTTTTCATAAAAGAAACCGATAAGCAGGTATGAACATAAACCAACGCCTTCCCAGCCAAGGAACATCAGCAGCATGTTATCGCCGAGAACCAGGTTAAGCATTGCGAATAAGAAGAGGTTTAAGAATGCAAAGAATCTCGCGAATCCTTTATCACCATGCATGTAACCGATCGAATAAATATGGATCAAAAATCCGACACCGGTAATTATGAGACACATTGTTACCGAGAGCGGATCAACCAGATATGCCGCGCTGATGTTAAGTGAACCTGTTGTTATCCAGTTAAATAGGGGAATGGTTATTGTCCTGGAATTTTCAGGAAGTGAGGTGATATGCAGGTATGCCATAACCGTAATTATGAACGAACCCAATACCATCAGTGAGCCTATAATTCCTGATACTTTTTCATTTTTGATCTTAGCGCCAAAAAGTCCGTTTATAAGGAATCCAACCAGAGGTAAAACCGTAATTAAATAGAAGTAATCTACCATTTTAAAATATTAATTTCATCCAGGTTAATTGTTGATTTATTGCGGTAAAGGGCTATGATAATAGCGAGTCCAACTGCAGCCTCGGCTGCGGCTACGGTCATAATAAAGAATACAAATATCTGCCCGTTCAGGTTTCCCAGAAAAGATGAGAACGAAACAAACACAAGGTTAACTGAATTGAGCATCAATTCAATACACATAAACACAACTATAGCATTTCTGCGTGTTAAAACTCCAATTACCCCGATTGTAAATAAAAGGAGCGCCAGTATTAAGTAGAAATTTAGTTCCATTTACAAAAATAACAGAATTTCACCATTTTATCAATTTATTTAGCAGAAATAATGGAAATAAATATGATTTATTTTCAGTTACACTAGAGCTTTGATATGCCCGCCTATTCTAATTTATTCCATTTTCAACCAAGATCATACCCACAGGTATTATACCTATCGGTATAATAGTTATTTGCCGCATACTGTGTTGTATCATACCATTTGGTATGATACCAAATGGTATGCAATGGTGCGCAACACAGAATCTGCCATGAGTAACATTCGGCATGCTTTGCTATAGAATAATCGACGGAAATATCAATTTTTCTTGATCCACACAAATCACTTTAACCAAACATAACCCGGATACACAGTACAATAGGGGAAGTGAAATTTAAAACTGTTAGAAATCTGAATAATTATCAACATTTAATACAACATTCAACTTTACATAATATATATTATTTCTCATTTCTTTAACAATATGTGAAAATGAGCTGTTTTTCTATATTTAGTTATACCGCAAATTTGGGGTTTTGGATGATTGCTTTTATTGTTTTAGTTAATTACTTTTGATATGTTAATTAATCAAATCCAACAATGCTGAAATATTTTATATATCTGTCTATATTTTTATCTGCTGTAATTTCTTCAAATATATTTTCTCAAAGTGACTGGAAAGCCGATTGGCAGTTCGCACTGGCCAAGCTTGATTCCATGTTTTACCGTGAGCAGGCTCAGTTCAGGCTTATGCAAAGCTATCAAAACGACGCTACAGAAGAATTGATATTGAAGGATATGGATACACTCAACGTATTTGTTACCGACGTGAATGCTCATATTGATTATGCCAACAGCTTCAGATTTCCCGCTGATGCAGACGCAATAAACGCATCAGAGACAATCAGACTGAAAGTTGAAGGCTTAAAGGAGTATTTTGATCAGTGCAGACTCCAAATACACGTAAATAATAATATTTTACAAAAAAAGCTGAAAAATGAGTCGCTGGATTTTAAAGTTAAACAGATCGACGAGCTGAAGCTGGGAAATTATGCGCCTGTGCTGAAATAATCTTATAAGAAACACATATATTACTTTTATATTTTTGACATTTGGATTTTGACATTTGACATTTTCATATAATTCCTTGTTTAAATCACTTAAACCCTATTTATTTAATGACTTAAATCATAGTTGCCCGTGACATTAAGTGCTATATTTGTATATGTTAATCACTAAACATCTACAGATATGACTAAAATTAATGTTATCATCATGGGCGCTGCCGGAAGAGATTTCCACAACTTCAATGTTGTTTACCGCAACAACCCGTTATATAATGTTGTGGCTTTCACAGCAACACAAATTCCAAACATAGATGACCGTAAATACCCGGCAAGTCTTGCCGGAAAGCTTTATCCCAAAGGCATACCAATTCACCCTGAATCAGACTTACCGGAACTTATAAAAAAATTCAAAGTTAACCAGGTAATATTTTCCTATTCAGATGTCCCCTTTCCGTATGTAATGGCAAAAGGAGCAATGGTTAACGCCGCCGGAGCAGATTTCATTACACTGGGAGCCGCAAATACAATGGTGAAATCCACAAAGCCGGTTATTGCAGTGGTTGCAAGCCGTACGGGTGCAGGCAAAAGCCAGACCTCCCGCAAAGTTGTTGATGTATTACAAAGACTCGGTTTGAATACGGTTTCCGTAAGGCATCCAATGCCGTATGGTGACTTAGCCAAACAGAAAGTTCAGCGTTTTGCAGCTATAAGCGATCTGAAAAAACACGATTGTACCATCGAAGAAATGGAAGAATATGAGCCGCATATTTCACGCGGAAACGTTATTTACGCCGGAGTAGATTACGAAGCTATACTTCGCGAAGCTGAAAAAGAGGCTGATGTTATAATATGGGATGGCGGAAATAATGATATGTCATTTTATAAATCTGATTTAACCATAACAGTCGTTGACCCCCACAGGGCCGGACACGAAATGAGTTACTATCCCGGCAGGACGAATATTCATTTAGCTGATGTGATAGTAATCAATAAAATAGATTCCGCTAATTTGGAGCAAATTAATACAGTTAGAGATAATGTGTTAAAGCTTAATCCAACTGCAAAAATAGTTGAAGCAGCCTCCCCTATTTCACTTGAAAATCCAAATGATATTAAGTTAATTCGCGTTAAGAGAGTTCTTGTTGTTGAAGACGGTCCCACTTTAACGCATGGCGAAATGAAATACGGCGCAGGTACAATTGCAGCGCAGAAATTTGAAGCTGCCGGGGTCATTGACCCGAGACCCTACGCTGTAAAGAGCATCAAAGATACCTATGATAAATACCCGGGAATCGGCATTTTGCTTCCGGCAATGGGATACGGCGATAAGCAGATGAAGGATCTTGAAACGACAATCAACAAAGTACCGTGTGACGCCGTCATTATTGGCACTCCAATTGACCTGAGACGTGTTATAAAGATCAATAAACCTGCTGTAAGGATCGATTACGATCTGCAGGAAGTTGGCAGACCTGACTTAACACAGATTTTAACTGAATTTATTAAAAAATATAAATAAAATATAAACTACGGTTAAGAAAATTTCACAAAAAAGTAAAATAAGTACCTGGGGAGAAGCTGAAAAGCTGAGCGAAAAAAAACGGCTTAAGCTTCTCGCCTCAGGCAGAATATATCACGTTCTTTCCGCGCAGCAGTTCAGCCGCAGTGAGCTGTATGGACTGTTTGAGCTTGCTGACCGCATCAGAAAGATAGCAAAGACGAAAGACGGGCTGGATTTCTTACAGTCCATACTTTCACATAAGCGCGCAGTGCTGTATTTTGCGCAGCCATCAACCCGAACTTACTTATCATTCAATAATGCGTGTCAAATACTCGGCATTAAAACAAGCGATATGCGCTCAGCGGGTTATTCCAGCGAAGTTAAGGGTGAATCCATTGAAGATACCCTTGAAACGATGCACTCATACACAGATATGATAATTATGCGCCACGTTGAGGAGAATCTAGCCGAAAAAGCCGCGCTGATGTTTAACAATTCCGATAAACCGATACCGATAATCAATGCCGGATCGGGTCCACATGAGCACCCAACACAGGCATTGCTTGATGTTTACACGTTATGCAGAGCCTTTAAAGGTAAGGTAAAGAATAAAACAATTGCAATTATCGGTGATCTCAAGCGCGGCAGAGCCGTGCGGTCGCTGGTTTACATGCTCAGTAATTTTGATGGCATTAAGTTCGTATTTTTATCACCTGAGGAACTTAAAATACCCGATGATATAAGGGCATATCTGCTTAAGGAAAAGATTAGTTTTGAAGAATCAGATAACCTTGAAAAATACATAAAAAAAGCTGATGTATTTTATTATACCAGGATACAGGATGAATATGATAAGCAGCATGAATCGAAAACCATAGATTACACCACATTTTACCTGAAATCAGCGTTATTGCGTCAAATGAAGTCCGATGCAGTGATACTGCATCCGCTCCCCCGCCGGAATGAGATTCCCCCGGAAATTGATAAAGACCAGCGCGCATGGTACTGGAAGCAGGAAGTCAACGGACTTTGGATGCGTACAGCGCTCATAGCGCACATCTTCAAAGAAGATGGATATATCCTGAACTATAAATAGCTAAGTATATTATAAATAAACATAAAAGCCTCTATGAATAGAGGCTTTTATAGTATAAACAGTCGCGCTGAGCGGAGTCGAAGCGCTTAATGTAAATTCTTCCTTCTCATTCCCAAACTCCAGTTTGGGAATGTACTACGGCTCTCGATGGTGAAATACTCATCGGATGACTTGGAGTCATCCGATGAGTGTTGGCTTATTTAGTTAATCCGCAGAGTCCTCAAAAAACGAGAGACTCTGCGGAAACATATAGTTGTTGGTCACAAGACCAACAACGGGGAGAACTTAAAACTCATCGGATGACTCTAAGTCAGCCGATGAGTGCCTGTATCACTCCAACAAAAAAGGCTGCCTTATCACTAAGCCAGCCTTTGATCTATTTCTATTTCATTTTAAACTAGAACGGCAAATCGTCATCTGTTGTTGTTGCAGGTTTACCTGCGGGTTTGGTTGAGCTGTAATTACCACCACTTCCGCCTCCGGAGTTATCGCCTTTTGAATCAAGCATTATCATTTCGTCAACAACTATTTCAGTCTTGTAATGCTTTTTCTTGTTCTCATCTTCCCAGTTAGAAGTTTCAAGCCTGCCTTCAACATAAATCTTGCTGCCTTTTTTAAGATAGTTGCTTACTATTTCAGCCAAATTTCTCCAGGCTTTGCAGTTATGCCATTCGGTTCTTTCCTGCCAGTTACCTTCCTGGTCTTTCCACTTGCTGCCTGTTGCCATTGAAAATGAAACTACGGCTACACCGCTTTGTGTGTATTTAAGCTCGGGATCCTGTCCCAGCCTGCCGATAAGCATTACTTTATTTAAATCTTTTGCCATGATGTTTTCCTTTCTTAAGAAAACAGCCTTTGATATCACCCGTTTTAATATCCCTATCGGGATAAGTAATACCAGCCATTAATTAATTTGTTTTTAGTTTAGTTACTGAATTGAATATTTATGAACCGAATCTTTTGTTAAGAACAAAACGGTGTTCTTATCAAGTACTGCGATATCGGTTAAACCATTTATTTCAGGGAAGCTGTAGTACTTTGAGTACTGTCCCTTTTTTAAGTCATATATAATCAACTCATTGGGATGCAATATAAATAAATTATCATTAAAATATGCAATACTTTTTATGGGATTTTTTCCGCGCTTACTTATTTTTTTTACAAAAACACCAAAATTATTAAAATTTAACAGCTCCCCTGTTTTTTTATCAAGTATCCACATATCCAGTTGATTGCCTTTAACAAGCTTTACAGGTTCATCAAGGCGTTCTGCGCCGATACTGTTTGAGCCGAAGAAAATACCAATTTCATTATAATCGTTAATGCGGGCTGCCTTATAATTTGTCGCGTCACACAGCACATACACTTCGCCCGTGCTGAGTGTCATTACCCCGTTTGGGTTGTATATTTTATTTGATGATTCCGCAGTAAGATTGTATGAATTGAAATCAAACGATAAAATGTAATTCAGGTTTATATCGAGCCGTTTGATACGGTTGTTCTGGTAATCAGCCACAAGTACATCAAGTCCATTGGATGCATCAATACTATACGGCTGATTGAGCTCGTTTTGTCCTAACCCTGAGCCACCGAATGAGGCAAGTTCAACTCCCATGGTTGATAACTTGTAGATTTTGTTGTCTTCAAGATCTGATACAAATATAAATTCTTCTCTTGTAGTGGAAATTGAAACAGCATTTTTGAATTTACCGATCGTTCCCTTAAACACCAACGAATCATTAACAATTACGCTATCCTTCTGCGCGAACAGATCAGGCAGAGTGAAAATGAAAGTAAATATTACAATATATTTCAGCAGTGATATTTTCAATCTTCAAATCTCTTTTTATTTTTCAGGTAATCAACAAATACCTGTTCGCCAAGCTCGTTTAGCGATGAATAATATGCCTTGCCGCCGTTGGCGGCTGTGAATTGCTGTATGAATTGAATTAAATACTCATCCTGCGCGATCATAAACGTAGTAATTTTTATTTTCTCGCGCCGGCAAGCAACGGCTTCATCAAGGGTTTTGTTGATTATCTTCGGATCCAGTCCCCATGAGTTTTTATAAATACGCCGTGAATTCGTGCCCGGTTCATATATAGCGGATGGTTTGCCATCGGTTATCATAATAATCTGTTTGTTCGCGTTCTTTTTTCTGCGCAAAATACTGCGGGCAAGCTCAAGTCCCGCTTTTGTGTTTGTGTGGTATGGACCCACGCTCACAAACGGCAGTTCACTCACCGAAACTTCGCGGGCTTCATCACCAAATAGTACAATGTTAAGTGAATCCTTGCGGTATTTTGAAAGTATCAGCTCCGATAGCCCAAGGGCAACCTGTTTGGCGGGTGTAATTCTATCTTCGCCATATAATATCATACTGTGACTTATATCAACCAGCAGTACTGTGGCAGCGGAGGTCTGCATTTCGGTTTCATAAATTTCAATATCATCCTCATTCAGGCTGAAGCTGTCTATTCCTTCGCGTTTAAACGCATTGCTGAGGGTTTGTGTGGTATCAATATTCTGCGGCTGATCGCCAAACTGGTATTTCTTTGTGGTATTGTTGCGCTCAATCCCCTTGCCGCTCATTGGTGACTCATGAAATCCCTCCGGCGATTTTTTCATGTTGCCGAATATCTCTTTAAATGAATCCTGCCGGATCTTCATTTCACCCTTTGGGGTTAAGGTGAACATACCGTCAGTATCATCAATGAGTCCTTTTTCTTTGAGCTTATCGATAAAATCGCTGAGCGACATATTTTCATCAAAGAAATTATAACGCTCATCAAGCTGGCTAAGCCAGTCGAGTGCTTCGTTAACATCACCTGAAGTCTGTAATAGAATATAGCTGAACAAATTTATCAGCTTTTCGAGCCTTTGTTCATCAGTAAGGGAGCTTTCGTTCCATTTGGAATATACTAATTTCATTTTCTCTTACCTTGCTTTACCGCTTATTCAAAGAGAAATATTATACAGCGCGTGTATTCAGTTATCAGAATATATTTCTGATATATCGCAGCACGAGCTCAGGATATACGCCGAATGCAAAGAGACCAATAACGGATATAACCGCTGCTGTGTATGAAAAATCTGATCTTTGCTGTGTAACTGTTTCACCGGCCGGTTCATAGAACCACATATATAATATTATCTTGATGTAATAGTAAACACCCACAAGGCTCAATAAAATCCCTACAATTGCGACCCAAATATAATTTATCTGTATGGCTGAAAGGAATATATAATACTTACCCCAGAAGCCGGCAAAAGGCGGAATGCCAGCAAGTGAGAAGAGAAAAATTGTCATCATAAGTGAAAGCATCGGATTGGTTTTGCCAAGTCCTTTATAGCTTTCAAGTGAATTCCTCGAGCCGTTATCAGGGGTTTTTGATTCAACCATTGAAATAATTATAAAAGCACCTGACTGCATGAGTATATATGAAACCAAATAGAATAAAATTGCGTGAATTGAAAACGCGTTGATGGATAAAAATCCAACCATTACATAGCCGGCGTGCGCAATACTTGAATACGCAAGCAGCCTTTTGATATTGGTTTGTACAAGTGCAACCACGTTGCCGTAAAGCATGGTGAGTATGGCGACCAATGCCACTACCATTGGAATATCATTGAGCCCGAAAATAGAAAAGAAAGAGATCATAGCGCCGAAGGCCGCGGTTTTGCCAACACTTGACATCATCCCTGTGACAATTGTAGGCGCGCCCTGGTAAACATCGGGTATCCACATCTGCAGCGGGAAAGCGCCCGTTTTGAAAATGAACGCAATGAAAACCAGCGTCAATCCTATAAGGTAAAATGTATCTTTCTGTGGATGAGCGGCTGCAATAGCTGTAAAATTGGTTGAGCCTGTGTAACCGTAAATGAAAGCAATACCCATAAGCAGGAAACCTGTCAGAAAAGCGCCCAGAAGGAAATACTTTATGGCGCTTTCATTTGATTCAATTCTTCTTCTCATAAAGCCCGCTAGCACATAGAAGCAAATAGACATCAGCTCGAGTCCGACAAAAACAACGATCAGATCATTCGCCTGGCACATAAGCATCATGCCGAGAAGCGAGAAAAATAACAGTGAGTAATATTCACCGTGATTTATCTTTTCGGATTCAAGGTATTTTTTTGATGAAAGCACGGTTATGAATGTACCCGCTATTAACGCAATATTAAGAACAGAAGTAAGCGTATTGACCCTGATGAATTTATTGTAGATTATAAAATTCTTTGCAAGATCGCCAAATGAAAACGCAGTTGCGGCGGCTAAAGCCGCGAGTGAGAAATAAAAAATTATCGTTTCGGTCTTATCTTTGAAGGAGCGCGGGAAGATCGTTTCAAGAATCATCACCATTAATCCGCCCCCGGCAATTATCAACAGCGGTATGGAATTAGCAAAATCTAAAAAATTTATCAACTTTATATCCCTTTGGTTTTAATATCTTTTTTACTATCTGTTATAGGTTTTTTCAACTTACTACATAGATCACAAATACTTTTTGAGCCAGTTTAAGATCAAATCCTTCGCTTCGGGTTTTTCTTCCAGCAGAAACTTTCCGTGTTTGGCAGAATCATAAACTTTCATTTCTTTCGGGTCACCGCAGAAATTATCATATATCCATTTCTGTCCGGCTTCGTGATCGCCATCTTTGCTGCCGCAGATCAGCAGCGCATTTTTCATTTTCGGGAAGTACGGTCTGCCCATCATCATTTCATTGTAACCGGTGAACGCTTCAAAGCTATACTTGCCGTTGGAAACGGCGACGGGTACTTTCACGCCGCAATTCAGCGCGGCATATAGTGCAAGATTTCCGCCTATCGATGTTCCGATAACAGCAATTCTTGATGAATCTATCCCCTGCCGCTTCTTTGCCCAGACAGTTACAGCTTTAATATCCAGCGGCGCCTGTTCGGGATCCGTTAGAATATCTTCAAGCTTGCCGTTTTGTCTGGATGATTTGCCGTGTCCCCTGATATCGTAAGCCAGCACTTTAAATCCGTTAACTAACATTGAATCAATAAAACTTTGCTGCCACTCCGCACGTGATTGATTGAACTGGTGAACCAGTATTACAAGCGGCTGTGATTCATCTTTTTTTGATTCCGAAAAATATAAAGAACCTGAGATCTCTTTATTATCTGATGTTGTTACAGTAAAATCTTCAGTTATAACTACAGGCGGTATGTTATTGGATTTAACATTACTTACCTGCGATGTTTTGTTATTATCGCTATCCTGTAACCGTGAAAACTCGTTCCTATCCTTAGTACAGCCTGTTAAGCTGGTAAAGATAAGTACAGCCAGAGATAACGTTAATATTTTCAAATTTTTATACTATAACGCTCAAAAATAGCAATATTTATTAACTATTTCAATTCAACTTTAAAAAGCAAAAGCTTATTAAAATCAAAACAAAAAGCGGACACAAAGACTCCAAGGCTCAAAGGAATGCTTCGCTAAACCCTAAATCTTTGTCATTCCTGCGAAAGCAGGAATCTTATTTTTTTATAATATTAAAAGCATCAACCGCGAATTGCACTAATTGCACGAAATTTGTGGTTGGAGAACATAAATTCTTGCGGCATCACCTATAATGTAAAAAATTAATAGCACATTCATTAACATGCCGCCCCAACGGGGCTTTGTTATATGGGGAAACGTTAATCTACAAACATTCCACCCCTAACTGCCTGCAGCAGTCAAGGGGGGTTAAAGGCGTAGGCGTCATGGCTTTGTTTACGCCTTTGGTGACTGACTATTATTGCACACTCCTTAATGTTTTTCTGTGAAAGAGCAAAAAAAATCCAGACTCTTAGAGTCATTAGAAATTGAGATCCCCGCCTTCGCGGGGATTCTCTTTCTCACCAAATGATCTTCCCGTCACTCCTGATGTACTTTTCAGCTCTGGTTGAAGGATCATTTGATGTATAATACCTGCAAACTCCGTTTTGCCATTTTCCCGGGGAGTAGAAATAACTCGATTCCAAAAAGCCCTTATCATCATACTTTAATTCAGCTTTTATAATGACATCACCTTTTACATTTATGAATGCGTTGTAACAATTATCGGTAGGTAAGTCGGATTCATTGAACATAATAAATACCGGAGCAAGACCTTCGGAGAACTCCCCTGCCCTTTCGTAAATTGCAGGCAATACCACAACATCGGGTCCGAGCCTGTAGCCCCATTTCAAATTACCGTAAAAAGGGATAAGTGTTTTCTTTGCATCAAAATCAATTGGGGGAGTTATGAATTGTTCGGGAGTACCTGACTTATTTATGAAAAAAATACTATCATTTTCATTTATGATCTTAGACTGTCTGTTATTAAAATCATAAACGTACTTTGCGTTTGTTTGGAATTGAGTTACTCCCGATGTACTTATACAATCCCATATGTTTGAATTGTTATCTGACTTTACAAATGCCAGCCCCTCACTGAAATCCTTTGCAAAGTCAAATTGCGGTTTAATTCTTAAGTAACCCTGATTATTTATGTAGCCGTATTTATAGCCATCTGCGGTATAAACTTTTACCGGATACAAAGTATCTGGAGATTGCGCAAAAACTGACGCTGTAATGGCAAAGGATAATATTACAACCAACTTAAGCATACTACAACTGCACCTCATCTCCTTTTGCGGGAATATCGATATCTTTGTAATTCATTTCATTTAGCATACCTTTTAATGCTTCCTGCTGGTCAGGGTCACCGTGTACAAGAAATATTTTATCAAGCGTGCCTTTTGTGAACTTACCGAAATATTCTCTCAGCTCATCTCTATCAGCGTGAGCGGAAAATGAGTTCAGTACATATATCTTTGCTTTCACTGCATGTTCTTCGCCGAATATTCTAACGAACATTCCCTGTTTTCCTTCGGCTTCAACTATTCGCCGCCCCAGAGTATGCGGTGCCATGAAGCCTACAATCAAAATTGTATTCTTCTCGCTGCTTATGTTATTGCGCAGGTGGTGTACAATGCGGCCGGATTCAGCCATTCCGCTTGCGCTGATAATCATACATGAACCCTTAAAATAATTCAGCTTTTTGGAATCTTCTGCATCTCTAATGTATGTTAAGTTCTGGAAGCCGAACACATCGACTCCCCTTGATATCAGCTCCGCCGTTTCGCTGTCAAAACATTCCGGGTGGAGCTTGAAGATTTCCGAAACATTTGTGCTTAACGGACTATCAACAAAGATCGGGAATTTAGGAATTATTCCTTTTGCGAAAAGTTTTGAAAGCGAATAAACAAGCTCCTGCGTTCTGCCAACACTGAAAGCGGGCACAATAATTTTTCCGCCGCGCTGAAGCGCTTCAAGTATCACCTTGGCGAACTGGTCATCCATATCAGAAGCTTTATCGTGCACCCTGCCGCCGTAGGTTGATTCAGATATCATAAAATCCACATCACCCATATGTTCAGGGTCACGCAGTATAGGCAAATGCGGCCTGCCGATATCACCGGTAAAACCGAATTTAATATTTTTACCGTTCTCATTTATATCAAGCCTTACCTGGGCGGAGCCCAATATATGACCCGCATCAAAATAAGTGACCTGTACATTTCCGCCAAATCCGTTTAAGTTAAATTTTCGCCTGTAAGGCATACATTTAAATTGCTGCATTATTCCCCTGACTTCTTCATATCCATAGAGCGGCTTGAAGAGCTTCTCACCGTTTTTGATCTTTTTTTTGTTCACGAATTCAATATCGCGGGTCTGAATATGCGCGCTATCCTGAAGCATAATTGCGCACAGGTCACGGGTTGCGGGTGTTGCGTAAATATCCCCCCTGAAGCCGCCTTTCCATAACCCCGGCAGGTTACCGGAGTGATCTATGTGCGCGTGCGAAAGCACGACAAGATCAAGCTCTTTGGGGTCAAAAAGGAAATGTTTATTTATGTTGTAAGCCTCTTCGCGCTTGCCCTGGTAAAGTCCGCAATCAAGCAGTACTTTTTTACCGGATATTTCAAGCAAATGCTGTGAACCTGTAACTGTTTGTGCCGCCCCGCAAAATTTTATTTTCATGATCTTACCATTCCCCCCTGCCTTGTTTCTAAGGTGAAGGCGGGAAACTCTGTTATTAATATTTTGAAATTGTTAAGCTATTTATTAATCACAATTAGAAGTCTTTACTATCTAAAATAACATAACCAAGTGTAACATTAAATGTATTTTATATTGCAATTTACTTATTGGAATGGTTTACCGAAGTAAAAATTTATTTGGGATTTCACTGTGATGAGTTTAACGCAAAGGAGTTGAAGTCAAATCAAGACACTACTACATAACCGATATTTATTTTTAATTATTAAATCTAAATGTTAAATCTACCAATCAACCTTTCCTTCTGAATTTTTTGGGAATTTATCATCTATTTTTTCCATTAATAGTATTTGAGTAGAACCTTCAAGTCTGTGAATTTTAATCGCGGAAAACCATTCACCGGCAACACGCTTCATTCTCAGTAATTCATTCATTGAACCATTTCGAGCCGTTATAAAAATGTTGAAATTTGCTTCATCCGTATTTGGCAGGTTAATTCTGCCCAAATGCATTGCATGATTTGGTGTTATATTTCCAACATTAAATACATAATCACTTTTTGTGATATCTTCAATTGTCGGTTTAGGAAGGTCTTTTACAAGTTTGTTAAATTTGGCAAGATCAACAATTCTAACGTTAACATCATATAATGGATATTTTCCATCTGTCATAAGCATAATCAAAGATGAATTAGATTGTAAGTCAGGTTTTGTGAAAATAACATAACAAAAACTATTTCCCCCAGTAACAAACATTGAATTTTCAGCACTAAGTTCAGCAATTTTATCACTTTTTTCGCGAAGTTCTTTTTCAAACTTGCTTTGTTGCTGTGTAGCCCAAAATGCACCTAAGGCTGCAATAACAGCTCCTATAAAAATAACAATTGCGGGACCACCAACATTTTCTGCAATCCATGTAAGCATAAGTAAATTTTTTTATTAATCATTTTAATTAATCAGTACTATCCAAAATAACATAACTTACCTTAACTTTAAATGTATTTTATATTAACAAAATTGTAAAAATTAAAAAAGCCGGCATAAAAATATACCGGCTTATAAAATCATTAAAGCTAAAACTTATTTTATCAGCACCATCTTTTTTGTTTCTGTGTATTCCCCTGCTGTAATGCTGTAATAATAAACACCGCTCGGATAGTCTGATGCGTTCCATTGCGTTTCATAAGACCCTGCGTATAATTCTTCCTTTACCAGCGTCTCAGCTTCCTTGCCCAGGGCGTCGTAAATTGTAATCTTAACAAATGCTGATCTTGGCAAAGTAAACTGAATGTTAGTTACCGGATTAAACGGGTTGGGATAGTTTTGTGAAAGTGAAAATTGTTCGGGAATTTCAGATGATAACTGGTTGATACCGACTAAGCTTGTATCGCCGTATAAAATGCCATCAATTAAACATCCTTTCAGTGTATGCCCCATTGAGAATTGTGCCCCGTATTGATCGCTCCGAACCTTTCCTATCCCCAATACCAGTCTGTGTCGCTCACCGCCTTCAAAATAATCTGTCCAGTAAACCAGTTTGCTTTTAATACTCTGGGAGAAAATACTGTAATTAGCAGTATCTTCACATTTGTACCATCTCCCTCCGCAAGTATAAGCTGAATCGTTTTTTCTGATATTCAGGCTATCCATTAAACAATCTGTGTGACTAACCGTGTCATAATTATACAGATTACCTGTTAACGAGTCAATTCTGCTGTATGTATAATTTGTATTTTGTATAAAGCCATTATTATGAAAGTGATCAAGCCTGGAAAAGTAATAAAGATGATTATTGATTATCCTGGTAGAAATTATTTTCTGGCTTATATTAAGCGGAGGCATAATTGGGTAAGCAAAACCCTGCCAGGTCCACCTGTTTCCGACTTTAAGCGGATAATACCTGAAAACGTTTGAATCTAATGTAAGTGAAAACGAATGAATAATATTCCCGAAGATTAAAACAAACAGCAGAGCAATTATTATTTTCTTCATATTAACCTCCTTAGGTATTACAAATATAATATATAAACACAGGAATTATAACTCAATAAAACCTTTAAAAACGACTTATCGCCCATTTATACTTAGCTTGCTTACTGTAACATTTAATGTATTTTATTTTCGGAAATTATCCCGTAATTTTGTAAGATAGTATTTGAAACGAAACCGTATTAGTATATTTATATGGATAACCTGTTAATTTCACCGCGAGATGTTAAAGATCATATAAACTCCCAAACGAATGGCCACATTTTACTTGATATCCGCGCAGAGGAGGAATATACAGACTGGCACATCAAAGGCAGCCTGAACATCCCGGTTAACAGCCTTATTTCAGAAGGAAACTACCTCGGTATCAAAGAAAAGCTCTCCACCCTCCCAAAGGATAAACTCATAATTACAATTTGCGCAAAAGGACTCAATTCCCAGGTGGCTGCATCAATACTGCGGGATATGGGCTACAATTCAGTCAGCCTTGAAAAAGGCATGAAAGGCTGGAATGAAAATTTTGATATTTATAAGATCGATTTCCCCGGGTTTACGGTTATACAATTTGTCAGAATAGGTAAAGGATGCCTTTCATACCTCGTGATCGATAAAGGTACCCGGGAAAGCGCATTGGTAGAACCTGCAATCTTCATGGATGAATACGAAGATTATATCCGCGCCAACGGACTGAAGCTTAAATATATAATTGATACCCATGCGCACGCTGATCATTTTTCAGGGGGAATGGAGCTTGCCGCCAAGTTAAACATGGATTACTATGTGAATGAAATAGAAGTAGATAAGGTGTTCCGGTTTAAGTCATTGAAAGATATACCGGAATTCAAAGTTGGCAGTACAATTCTGGAGGTTATCAGTACACCCGGTCACACCGATGGCAGCGTTTCGCTGCTTGTAAACAAAGAAGCACTTTTGTGCGGTGACCTGCTGCTTCTGGAATCACCCGGCAGACCCGACCTTGCGCGCACAAAGGAAGAAACCACAAAAGGCGCGGCTATTTTGTTTGATACACTGCAGGCTGTGTTGGGCAAGCTTAACGGTGAAACCAAAATATTCCCTTCGCACTTCACAAAAACAGAAATAAGACCTGTTGTTATGTCTTTAAATGAGCTGAAAGCAGCTTCAAAACCGCTCAATATTAAAGATAAACAGGAATTCATAGAATACATCACTTCAAACATCCCGACCACTCCACCAAATTACGAAACAATTAAAAAATTTAACAAAGCCGGCGTAATGATCCCTTTGGATTATGCAGAGGATCTTGAAATAGGTCCGAACCGCTGCGCAGCCAGATAATATAAAGATAATGTTAGTTCCAAAACTCTTCACCACGCTAAAAACCTACAACAAAAACCTTTTCTACAGCGATGTCACTTCAGGAGTAATAGTTGGTATAGTAGCCTTGCCGCTGGCAATCGCTTTCGGTATCGCATCAGGTGTTTCGCCAAATAACGGACTCATAACAGCTGTAATTGCAGGATTTATCATATCTGCCCTCGGCGGCAGCCGTGTACAGATTGGGGGTCCAACAGGCGCGTTTATTGTTATAGTTTACGGTATTATCCAGAAATACGGTATAGATGGATTAATGATAGCCACAATTATGGCAGGTATCATTTTGGTATTTATGGGTTTCATGAGACTTGGCACACTTATAAAATTCATTCCCCTGCCTATAATTACAGGTTTTACCTCAGGCATAGCCCTGATAATTTTCACCACCCAAATCAACGATCTTCTTGGGCTGAAAATAGTGAATCTACCCTCAGAATTTTTATCCAAAATTCCGGTTTATATAAACAACATAACTGCCTTTAATACAGATACAGTAATAGTTTCAGCTATATCTCTTTTCACTATCATATTTTTGGGGCGGTTCATGCAGAAAATTCCTTCTACATTTATTGCCCTCATACTTGGCACTGTAGTGGTATATGTTTTCGGGCTTGAAGTTGATACCATATCCACCAGGTTTGGGCAATTGACCAGCTCAATTCCTTCAGTCAGAATGCCGGAGATATCATTTGATATAATATATAATTTAGCGGGTCCGGCTTTCACTATTGCAATGCTTGGAGCGGTGGAATCACTCCTTTCCGCTGTGGTTGCCGATGGTATGATTGGCGGTAAACACAGGTCTAACATGGAGCTTATTGCCAATGGCGCCGCGAATATTGTAGCGCCCTTTTTTGGCGGTATTCCGGCAACAGGCGCAATTGCAAGAACAGTAACCAACATACGCAACGGCGGTAAAACACCCGTTGCAGGAATAACACATTCAGTGGTTTTGCTGCTTATTTTGCTCTTTTTCGGGCAGTATGCGGGCATGATACCAATGTGCGTGCTTGCATCGATACTGATGGTTGTAGCTTATAATATGAGTGAATGGCGTGAATTCAAAGCTCAGCTTAAAATGCCGAGGAGCGATGTTGCCGTGCTAGTTACAACTTTCCTGCTGACGGTTATATTTGATCTTACCGTAGCCATAGAAGTTGGTATAGTGCTTTCCGCTATGCTTTTTATGCGCCGCATGGCGGCTGTCACGAATGTGGGCGTGATTAGCCGTGAACTTGATGACCGGGTTGAACCCGAAGAAACCGGCGCTAATTCCATCCAGGGTAAAAATATTCCTAAAGGAGTGCTTATTTTTGAAATTGACGGACCTTTCTTCTTTGGGGCCGCAAGTAAATTCAAAGATGCCATCAGGTTTGTTGGTAAAACCACAAAAGTGCTGATTTTAAGACTCCGGAAAGTACCGGCAATTGATTCAACTGGCATTGCAACACTGGAAGATTTTTATTATGATTGTAAGAAACGCAATACGGTTCTGATACTTTCCGGGCTGCACGCGCAGCCGATGTTTGCCTGTGAGCGCGCCGGGCTGCTTGATAAAATAGGCGAAACTAACATCCGCGGGAACATTGATGACGGCCTGAACCGCGCAAGAGAGATATTGGGTCTGCCAACAGAAGAAATTACAGCAGAGAAGGAAAGTTCAGTAGAGAAATGAGTTTTTAGAAACACTAATTTAGAACTCAATAAGTAGATTTCTCATCGCCCTGCCTGCCTTATTGAACATGCTGAGTCAATGAGCGCAGTGCCCGCCTACGGCGTGGGAGTCGAAGGGCTTTGCAGTTTTAATGAAGTTCATATTTATATACAGAATTGCAGCTTTAAAATAAGAAAATATTATAAATTAATAATAGAGATTCCCGCCTCCGCGGGAATAGGATAAAAATGAAATTAAAATACATCAACAACATCAATCCTGCAACCGGGAAGCTTATCAAAAAGGTAAAATGTTCCACTGAAAAAGAAATTGATAAGGCAGTAGCAAACGCAAGAGCGGCGCAGAAAAAATGGGCGGCTCTTTCGCTGGCACAGCGGAGCAAAATGCTTGAAGCCTGCGCTAAGGATTTTGTTAAGCAGAAAGAAAAGATCGGCAGAATAATTACCGATGAAATGGGCAAGCTTTATAAATCTGCCGTGGGTGAAACCCACGCTGTTGCTTACGGCATCAGGGAAACCATCGAACAGGCTAAAACCGCGCTTGCCGTTGAAAACCTGCAGGAAGAAAACCTGCGGACGGAACTGCACCGCACTCCATTGGGTGTTTGTGCAATAATTACACCGTGGAACTTCCCGGTAAGTATGCCTGAATCATTGCTCTCCCCTGCTCTGATAGCCGGTAATACCGTTGTATTCAAACCATCTGAAATGGTACCGCTGACGGGTAAAGCGATCTTTGATATTTTCAATAAACATTTACCTAAGGGAGTTATTAACCTTGTTCAGGGCGCAGATGAAGTTGGTAATTATCTCATACACAGCAATATTGATATGATAGCCTTTGTTGGTTCACAAGCCGTAGGTAAAATAATTATGAAAGCTGCGGGCGATAAACTTAAACGCATTGTGTTGGAACTTGGCGGCAAGGATCCCATGATAGTGCTTAACGACGCTGATCTTGAAAAAGCCGCTAACTTCGCCGTAAACGGCTCATTGCGCAACACGGGGCAGGTTTGTGTTTCAGTTGAAAGAATATATGTCCAGGAAAAAGCCGCGGATAAATTCACAACACTCGTTGCAAACGGAGTCAAGAACTTCAAGTACGGCAGCGGTTATGATGAAAGCGTTCACATGGGCCCGCTTGTGAGTGAAAGACAAAGAGCCAATGTACTTTCACAGGTAAAAGAAGCAGTTAAAAAGGGCGCGAAGCTTGTTACCGGAGGAAAAGCACCAAAGGGCAATAAGGGATTCTTTATGGAACCTACCCTGCTCACAAACCTCTCGCATAAACACAGGATAATGAATGAAGAGACCTTCGGTCCCGTGGTTGCTATACAGAAAGTCAAAACTGAAGATGAAGCCGTAAAATTAGCCAATGATTCACCATTTGGGCTTGGCGCTACAGTGTGGACGAAGAACAAGAAAAAGGGTTTGGCAATTGCGCGGAAGATCGAGTCAGGTATGATTGGCGTTAATCAGGGAATCGGCTCTGTAAGCGGTACCCCATGGGTCGGCGTGAAGCAGAGCGGTTACGGATATATCGGTTCGATTGACGGTATCAGGCAGTTCACAGTGCCAAGGAAGATAAGTTATAGGAAGTAAAGACATAATTTGCGAGCCGAAGTCTAAGCAATCTAACTCTGCCTCACCCTGAGCCTGTCGAAGGGAGTAAATTGCGAGACTGCCGCGTCACTTCGTTCCTCGCAGAGCTTGTACATTTGAAAGCGATGTAAAGCAATCTTATAGAGCCTCACCCTGAGCCTGTCGAAGGGTGTAAATTACGAGACTGCCGCGTCACTTCGTTCCTCGCAGAGTTTACGTTTGTGAGCTTGGTAATAGAATATTTGCTAACGAAACATTCATTATACTAAAAGTTTTTCATCCATAAATCCAACATAGAAGGAGCAGCTACAAATGAAATCATTACTTTTGATCTTTGGCTTAGTTTTTCTTTTGGCTACATCATCATATTCACAGGACGACCTAAAGGCAGCGGGTGAAACAATGGAGCGGGGTTTGTTCCAAACCGTGAAGGATAAGGACTGGAACACACTTGAGGGTCTTATAGCCGCCGGATTCCAATCAATGCACGCCGATGGGCCGAAATCACGCACAGTCGCAATTGATTACATTAAATCAATTACATTTAAATACTACCATTTTTCAGATATAGTGGTTACCCATAACGATGCAGGTACAAACATCGTAATCAGCTATAAGCTTACATTTTCCGAAAATCTGGAAATGACCGAAGAGGAAAAGGGAAAGTATGTGAACAATCTAAGCGTTTGGCAGAATACCGGCGATAAATGGCAATGGATAAGTCACAGCGTTTTTGACGGAAATGTGAAGAAATAACCACGATTATTTACACTAAACTAACAATTTATAAAAACTGACGTAAATCATTTTATTGATTGAAATAAATTGTTAGTTTAGTATATTGCAAGTTTTAATTCTTAACTAATTTACCTTGAACACAATGAAGAAAAACATCATAGCTTTAACAGCTCTATTATTCTCTTTCACATTATATTCACAATATTACGATCCATTGATCAACCCGTACTGGTATTTCTATTCTGATAACCATCTTGATGCGGTATCTTCAGGCAAAGGAAGAACCGGGATAGGTGAAGTTGGAGATATATCATCTACCGCGCTGAATCCCGCGGCCTTTGAAATTGAGAAAAAATACCAGTTAAGTTTTCAATATACTTATAAGACAAAGCAGCCTTGGCTTACATCTCTTGGACTCAATGATATCTATTTAAAGCAGAATGCACTTTCCGGTGCTGCTGCGATTGGATACAAAATAAATAAACATATTAATGTTGGAATATTATACAGTAATCCATTAAGCTTTGATTTAGACCTGGGTGTGATTATAATGACAAATGAATTTGGTCAGGAAATAGGCAGATATGAGGCAATTGACGGTTATAACACCCATAATTTTTCTGTACCTGTGGTGTATAAATATAAGAATTTCCGTTTCGGGATTGCATTTAACTACACATTACACAGAAGATTCTTCGATTTTCACAATGATAAAATGGTGATCAAGTTTGACAGGTTTAATGCTGATGCTGGTATTTTATTCGAAATTGTTAACGGATTGAATTTAGGGATAAAATTCAGACCTGAAGTTAAAGGTAAAGCAAAATATTATAGTGATCTTAATCCACAAATGGATGAACAAACAGATGTTATACTCCCTATGCAGATTGGGACCGGAATTTCATATACCATACCGCAAAATAAACTTAGTTTTGCAGCTGATTATAAATTTATTAATGGATCACAACTTAAAGGACAACTTGATCAGCATTGGTTTAATTTCGGCATTCAATATCCACTCAATAAATACTGGACTGTTAGAGGAGGATTTTTCAACACACCGGATCCCAGGGACCTGAATACAAATTACGGTAACAGCGTGGAATCATTCAGTCAGCTTTTTCTTACTGCAGGCGCAAGTGTCAAATCAGATATCGCTGTTTTCACTCTGGCAGTAATGGATAGCCATATTTCATCTGCAACATTAAAATATACTTTTATAAACTGCGGACTTTCATTAAACTTTTGAAAAATATGAAGACATTCCTTTTTATATTATTAACTTTTTCAACTATTCTTTTTTCTCAATCAGGTAGAGAAATTGATGATTTTGTTCTTAGCCCATCCAGTGATTTTTATTCCAACAATTACCTTAATGGATCAAATACAGGTAAGGCAAATAGCGGCATTGGAAGTGAAAACGATTTTTCTGCAGTATTTCTTAATCCCGCTGCTGTAAAACTTAAAAGTAAATTTACAGCATTTCTGCAATACTCTTTCAAAACAAACAACCGGGTTACATACACTAATGCTTATGGCCCAAATGGCTATGAGCTGAAGCATAAACCGAATAGTTTTTCCGGAGGTTTTGCGGTAAATATCAACAAATACATTTCGGCGGGACTTTTATACAGCAATACGAATAATGTTAAATACGATTTTGCAGCGAATTTTGCTTCAAGCAATGAGTTTACATATAATCTGAATATTCATTCAATAGCATTGCCGGTTATTGTACACTTTGAAAAGTTCGGTTTTGGCGTAAACGTCCATTATAATTTGTACAGGAATAATATAACAGGAGTTACAACAATTATAGAACCTGAGGTTCCGCATGAAGTCACCAATTCGTTCGAAAGACTAAATGTGCAAGTTGGTTTATATTACAGACCGGTTAAAACTTTTTCAGCAGGATTGACGTTTACACCGGGATTTAAATCTGATATTAAGTCATCGGACGACAATACAATTTCTCCTTATTTCAAATTTGTCGCAAGATATCCCTACAAAATATCAGCAGGAGTTAATTTTTTAACATTGAACAACAGGCTCAGCCTGGCTTTTGACTATAATTTCCAGAGAACATCGGAGATGACAGGTCACCTGGATAAAAATGATGTAAACTTTGGATTTGAGTATTTTTTGAACGAGAAGCTGACCCTAAGAACAGGTTTCTTTACGTCTTTTGATATCAGAGATTTTCATAGCGATGTAGTTGGCTTTCCCGGAAGAGAAGGAGATTTCACACAATATTTTTTAACCGCCGGATTCACATATAAACTTAAAAATGCAGATCTCTCTTTATCAGTTTTGGATAGTCATATATCACCCGGTATAATAAAACTGTTTATGGTGAATACTGCCCTGGTTTTTAATTTTTAGCTTCACTGCATTATCTGTTTCATCGCCTCAATTATTTCCGGATTCGGCATGCCGTGCTGCTTATCAAGCAGCATAACAAAATGGTCGGCTGAGAGTTCTTCGGCGTGGATATTGTAACTTGTGTTCTTGCCCGTTTGCTCATAAAAGCCTTTTACTTCTTTGAGTTTTAATATAAGTGGTTTACCATCGCGGTAGATCACTTTTTTATTGCCGCTCTCCCCTTCCACTGCCATCAAACCAAGCTGCATGTACCCAAAAAAGCTGCCGCCTGTGTATTCCCTGCCTGAAAACAGTATCAGCATTACATCAACAGGCGCATCATTATAGTTTACGGTGATGTAAAAATCGTTAAACGGCGCATCGGGATTTGATATCCTTAAATCCGAAATCTCAGGCGGGTAAGGTACTTCATTGCACTTTTTAAAACCAATGGTGTTATACACCTTTTCGCTCATTTGTTTATCGTACCTTGAAAATACATGGAAAAGCTCGTGAATGAACGTGCCGGGGGCAATTTTACCATCAGGAAGTACAATATAGTTAGAGCGGGTATAACCCGCCGCGCCGCCTTCATTGGACATATCCGAGAGTATTATTTCAATCCTTTCCGGCATTTTGATCTTGAGTCCTAAGTCTCTTATCTTTTTACTTACAGCTTCAACATTTTCCTTCAGATCTTGTATTGATGATTCATCCCACTTTTTAACAGTAGAAGCGGCTTTAATAAGGTAATCCTGTAATTTCACCGTATCACTTTTGGAGCCGGTTTTGCTCATAAGGTCAAACCTGCTTAATATTGCCGTGTATTCATCCTCCGTCTTTAGAAGCTCTTTTGCGCGCTCGCCGTCAACCGGCACTACGTAGGTTCCCTCCTGCAGCAGAAAACCATCATACGGCTGAGCAAAAAGTACTGCGCTAAATATAAGGAGAAAAAGTACAATAAATCCAAACTTTGTTTTTATATGTGACATACTTTTTTAATAAATTAATCTGTAAATTTAAGGAATTAATAATTAATATTTACAACCAATGGAAGCCTGTTAAGGGTTTCTTAGGGGAATATTGCAGGAGGCAGGCAAAATGAAATTTGAATTTTCACCATATATCGCAATTCAGGTGGGTGAACATGCAAAGGCAGTGGATTTTTATAAACGCGTACTTGGTATGGATTTTGTTGATGAGCGCGGAACTGACGCTTACTTAAACAAAGACGGCATAAATTTTGTGTTTGAAAATAACCCGGAGGGGATCGGCTCGGTATTTTTTGAATTCAAAACCGATAATTTAGCTGAAGCTAAAGAGACTCTACTTGCCGAAGGCTGTGAAATTACGCAGGAGTATAACGAGCATTCAATTATGTTCAGCGATCCCTTTGGTATGAATTTCCATGTATGGGAAGAAGGCGCATTTCCGGATAACCCGTAAGCAGCATTATCAAAATCCCCATCGTCAATCATTGATGGATACAAATCAGGTTAGATTTTCAGTTTATGAATTTTTCAAGATATAATCCCCCTTTAAAAGGGGGATTAGAAACATGTACTTACCAAACTATTCAAACGTGTATTGCAGACCTGAATGAAGTCCTATATATAGCAGTCCCTCATCAAACCCAATTACGTTAAGCCTGCTGTTAATTACTATTGTGAGTTTCGATGTTACGGGATAGTTGAAGCCTGCACCAACTTGTGGCCCCCATAGTACTTCTTTCAAATACGAACCTGTATAAAGCCCGAATCCAAGATCGATATTTACATACAATTCTTTCATATTACCAATTAAAAATCTAGGGCCGGCATTTATCTCAATTAAATTGTAGGCGCGTGTATCATCATTACTTCCAGAAAAGAACTCTCTTGTGCTCGAATTTTCTTTAACAAAATTGATCTTCGAATTGAGATACACAGCGAGTCCTCTGTTTCTCACTTCTAAATCCAAACCAATATTGTATCCGCTGGTTATCCTGTTATCCAGAGTGCCCAACGGGAAAAATGCACCTGCCGTGACGGTTAAACTGTACTTTTGTATATTTTGGGTAAGTGTATTGGATGATATAATTATTAAAGCTAAGGTTATTATGGTTTTCATGGTTTTAAGTTTAATTAGTTACAGAATATTACTGTACTCATGATTGATCTTTTGCTTTTATCTCCCCCTGACAGGGGGAGACAAAGAGGGGGTCTTTTTTAGAATTAAAATACTTTCTACTTGCAGCGAAATTGCTTTAACTACCCCATCAATGTTTTTGTATATGTCTTCATTTCGAATTCTAAGAAACGAAAGTCCTAAGCTTTCCAATTCACATTGCCGATATCTATCGTATTCAATTTCTTCATCAGTAAAGTGAGTAGGTCCGTCAACTTCTATTATAAGTAATAACTCAGGTGAATAAAAATCTACAATAAACTCTCTAATGCTGAATTGCCGCCTGAATCTAACTGCATGAATTTGCTTTCTTCTGATACAATTCCATAATATAACTTCAGCATGTGTCATGTTATTACGCAGTTTCCTCCTGCGTTCTTCCATGATCTTTACGTTATATTTCAGATTAAATCTATTCATTTAGCGTAAGACCCCCTTGTGTTCCCACATGTCTTCGCCAGTTCTTCGACCTGTCAGGGGGAAATGATAAAAAGGAAAAAGCATTTGGATTTCCTCTATTTTCTGCCAAATATTTTCGCCAGTTCTTTGACTTTTCAGAAGGAAATAAAAACGAGAAATCTACCTTGAGATTCAAGGTTGATATAAATTACTAGCGCTATCTATGAGATCCTTCTCTCACGGCCAATGGCAGTTCGCTCAGGATTTTAGCGAGCCTTCTCCTCCCACACCATACACAAATGCACTATCGTTTCTACGGCCTTCTGCATATCCTGCACGCTGCACCACTCCTGCTTGCTGTGGATAGCATGCTCACCTGCAAACACATTTGGACACGGCAGCCCCATAAACGAGAGCTTCGAGCCATCTGTGCCGCCGCGAACTGACTTCTTAAATGGCACCAATCCTGCCCGCTTCACAGCCTCAAAAGCATACTCTGTTACAAAAGGTACAGTCTTCAAAACTTCGTGCATATTGCGGTAAGATTCTTCAATTACAAATTCATAACTGCTATTAGGATAATAAGATAACACCTTATCAGTAATGTTTTTTAGAATATTTTCCTTTTCAGCAAGTCCCGAGGTTACAAAGTCACGGATTATAAATTTGATCTCCGTGCATTCCGCTCCACCTTTGACGGAAACAGGGTGAATGAATCCTTCCAGACCCTTGGTGGTTTCAGGTGAAAGTGAATCCTTAGGCAGCGCGGCAATAATATCGCCTGCAATTTTGATCGCGTTTTCCATCTTGCCGTAGGCTGAACCGGGGTGTGTAATTACGCCATTAATTTTAATTGTAACGGAATCCGCCGAAAATGTCTCATCTTCCACGCATCCGGCCTTGTCTCCATCCATTGTATAGCCGTAATCTGCGGCTAGTTTTGCCATATCCAGCTTCTCCACTCCCCGCCCAACTTCTTCATCGGGGGTGAAAAGAATGCGGATTCTGCCGTGCTTAATTTTAGGGTGAGTTAACAGGTAGTTCGCGGCATCCATAATTTCCGCTACCCCGGCTTTATTATCCGCGCCAAGCAGGGTCGTTCCGTCACTAGTGATGATATCGTTGCCTATCTGATTCTTAAGCTCCGCATGTACTTCAGGGGTTAAAACCTGCGTCTTATCACCGGGGAGTGTTATACTGCCTCCCCGGTAATTTTTGTGAATTATCGGCTTAACGTTCTCACCGCTTGAATCCGGCGAAGTATCCATGTGTGAACAGAAGCAAATTACGGGCACTTTCTTTTCCGTGTTACCTTCAATAGTGCCGAATACATAGCCGTGTTCGTCCATATGGGCATCCTTAATGCCCATTTCAAGCAGCTCCGCGACAAGAATTTTGGCAAGATCCTTCTGTTTTTCAGTAGATGGATATGTATCAGAAAGAGGGTCTGATTGCGTATCGACCTGAACGTATTTTAAAAATCTATCGACGCAAGTATATTTATAATCTTTGAACATATTCTTTCTTATTTTACGAGTATCATTGATCTTGTTTGTGAAAATTCACCGGCTGTTAATTTATAAAAATACACACCGCTTGAAAGCGCGCCTGCATTGAAATTCATTGTGTGACTTCCCGCAGGATAGCTTCCGCTTGCGATGGTTTTTACCAGAGTGCCAATTGCGGAATAAATTTCTATCTTTAATTCAGTTGCTCTTGGCAGGCTGAATGAAATTCTGGTATTCGGGTTAAACGGATTCGGGTAATTCTGCCCAAGACTGAATTCACCCGGCAAATTGCCTCCTGTACCGCTCACCGGTAACAGCTCATCAATTTCTGAAGTAAATATCTCCTGGTTAAATCCCCCTGCCCGCTCGTCAGTCCACACAGGCACAAGGCGTTTACCGGCGTAATCGAGATCGATGTAATCACCGAATCTAACGTTACTGCCGGGTATAAGCGTTGGAGATGGTTCAGTGCTCAATAGTTCATTGGTGAAAGTAACGCCGCCATCATATGATCTGGCGATGTATGCTTCTATGATAGTATTATCTGCAGTGTTACGGGAATCCATGAACAGCACGGCAATATTGCCCTGGTTGTTCACAGCAATTGTTGGCCAGTATTGTATTTTACCGTTGCCAATGGGGTCGTTGTTAATTCTCACAGGTGATGACCAGCTTGTTCCCGCATCTGTACTCTTAACAAGGAATATATCACAATCCCCGTTGCGGTTATCCGCAAAGGCAATATATATCCAGCCTCCGCGTGGACCGAAACTGTTATCAGTGGCAATAGTTGGAAAAGTATTCACGTTGTTTGGCAATCCGGAAGGAAATGGACCTGTTGTAATTATCTGGTCTGCTCCAAAATTATCACCACCGTTAACTGACCTGTCATAAGTAATTTCAGCATCAGAACTGAATCCAAGCCATACCACATTTACCTGACCATCGGAGCTGATACAGATATCAGAACCCTGCACCCCGCCTGTCGCATCGCTTACATTGCTTGGTGTGCTCCAGTTTACTCCGGCATTGGTAGATTTGGTAACTTTTATTCCCCCAAGCGAAAAGCTTGTCCAGCTTATGTAAAGAGTGTTTAAAAACGGACTTATCTCACTAAGATCGGTAGTTATCCATTCTTTATCTTCTGTGCCTGTTTGAGAGCATATAAAAGCCTGCGGAAATGTCTGTCCCCCATTGGTAGATTTGTAAACAGCCAGAGTTAGGTTACCACCTGAGACGCCCTGAATTGCAACGACAGCAATATAAAAGTTGCCTGCTGTATCGGTAGTTACAACGGGGTCACTGTTTCTGGTAAGACCGCCGGGCAGCAGTGTTGAATCAAGTAACCTTGAAACTGACCATGTCAACCCGCCGTTTGTGGAATAGCTGTAGCCAACCCTTCGGTTGGCTGTGGGATCACTGCCATACCTGAAATCACGCCAAGCGGCAACAACCTTATTGGTATCTTTGCGGCTTATACGAACTGAAGGTTCGTTTTGCGGGGCGGAATTCTGCGAAATGTTTATATTAAAGAATTCCAGCGGGTCATCCAGAGTGTTAACCGGTCCGGGGTTTGGATATATCTTTCCGGGAATATCCATTGCCAGCGGATATTTCAGGCGTTCTTTGGATGAGAGCTGTGAGTATGATTCATTGGAGAGAGCAAGAATTAAAACAAAAAACAGGGCTAAGAGAGTGAAGTTTTTCATTTGTGATTTTATTTATTGAATTATATCTGAATTGTACCTGTATTTTTCAATTATTTCTTCATCGGTTGAGGTGGCGATAATTTCGCCGCATGTCTGGCACTGGAAAACAACTTCTGTGGGTTTAGCACTGTAACCCATTGAAAGCCAGAAGTATCCTTTTTTATTATACTTTGTTTTTGGAATTATCATAGGGTCGCCAACTGTAAAGCCGCATTTGCATTTTTTACCTGTATTCATATACAAATATAAAGGTATTAAAAAATCTGAACAAGTGAATATTTATTGAAAATCAGCTAATAAACAGCCACCAAATGAGCAGGTAAATTGGTATCAAAATCGGGATAGAGAACATATACATGTATTTAAAGAAGCCGGGTGTTTCAACGTTCTGATTATCCGCAATTGATTTGACCATAAAATTCGGGCCGTTTCCTATATAGGTCATAGCCCCGAAAAATACAGCTGAAATTGAAATTGCCACAACATGTTTTTCATGCTCAACAATGAAAGCAAGTACATTCTGTGCATTGTTTATATCAAGTCCGTATATACCCATCGAAGCTGTAAGGAATGTTAAATAGGTAGGCGCGTTATCCAGGAAGCCTGAAAGAATGCCCGTGAACCAGTAATACTGCGAGGGTGAAGTTACACCAAGATCGGTTGAGTGAAGTCTCAACAATTCAAGAGCGGGTGTCATTGTAATAAAAATGCCAATAAAAAGCCAGGCGACTTCTTTTATGGGGTAGAAATTAAACTGATTTCTCTGGTGTATCTCCTTTTTAGTAAACTTGTAAGATAAGAATGCTGTAAGCAGCATTATTCCTTCTCTTAAAAAAAGCGGCTCGGAAATAAAAACGGAACCGATTATAACAGCAAGAAAAATAAAATTCATTCCGCCTTTTATTTTTATCTTCTCTTTCGCTTTTCTTTCTATCTCTTCAATTTCGGGCGGAGCTTTCTTGAAATTGATATAATCTGCAATGTAAAATATGACCAGCAAAATACTTAACACTACCAGCCACTTAAAGAAGACCTTGTCAAATATCCAGAAAAACGGAATACCTTTCAAGAAACCCAGGAAGAGCGGCGGGTCACCTATAGGTGTTAGCGCACCGCCTACATTTGATACTATAAAGATAAAAAATACAATATGAAAATTGGTAATTCTGATCTTGTTTGTTTTGATAAAGGGTCTTATAAGCAGCATTGAAGCTCCGGTTGTGCCAATAATATTGGCAAGCACGCCTCCTATTGCAAGCAGCACCGTGTTGCGCATCGGCGTAGCCATACCTTTGATCTCTATCAGTATTCCGCCTGATACTATGTAAAGCGCAGTTAACAGTGAGATAAACATCACGTATTCTTCTATGGAGTGCATCAGGTCCCAGCCCTTTGTCATTATGAGGTAATAAACTGCCGTAACAAATGCCAGCCCCAGCGATACCAGGTGATATTTTTCGTGCCAGAATTTCGGGGCAATAAAGGGCATTACCGCGATGGATAGCAGCAAAAATATAAAGGGCAGAACGCTAAAAATATTAGGTTCCATAGAACTACAATTTAATTAATTTTTGGTTTATGGAGTTTTAAGCAAATTCTTTTTTGCCGTTTCCACGTTTTCAATCAGTTTCTTAACGGATGATTCGGATTTGCTTAAGAATGTATTCGGATATACGCCTATCCAAACAATAAATATAAGCAGCAGTGATGAAGCAAAGATCTCCCTGAAGTTAAGATCAGGGATAGTTTTATTTTCTTCTTTAGTTATGGGTCCGAGTAAAACACGCTGGTACATCCATAATAAATAAACAGCGCTTAATACAACCCCTGATGTTGCCGCGATAGCGTAAGTATGATTGCTAAGCAGCGGTGAATTAAATGAACCTATCAGGATCATGAATTCACCAATAAAACCGTTTAAACCAGGTAAACCTATAGATGATAAGACGATAACAAGAAATAAAGTTCCGAAGATCGGAATGGTTTTAAGTATTCCGCCGTAGTCGGCAATTTCCCTGGTGTGGCGTCTTTCATACAAAAATCCAACGAACATAAACAGCGCGCCGGTTGAAAGACCATGATTCACCATCTGTATTATTCCGCCCTGGATCGATTCAACCGTCATAGCGGCTATACCCAGCATAATAAATCCCATGTGACTCACAGATGAATACGCCACAAGCTTTTTAATATCCTTTTGGGCAATACAAACAAGCGCTCCGTAGATTATACCTATCACTCCCAGCAGCGCAAGCAGCCATGCATAAGATACAAATATGAGGGGAAACAGCTCCATAGAAAACCTTAACAAACCGTATGTACCCATCTTAAGCAGCACGGCCGCAAGGATTATACTGCCTGCGGTTGGCGCTTCAGTGTGCGCATCAGGCAGCCAGGTATGGAACGGGAACATAGGCACCTTGATAACAAAACTTATTCCGAAGAATATAAAGAGCCATAACTGAATTTTTTCAGGGATGTACGGAGATACCTTTCTGAGTTCAAGATAGTCTGTGGTGAACCTGCCCAGCTGCGGAGTTAAGTATTGCGAGATCCAGATAATCGCAACCAGCATCAGCAAACTGCCGAACATTGTATATAAAAAGAATTTTATGTTCGCATAGTACTTATTCTTTCCGCCCCAGAAACCGATTATGAAATACATCGGTATCAGTATCAATTCCCAGAACACGTAGAACAGAATAAGATCAAGTGAAAGGAACACCCCGAAGAGAGCGCCCATTAACAGAAGGAGCAGGAAGTAAAATTCCTTAATCCTTGTGGTAACTGAATTCCAAACGCCGAGTATTGTCACCGGAAAAATGAACGCAGTCAGCATGACCATTAATATTGAAATTCCGTCAACTCCAAGCTGATAGAACACATTGAAATCCTTAACCCATTGGTATCTTTCTATGAACTGGTAATCAGGGTTCGCCGCGTTATACATACTAAAGAGGTATAATGCCAGCCCGAATACACCGGTAGATATTACCAGCGAATATATCTTAACTAACTTCTCGTTCTTTCCGAAAAACAGAATCGGGATCCCTAAAACAATTGGCGCAAAGATCAGAATTGATAGAATATTGTTCACCTGTTATAAATTTAAAATTTTACTGTTATCTTTTCTAAACAAATATATAATAATGATACATGTACTGCAAACTAAAAGTAACTCTAATCCGGTTTATGGTTCTTATGAAAAAGCAAAAGTCTTTCTTCAAGCTCAGGCAGCTGAGTATCATGCACAAGCGATACGCATGCGCGGATACCTTCTGTGCGCAGGCTTCCGGTGTTGCTGAGGGATATCGCGCTGATACCGTAATATAACAACTCCTCAAGCAGCTGTTCACCCGGCATATCATCGTAAGCAACGGTGAAATAAAATCCGTCAGCTATCGGCGCGCCGTCATCATGATCGTAAACTATCCTGAAACCGTTTTCGAGGAACATTTTTTTCATTTTTTTGGCGCGGTGACCGTAAATTTTTACTTCTTCAACAAAGTCATGGTCGCCATCGTTCACAGCCTTAAGCAAAGCCGCGAATGCGTACTGGGTGGAGTGTGTCACCCCCGCGCTTACGGAGTAAGCCGCACCGTAGATCATTGTATGACCAAAATTCGCGCTGCTGAAGTATCTGAGCAGGTCAGGGTAATCACGGTTGAACAGGCCATCGGAAATAATTATGCAGCCAATCCTCTGCCCTGCGTATGAAAATATCTTTGAGCCTGATACAAGTATCATATAATTATCGCAATACTTTGCCACCGTTGGCTGATGCGGTTCCATTCCGGGTTTGGAATAATCCTTGCGGAAATCCATGTTAAAATATGCAAGGTCCTCTATGGGAATTACATCGTACTTCTTACACAACTCACCGATTATTTTCAGTTCTTTATCGGTAAAGCATATCCATGATGGATTATTGGGGTTTGAATATAATAAACAGGAAATTTTTCCATGTTTCAGTTTTTCTTCAAGCGTTTCGCGCAGCTTCTCGCCGCGGAATTTATAAACGTCAATATTCTGCTGGTTGATTCCAAGCACCTTTAACTGCATTTTATGCACAGGGAAACCGGGATCCAGGAACAGAACTGTATCTTTATTCTTATCAGCTCTTGCCAGGGTTAAAAATGTTACAAAGCTTCCGCTGGTGGAACCCGTGCATGGAATGCAGGCTTTTTCCTGAACTTCAACATCTAAAAATAGTTTTATGAACCTCGAGATCTCGCGCTTCAATTCTGTGATGCCTTCAATTTCGGGGTAAGCGTTTGCCACTCCCCTTTTGAGGGCTTCAATTTCGGCATCAATGCCGATCTTTGAAGCGGGCAGTCCGGGGACACCCATTTCCATCCTGATGAATTTTTTGCCGCTTGCTTTTTCTATTTGATTGATAAGGGTCCTTATTTCTCTGATTGATGCTTTGCCTACACACGGCAGTTTTGATTCTTCGATCTTCTGTTTAACTATATTATAGTCTATAGGAGTGTTAATCCGTATATCTGACGAAGTTTGTAACAGAGTATTTTCGAGTACGTCTTTCAATTTAATCTATTAAAGACAAGTTTTATTTAATATTTGGGTTACATTTTATTAACAAACTTACTCAAAAATTGGGTTTTTATCAATAAATAAAGGAATGACAATAAAAGTTAGGTATATGTGTAAGCGAACCCTTTTCACGCAGTGACTCATATGGAGCAGGGTTAGTGCCTGAATATACAAAAAAACCAAACGAGCCCTGAAAGCCGCAGGACTGGCTTGACAGTGGCTCGACTACATACTCTCTAACTATATTCAGTAATCGAACCCTTTCAGGGTTCGTAGTCGGTTACATGATAAATCATCAACGAGCCATTAAAGGCTCGACTACAAAAGCAAAACCTGCCGAGTCTTCAAGACCGGCAGGTTTATGTAACAATTTCTGATCATTAACCCCAAAGGGGCGTAATAATACCTGTGTCGGGAGGAAACTCCCGACACCACCTTGTGTGTGGCGTCAGGGCTTACGACCAGACGCTTTAATGTAAGGCAATATACCAGCGACGTGCATAGCCAACCAAAATGAATGCGCTTATATCACAAGCCGCGAATGCGTGCAATAACATGTGAAGTGTTTTATGCCCCCATTGGTGCTGACTGATTTTGCAGTTTCTCACCAACGGTTCACTCAAATGATTTTGTCGTTGGTGAGAACACCAACGCCGGCTTTTCAATCTTCCTATTGCATATGATTTATTTTATATAAATAATTTTGATGGAGCTGATTAACTCATTATCTGCAAAGAGTGTTGCAAAATATATACCACTGGAGCTATATACAGGCAGCCAGTCAATCTCATGATATCCTTTGTTAAAAAAGGCGTCTACAAGGGTTGTTATTTCTTTACCACTAAGATCAAATATTTTTAAAGAAATTTTTCCATTTTTAGGTATAAAGAATCTGATTTTGGTAGATGGATTAAAAGGATTGGGAAAACTTTCAAGCAAAAATTGATTAGGTAAGTTATTGTTTTGGGTAATTATTCCAATTGGTGGTATAGCATTTAACATACTATCAGTTCTAAGCGCATATACATTCGCTCTAATGGGGAAAGGGTCTTTGCTCCATCCTGCAAAAAGGATATCCCCGTTACTTACAGGGTAGATCGATTTGACTGTTAAATCTTGAGTCCATCGAAAAGTTTTCTGATTAATAATGTTGAAAGATGAATCCATAATTCTGATTAATACAAAACTTGGTATTGGATAAGTTGTATCTTTGATAGAAGTGTAAACAATTCTGTTTGAATTTATTGAAATTATTCTTGGGTCATATTCATTTCTAAATGAATAAAAGGAATTTGTATCAATAATTTCACCGTTCAATCCCAATTTCGAAATGAAAACACGGAAATCTGAACCATTATTAAAATTACCAGCTGCTAAATATGAACTCTCTGTTTTGCAAATAGAATATATGCCGGTACTCAACCCTCTCATTTTAAATTTGTTTTCATATAGAATGTTACCTAATGTATCTATCTTGGTGAAAAGTGCGTCACTCGGTAAATTAGGAGTTAAACTGTACACTCCGGCCAAAATCATACCTTGATCAATACTCTTTACAATTGAAAGGTAGCCTCTTACGCCCATAGAAGTAAGAGTTCTATCCCATAGAAAACTACCTGAGGAATCAATTTTCAAAATATAACCATCCAAATAATGCCAACCACAAGCAAGATATCCCCCATCAGAAGTACGGAATATATCATGACATTGCACATCATACCCTCCATAAAATTTCTGCCAAATCAGATTGCCTGCCATATCATATTTAATTGTAAAAGATGAATCCCAGCTGCCAGTTAAAACGCATCCCCCATCGCCGCTTGATACCACTGCAAATGCTCTGATCGATAAACCGTTTGGGTGGCTAAGAGTTCTTGTCCAAATAGTTTCACCAAATTTATCAATTTTTATAGTGAAAATTACGTTTGGGCTATTGTTTGCATATCCAACGATATAAAAATTATCACCGTCTGCTTCACAAATATCATAGCCGATATCATCCTCATGTAAGGGTCCATCATAAGTTCTTTGCCACGTTATACTCTGCCCAAAACTTGTGTCGCATAATATTACAATTAATAACAAAGCAACATAAAATGCTTTAGCATTGATAAAATTTACAACTTTTTCAGGTTTCCTTAACATTTTGTGTTTTAAAAAATTTTAATCGGTTTGTATCAGTTCGCTCTGTTTCCCGTTTTACCGGTAAACGCGCAGGATTCGGGTCATATTTATATTTGTCAACTTCAAATTAATACATACTATTAGAATTGTCAAGCGTAAAAGTGTAAAGTATTAATTTCTTTGTAAAATCGCAAAGATGGAAATGGTACAAAAAAACCTGCCTGGCCTTCAAGCCCTGAGTGGCTTGGCAGTTGAGACGTCTCGAATCTTGCATGTATGCTAGTACATTCCCAAAATGGAGTGTGAAAATGAGAATAAAAAAAAGACGACCCACTCCTGCCATAGGCGGGCGCAGCGGGTCGTCTCTACAAAAGCTATTTTTTATTTTTACATTAAGGCAATCATTCAATCAAGTTAATCATGGTAATCATGGTTAATCCTGCGGCACTGTCACATTATACCAGAACTTCTTCTTGCGGTCAAGCACTTCATCAATGTGGATATGTTTAACCTCTGTGTAAGCCTTTATACCTTCAATGCCAAGCTCTCTGCCAATACCGGATTGTTTATAACCGCCAAATGGCGCTTTATCATTGAGTATGTGCCATTCGTTTACCCACACAGTACCGGCTCTGAGCTGTCTAGCAACGTTTAAAGCGCGGTCATTATCACGTGACCATACGCCGCCTGCGAGTCCGAAGCTTGAAGCATTTGCAATACGAATTGCGTCGTTTTCATTTTCTGCTTTTATTACAGCAAGCACTGGACCGAAAATTTCTTCCTGCGCAATCCGCATATCATTATTTACATCTGCAAATAATGTTGGTTCAACGTAACAGCCTGATTCAAATCCTTTAGGCACTCCCCCGCCGTAAACGAATTTTGCGCCTTCTTTTTTTCCTATTTCAATATATTCCAAAACACGCTTCTGCTGTTTTTCACTAACCATCGGACCGATATCAGTATCTTTATCCATTGGATTGCCTATTCTCATTTTGGCAAGTTTAGCTTTCAGCCTTTCAACAACTTCATCGTAATTCTTGTTGGTTAAGATCAATCTCGAACCTGCCACGCAGCACTGACCGTTATGGAAATAGCCCGCGTAAGCTGACCCGTCGATCGCAAGATCAAGATCAGCGTCATCAAGTATTATGCTCGCTGATTTTCCGCCAAGCTCAAGTGTAACGCTCTTCATGGTTGCCGAAGCAAGCGACATTACCTTTCTGCCAATTTCGGTTGAACCTGTAAAAGCAACTTTATCAACCATCGGATTTGTAACCATCTCTTCGCCAACTTCCGCATCACCTGTAATAATATTCACAACACCTTTTGGCAGGTCGGTGGAATCAATAATTTTCGCAAGCTCAAGCGCGCTCACAGATGTTTCCGGCGCGGGTTTAAGCACTACCGTGCAGCCTGCGGCTAAAGCGGGTCCGATCTTCCACATCGCCATTTGCAGCGGGAAGTTCCACGGTATAATTGCCGACACGACTCCGACGGGTTCACGCACCAATAGATTTTTACTTATGCCTTCTTTGGAAATATCAAGCGTTTCGTTCATATCCGTCAAAGCAAGCTTTGCAAAAGTACTTGCAGCGCGGTACGTTAAGAACATATCGTCTTTGGACTTTTTGTAGGTTGAGCCTGATTCCTTTATTTCAAGCTCCTGCAGCAACGGTGAGTTCTCTTTTATCTTATCAGCTATCTGTTTAATTATAGCGCTGCGCTCTTCATTTGATTTGCCTGACCATACCCCGCTATCAAAGGCACTGCGTGCCGACTTGATGGCAAGTTTGGTATCTTCTACTGTTGATTTTGAAAGTTTCGCAAACACGCTTTTATCGTAGGGATTTATCGCGTCCATCGTTCCGTTATCAGTGGCGTCTCTGAATTCACCGTTTATGTAAATTTTGTATTCCAGCATTAAGTTATGTTTATGTTTAATTAAATAATATTTTTTTTTGTTGTGTAAATTGAAATTTGTTAATCCGATTTGATCTACTGTTATAAAAAATCATGTAGTCGAACCCTTTCAGGGTTCGTTCGCAGGTTGTGGTGCAATTTATAACGAGCCCTGAAAGGGCTCGACTACATCAGTAAAACTATATATGTTCCATTAAATCTGAATTGAACAATTTAAAATTTGGACATTTAGATTTTGACATTTAAGCATGAGATCCTTCACTGCGTTCAGGATTGGGAGTTAATTCATATACAAATACGGTTTCCAGTCATCATCAACTCTGCCGACGAAATGTTTCATAAATGTGATGTGAGAAGGCCTTGTTGGTTTTTTAAAAAGCTGCATTCTTGCTTCTTCCGGTGAGCGGTCGCCTTTTTTATTGTTGCACTTTACGCATGCCGTTACCAGGTTTTCCCAGGTATCATCTCCGCCCTTGGATTTGGGAACAATATGATCAATAGTTAATGGCAGATCATTCCTTTGGCAGTACATGCATTTATGATTATCGCGCCGCAAAATATTCTTTCTTGAAAGAACTATCTTTTTATACGGAACTTTTATATATATTCTTAACCTTACAATTGTCGGAAAAGGAAGCGCCGATCTGACAGAATAAACCTTCTTTGTATCTTTGGAAGAGATAAGCTCCGCTTTACCAAGAAAAAGCAAAACAACGGCTCTTTGTACATTACAAATGCTCATAGCTTCGTAATTCTGGTTCAGAACCAGTACTTTTCCGCTTAATTTGCCGTTTACGGCAGATTGCTCCCAATGGTCGCTGATATCAAATGCATGGTCTGATTCGAAGTCGAACTTCCTTTCTCAAAACATTTATTGACAGAAAAATTTGAATATCTTTAAAAATAGCATTTTTAGGAAAAATAAGCAAGGTAAGGGGAATATTTTAATAAAATGACAAAATTTTTCATTTAAAAATTTTGGTATTGCATTATTTGAGTTCAAAACCTAAAATTACGTAATTACAAACTTAAAATGCCTATGAAGCAATAATTACGGTTTTAAATCTTAGAGTACATTATTGTTAAAATATAAAACCAATTACATGAAGTATGTTTTAGCTGCGGTATTGTTTATACTCTTAATCAGCACAGTTAATGATACTTTCGCTCAGGGCAGGGATAGAAGTAAGTACCAGATCGGATTTATAGACACATCCGGCTCTTACCTAGATACCTCATTATACAGCGATACAACAAAGATCAGGGGTCCAGTTGACTCGACTGCAAGGGTAAATAATTTCAAATTTGAAAAAGTTGATGAACCGCTGCCGGAATACGGCAACTGGCGCTCTCCCCTGTTATTATACGGCTCGGGGCAGGTTAGGTATGATATTAAGTTCGATTCGCTTAACAACGTAATAATTACAGAAACACTTGACGGCGAGCAGCTTAAAGTTCCGCTTGTTATGCCTCTTGAAAAATATATTGAGCTCAGAAGTGATCTTAATGCCAAAGATCAGTTCTACCGATTAATAACTGATAAGTACGTTATAGAAACCCAGGATGACCTTGAAAAACTTTTCAGGAATATTACTGAAATTACTATACCGCTGCCCTTTGCCACTGAAACAATTTTTGGCCCTCCTACCATTAACCTGAAGATAAACGGTATAATTGATATTACCGCTTCGTACCAAAAAAGTACTAATGATCTCCAGACAATACTTAGTGAATCACAGGATCAGAATAATATTAACTTCAAACAGGAAGTGCAGGTTACAACAAAAGGTACTGTTGGTGATAAACTTACTGTTGACGCTGACTGGAACTCTCAGCGTACTTTTGAATTTGAAAACCAGCTTAAATTAAAATACACCGGTTATCCTGATGAAGTTATCCAAAGCATAGAAGCAGGTAACGTTTCACTCGAAACCCGTTCAAACCTTATCGGAAGCACACAGGCGTTATTTGGTGTAAAGGCGCAGTTCAAGCTTGGACCGCTTACACTAACCACAATTGCATCGCAGAAAAAATCAGAGAAGAAAGAAGTGAATATAACCGGCGGTTCCGTTGAAACCCCGTTTGATATTTCTATCTATGACTACGCCGAAACAAACTACCTGCTTGATGAAACCTGGGGGCAGTATTTTACAAGCTACTACACAACAGGAATTACACCCATTGATGTTACACAAATAGAAGTTTGGGTTTATGCTGAGCCAAACAACCCCAACAAACGTTCTGTTTATGGTTCAGATACATTAGGCCTTGCAGGCACCAGACCTGCAGGCGGTTACACTTTGCAGGATAGCACTACAGCTGTTTTGGGCCGTACGCTTGTTGGTAATTTTGTAAAACTCGATCCTTCGGAATTCACACTGAACCGTTATGCGGGTTATATAACACTCAACGGGAACTTACAATCTTTCGGTAAAGATGCTATAGCGGTAGCTTATAAGTATATTATTGGAGGGACAGAAATCCAGGTAGGCGATTTTGTAAATGATATTTCACCAAGCGCAAAAGTTAAGTTGCGACTGCTTAGGTATGAAAGCCAGAAACCGCCTGACCAGGATACCAATTATACCCGTCTTTGGAACCGAATGCTTAAGAACATTTATAACCTTGGGGTAAGGAATGTAAAAAATGATCCTTCAAATCTGACATTCAATGTATATTTCACTGAGCCGGGCCAAACACCAAATCCGCAATATAACGGCCAAACCCCCCAAATTTCAAACAGGTCATGGATGAACCTGACAGGGCTTGATTACAGAGTAAACGGACAGCCCAGCGATAGTATTCCCCAGGGTGATAACGCCTTTGACTTCTTCCCGGGTAATACAATTGATCTTGTGAACGGTAACATAATTTTTCCTTACCTCAGACCGTTTTCAACTACCCTTAGACAAAAAGGCGTTGAAGAAGACTTCATCGCAAGAAACGATACAATATACACCTCATCAAAATCCACAGCGCAGAATGTAGGTTACCTGAAATTTTCATTAAAGGGTACTGCCAAGGGTGACGCTTCTTCGAGGTATTCCCTGGGATTCAATTTAGTTGAAGGAAGCGTAAAAGTATTCAATGGTTCAGTTGAACTTGTCCAGGGAATTGACTACTCGATAGATTACTCGCTGGGTGAACTTGTGATCATAAACGCCACCGCACTCGTTGCAGGTGCTAACCTGAAGATCACCTATGAAACCAACGACCTTTTCCAGCTGGCATCGAAAACCCTTCTTGGCACAAGAGCAGAATTACAATTCAACAAAACAACATACCTGGGTTTCACGCTTATAAACCTCAAACAGCAGACGCTCAATAATAAGATCAGAATTGGCGAAGAGCCTACAAACAATACAATTATCGGGTTTGACGCTTCGACAGATATCAAAACCAACTTTCTCACAAAGCTTGTAAATAAAATTCCGGGTTACAATACCAAGGAAGAATCGATCCTTAACTTTAAAGGTGAAGTAGCATTTATGCTGCCTGACCCCAACACTTTAAAAAGTATTATCCCCAGTGATAACGGCGAAGCTGTTGCTTACATTGATGATTTTGAGGGTGTTAAAAAAGTTATTCCATTGGGGCTCAATCCCCTTTCGTGGACTCTTTCATCAATTCCATATGATGAAAGGCTTGTACCCGGAGTATTTTCTGATGAAGTACGGGATAGTTTAATGAGCAGAAAACGCGGCAGACTGAACTGGTATAACTTATTGAATAACGTTCCGATACTTGAAGTTTATCCGTATAGAAGTGTGGCAAGTAATCAGAACCAGTCTTTGACACCATTTGTATTTGATATAAAACCTGATTCAGTGGGACAGTATAATTATTTGAAGTACTCTGAATTCGCAGCAGAGGGTCCCGCCGAAGATAAGTGGAGCGGTGTTTTTAAATTTATCAACTCCTCGCAAACCAACCTGATAGATGAAAACATTAACTATATAGAAGTATGGATGCAGGTAAACGGCGGGAATCCAATAACCAGTGATTCCGCAAAAATGTTGATTGATCTTGGAGCTATTTCTGAGAGGATAATTACTACAAAAAAAATGCCGCTTAATTCCACTGACCCGAACATCAACTATCACACTGAAGACAGGAACGGAAGCGGTCAGCTTGATATAGGTGAAGATAACGGTATTGACGGAAGACCGAGTGAAACCACAAACGGAATCCTTGGTGAAAGGTTCTATTTTCCGGAACTTTGGGAAGAAACCGGCGGAGACCCGAGCCGTGATAATTATTCATGGGTGCAGGGAAGCACGAACTATTCCGGTTTCAACGGTTCTGAATTGAATGCTACAAATTTAACCGAGGCGAAAAGAATTGATACCGAGGATCTGAACAATAACGGTAACCTTGATCTTATCAATAACTATTTTGAATACGTTATACCGCTTGATTCCAATTCATTCAAGAATCACCCGTTCATAGCAGGCGGCGGAAATGCCGGATGGTACCAGTTTATTATTCCGCTTGATGAATGGAAAAGAACTGTTGGCGGAAGCCCGACTTTAACTAATATTCAGTACGCAAGGGTTTGGTTCAAAGGTTTTGAAACACAAACACAGATCAAAATAGTTGATTTTAATCTTGTGGGTAACCAATGGGTGAAGCAGAACAAAACTGATACCACATATACAGTTTCAGTTGTGAATGTTGAAGACAACCCGAATTATTACTCACCCCCCGTAGATGGATTAAGACAGCGTGACCAGACTCAGGTTGACCAGAATGTTCTTTCAAATGAACAGTCTATGTCACTTGATGTTACAAAAATACTTCCGGGCCAGGGAAAATATGTTTTTAAATCTTTCAATACAAGGCCGCTTGATCTTGTTAACTATAAAATATTTAAAGTATTTGTAAACGGCGATAGTTCATTTTCTTATACCAATCCGAATAAATACGATGCGGCTGTTGTTGTAAGATTTGGCAATGATACTTCAAACTACTATGAGTACCGCGCGCCGATCAGGCCCGATATCAGGCCTATGACTCCGTGGAATTCTTTTAACGAAGTGGTCATCAATTTGAGCGAACTCTCGGCAATTAAACAAAAAGTTGACAGCACGGGTCTTGTTCATTATGAGCCTGTTGTAAACGGTCCCCCGGGAGCGAAATACGGAGTAATTGGTAATCCTTCAATTAGGGATATAAGACAGATAACACTGGGCGTCTATAATAACAATGATGACCCAATTGTGACCAGGGAGCTTTCAGGTTCTGTTTGGTTTGATGAAATGAGGGTTATCCAGGCCAATGATGCGAGCGGGTACGCGTTTACACTCAGCGCGGGGCTTAAGATTGCCGATCTGGCGACATTGAATTTCAGTTTTAACAAAACTGATCCCAATTTCCATTCTCTGGAAACAAGTTTCGGTAACTTGACAACGGCTAACAGCTGGGAATTTTCAGGGCTCGTGAATGCGCATAAAGTAATAAACGCCCTGCTTTCGAAATATGTTTCTGTTAAGTTCAAGGATTTCTTCACGCTTCCGATTTCATTTTCACACCAGGAAATTCTTGATAAACCAAAATACCTGCCGGCAACTGATATAGACCTTGAAACTGCGGCAAACAACAAATACGCACAGGTACTTGAAGAAACCGGAAATCCTGATATAGCGGCATATTACGCTGACCAGATCAGGGTTTCAGCGCAAACTTTAAGAATAGCGAACAGGTTCTCTATTAGCGGAGCTAAGTTTACATTCCCCGGTGATAACTTTTTTGTTCAGCAGATTCTAAATAAACTCGAAGTTAATTTTGTGAGGAATTCTTACACAGAAAGAACGCCAACTCTTGAAAGCAAATATGCATGGGATATGAACGGCTCGGTTGGATTGAGTTCAGACCTTGACCTTATGAACACCCTTAATCTTAAGATCGGAAGATTCCTGCCTTTTGGCGAAGAGTTCAAAGAAGCCAGAATGTATTTCTTCTTCCCGTTCATGCCGCTGGCTCCCCTGTTCACAAATAATATAGCCCTTTCGGGCAGCTTCAACAGAAGACGCGGCGATGAAAAACTGAGATCAGCTTTTGATAACAGCCCGACATCAAGGCAGTTTGACGCGAACAGAGGTTTTACTATGAACTGGAAATTCATTGAAAACTGGATGATCGACCTGCAGGGTGACTATTCATTCCGTTCGGGAAGTGATCTTACTTATCTTGAAACTTATAATGATTCAGCCAGAACTCAGCGCCCCGCGGCGGAAATTTATGACGATATATTTTTCAACAACGGGCTCATAAACTGGGGCAAGGATCTTGACTACTCACAGACAGTATCTTTCAACCCAAAGATAAACATTCCCGGTCTGCGTGATTTCATCGATCTCACCGGAAGTTACCGGGTTATCTACGGTTGGAGGGCTTCGCAATTCAATAACGCACAGGGAAGTAATGTTGGTTATAATACCGATCTGCAGGCGACAGCTTTTGTAAAGCTGAATAACCTGTTCAATATATTTAAGTCCACAAATAAAATTATGGGTGGTTCCAAAAATGAGTTCCAGGAACAGGACCCAGCGGATATTTTTAAGATATTAAGAACTTTCATACCAGACCAGGTATCAGTAACCTACTCGCAGACCAAGCAGCTTCAAAATCCAGCAATTCAGGGCAGACCCGGATTCGGTAATTTCTGGATGCAGTTCAATTCACAGGAAAATCTCGGGCCATCAAGGTTTTACCAGCTGGGCTGGGAAACTGATCCGGGAAAACGTATTCCGTTGACAAACCTTGTGGATAATTTGAATCTTAACAACACATACACTTTTAATACGTTCATAAATCCTATATTCCCGGATAATTTGAAGCTAAACCTGACTTACAAAACCGGCACCGGTACTATTAATTCTCTGACATATAATACGGATGCGGAAGGATATTTGGGCAGCCCGGTAAATTCATCTGAAAACAGGACAATTACAAGACCAAGCTTTTTTGTGGGCCTTAAGGATAATATTGGCGACCAGTTAGGCATTCCCAGCGGCACAGATACCGTGAACCAAGCTACATTCTTTTCTGAAAATTTTGAAAAGAACGTTGTGAGCTTCCCCTTCCCCAGCTGGAATTTATCATTAACAGGAATTGAGAAGTTTGAGATGTTCACAAATATTGCGCAATCAGTTACACTTGAAAGCGGCTACTCCAGTGAATACAGGAAAGTATTAACCTATGACGGAATACGCGCCGAATATATCAGCGCGCAGGCGTTAACCTCCGGTTTCACTCCCCTGATAGGCGTTAACTTCACATTCAAACAGCTTTCAGGCGGCAACCTGACAGCATCGTTTAAACTGAGCAATACTGATAATATTATTATGGAGCCCAATAACGCCAAGCTGACAAATACATCAACCAGCGATATTGCAATAAACGCAAGTTTCACAAAGTCCGGTTTTTCTCTGCCGCTTTTTGGACTCTCGCTGGAAAACAATCTGACCATATCGTTTTCATATACGCGCACCAAAAACGATCCGCAGGTGTATTCATTCTTAAGCGGATTCTGGGAATCCAATTCCCAGAACGGGTCAACTTCTACAACGTTGAATCCTTCTATTCAATACAATCTTTCAAGAAGCGTAACAATGCAATTGTTTTATAAGTACACAAAAATTGAACCTACCGGTTCTAACCTGCAGATCACTACCAGAACAACCAATGAAGCGGGTTTGAACATTAGACTGCAGATCCAGTAACGGTGGAAACATTTACACTGGTGCTCGGGCTAACAGCGGCATGTTTGACCACATTTGCATATTTGCCGCAGTCGATAAAAGCTATCAGAACTAAACATACCAAAGATATTTCATTTCCCATGGTGATAATGCTGGAATTAGGGCTTATCACCTGGCTTTCTTACGGCATACTGATAGAAAGTGTACCTATCATAGCAGCAAACACTGTTTCTATAGTATTTATGACTATTATTCTTGTTCTCAAGATCAAATATAAATAGCGAAATTTATTTATATTTCTTTTAATTTGCGGATTTTTTATATTTGTAACTTGTCATTCAAAAAATCTGCATTTTTGGATTAGTATGCGCCCATAGCTCAATCGGATAGAGCGACAGCCTTCTAAGCTGTAGGTTTCAGGTTCGATTCCTGATGGGCGTACAAGTTTAATGTTTGGCTTATCGGATAGAGCGGTCCCGCGAAGGGAATAGGTTTAGTGCCGGAGGCAGTAAGGCACGTTCGATTCCTGATGGGCGTACAAGTTTAATGTTTGGCTTATCGGATAGAGCGATCCCGCGAAGCGGGATAGGTTTACTGCCGGAGGCATTCAGGCACGTTCGATTCCTGATGGGCGTACAAGTTTTATGGTGAGCGTAGTTCAGTTGGTTAGAACATCAGATTGTGGCTCTGAGGGTCGGGGGTTCGAATCCCCTCGCTCACCCCAAATTCCACAAATAGCTGCAGTAAAAAATGCCAAACCCCTTGGTTAACTGCTATTTTTCATTGATTATTAAAGACTTTAAAATTATATTTGTTTCTTAGTTTTTAAGCGATTTCCAAAATTTACAGAGGGTTAGTTTGAGAAAAAACAGGTTCAGAATTATTTTAACGTTACTTTTTATAGGTCTTTCCCTATACTTCCTGTATCCAACATATAAGGATTACCAGTTTAATAAGGATATAAAAAATCTGGCAAATGCGCAGGATAGCGCAGCTTTTTTTGATAAATACGGCGCGGATTTATTGAAGGCCCGTGAAGACAGGATCAAATTGGGTCTTGATCTGCAGGGCGGTATGTATGTTATCATGGAAGTGGATATTGCAAAGCTGCTCTTGGATCTTGCAAAAAAGCAGGATGAGACTTTGAAACAGGTATTGGATGCCGTTAGTGAGCAGTCAAAAACATCAGATGATGATTTTGTTGACCTCTTTGAGCTGAAACTTAAAGAAAAAGGTCTCTCATTAAAAGCATATTATGGTGAGATTAGGGATGAAGATGCCAGCATAAAATCAACTCTAAAAACAGAAGTAGAAAATGCAATTGATAGAGCGATCCAGGTAGTAAGAAACAGGATCGATCAGTACGGGGTATCAGAACCGGTAATTCAGAAAAAAGGCTCAAGCAGACTGGTTGTTGAGCTTCCCGGCGTAAGCAACATTGCGGAAGTAAGGAAATTACTGCAGGGTACAGCTCTGCTTGAATTCAAGCTTGTTATCGATCCGCAGATTGCCGTTAAAGTGATGGAGAAAGTTAACACTTATATGGCAGGCGGGAATCTTGATTCTCTTATGAAAGCAGATTCGCTGGGCCAGATAACAAAAGTTGATACAACAAAACAGGATACCTCAAAGATCACAGATACAAAGATCAAAAAGGATTCAACTTCACTTACACAAAAAGATACTACTAAGAAAGATATTACAAAGAAGGATACTTCCAAAAAGAAGAATGATTCTATAAAGCCAACAGATTCAAACCTTACGGGATTGACAGACAGCAACGGCAACCCAATTGATACCAACCAGCAGATGAGCGAAGAGGAATTCAAGAAAAAGAACCCATGGTTCTATCTTGTAAGACCCCAGCAGTTCCAGGATGGTTCACTTGTGTGGTTAGTTAGAGAAACTGATAAGCCCAAAGTTTTGAAGTTACTTGAAAAGAAAGAAATACAGGATATTATTCCCGCAGATATCAGTTTTGCTTTCAGCAACCGCTCAACTTTTGTTGATGAAGGTGAAAACATATACCAGTTCTATGTTCTCAAGAAAGCTCCTGAACTGACAGGCGGCGTTGTGATAAACGCCCGTTCCAACATTGATCCTACAAACAATACACCTGTGGTGTATATGGAAATGAACAGTGATGGTTCCGCTGACTGGGCAAGAATAACCGGAGCAAATATAAATAAACAAATAGCAATCGTTCTTGATAACGTAGTTTATTCAGCACCGGTTGTAAGAAGTAAGATAACAGGCGGCAGTTCTCAGATAGAAGGTATGGCAAATATCCAGGAAGCCAAACTTCTTGAAATTGTGCTTAAAGCAGGCGCGCTGCCCGCTCCGCTTTCAATAATTGAAGAAAGAACAGTCGGACCCTCACTTGGTGAAGATTCAATTCAGAAGGGTTTATACTCATCCATTATAGCGCTAATTTTGGTGGCTATATTCATGTTGGTTTATTACAGGTTTGCAGGAGGAGTTGCTGATATTGCGCTTGCATTCAATATGGTAGTTATTATGGGTATCATGGCAAGTTTTCATGCCACATTAACTTTGCCGGGTATCGCGGGTCTTATACTTTCTATTGGTATGGCGGTTGATTCAAACGTACTTATTTACGAACGAATCCGGGAAGAACTCGCAGGCGGAAAACCTATCAAGACGGCAATAGAGATAGGATATAAAAAAGCATTCTCAGCTATTTTAGATGGTCACGTAACTTCTATTATTACGGCAATAATACTTTACCAGTTTGGTACAGGTCCAATCCAGGGTTTTGCTTTAACTCTGCTTATTGGTCTAATTGCTAACCTGTTTACAGCTATCGTTATGACAAGAATTGTATTCGATGTTATGACTGATAAGGGTAAATCCACTATAAACTTCGGATAATTTAGAAAGATAATTTTATAATGCAATTTTTTCACGGAACAAATATTGATTTTCTTAGCAAGAGGAAGTTGTTTTATCTTGCTTCTACTGCGCTGATAGTAATTGGCATGGTTGCTTTTTTTGCAAAGGGACTCGTAGTCGGTATAGATTTTGCCGGCGGAACTGAAGTTCTGGTCCGTTTCCAGAAAGATGTTGAAATAAACAACATCAGGACCTCAATGGATCAAAGCGGTATTACCGGCGCTGAAATTAAAACTCTCGGCAGCGATAGAGATATACTTATCAGAACAGCTGAGCCGGGAGAAGGAACATCCGTAAGTGACAGGATAAAAGAAGCTTTAACCAAAAGTGAAGCCGGAAACACATTTGAAGTATTGAGGATTGATAAAGTGGGTCCAAAGATAGGTAAAGAACTTACCACTTCAGCCATATACGCCACCATTTTTTCTCTGATAGCTATATTGATCTACCTCGCATTCAGGTTTGAATTCCTGTATGCCTTAGGTTCTGTGGTCGCACTTCTGCATGATGTGTTAATGACACTTGGTATTGTTGCCCTCACTGGTGCTTTGTTCCCTTCAATGAATCTTGAGCTTAACCAGGGTATGGTCGCCGCATTCTTAACACTTATCGGTTTTTCGGTAAACGATACCGTTGTTGTGTTTGACCGTATCAGGGAAAACATAAAGCTGTTTAAGAGCGAAAGTATATTCTCAGTTATGAACAAAAGCTTGAATTATACCCTTAACAGAACTATCATAACAAACGGTACGGTATTTATTACTGTACTTATACTTTTAATATTTGGCGGTGAAGTAAACAGAAGCTTCGCATATACATTTCTTATCGGTATAATTACCGGTACGTATTCATCAATTTACGTCGCAGGCGCATTTGTAGTTGATGCTAAGAACTACTTCGATAAAAAGAAAAAACCTGCGGTTCGTAATGCCGTTGTTGGCAAAGCTTAGCTTCAAAAGATAAGAAAATTAATTTTCGTAAGAGTATGCCTGCTGAGTCGGTTATTGGTTTGCAATGGGGCGATGAAGGAAAAGGAAAGATCGTTGACCTTTTAGCCCAAAATGCTGATTATGTTGTAAGATACCACGGCGGCAATAATGCAGGCCATACTGTTGTAGTAGGAAACAAGAAACATTTTTTTCACCTCATCCCCTGCGGAATATTTCACAAGAACACGAAAGCTGTTATAGCCAACGGAGTAATACTCGATCTTGAGGTGCTTGTTGGCGAAATGGATATTCTGCTGAAGGAAAAGCTTAACCTCTGGAATAAGATCTACATTTCTCCGCGATGCCACCTGATACTTCCCTATCATAAACAGCTTGATGCTGCCTATGAAAATGCGCGCGGCAAAAATAAACTTGGTACTACAAAGCGCGGTATCGGACCCGCTTACTCCGATAAAGTAAGCTATAACGGCATCAGAGTTTACGATCTTGCAGACTGGAAAGAATTCACTGAGAAGTTCACTTTCCAGGCTAAGATAAAAAACAAGATCTTAAAAACATTCAATGTTAATCCGGTCAATATTACCGCAGAACTTAAGAAACTGAAGAAGCTCCGCACAAGAATTTTACCTTTTGTTAAAGATACTTTCGAGCTTTTAAACGACGCTGCAGCTAAAAAGAAAAAGATTCTCTTTGAAGGCGCGCATGGGATCATGCTTGATCTCGATTGGTCGCCCTACCCCTTTGCAACAGGTTCAAACACGGTTGTGGGTTCCATAAACACAGGCTCCGGGCTGGCATATAAGGAGCTTGGCAGCGTTATTGGTATTGTGAAAGCATTCACATCGCGTGTCGGCGGCGGTCCATTGCCTACTGAGCTTCACGGCAGGCTTGCAGACGCCATAAGGGAGCGCGGCGGTGAATACGGCACAACAACCGGCAGACCCCGCAGGATAGGCTGGCTTGACCTGGAGGCTGTTAGATTTTCCTGCAGGATCAACAATGTGAAAGAACTGGTAATTACAAAACTCGATATTTTAAGCGGTCTGCTTGATATAAAAGTATGTGTTGGCTACACGCTCAACGGCAAAAAAGTACATTATTCTGATTGCGGCTACAAAGAGCTTGCAAAAGTAAAACCCGTATATAAGTCTTTCCCCGGGTGGATTGATGATGTTTCAGGCATCAGAAAATTCAGCAAATTACCTAAGGAATGCAGGGACTACCTGAATTTTATCGCTAAGTTCCTTGGCGTGAAGATCAAGTTTGTAAGTGTGGGCGCGGAAAGAAACGCAAATGTGAAGTTTTAGGAAGCTTACAGCGGAAAAACAAAAGGCTCAGAAATAATTTTCTGAGCCTTTTTTGTTAACAAAACAAATTGATGCTATTTCTTTATTTTGGTGGCTTTAAATAAACCGCCTTCATTGTGGGTGCCTCTGAAGGTTGAATAATGCCAGCCGCCTTCAATGCTTTTGCTCTTAACAATTGCGTTAATAAAAACGTTTGCGTCAGCTATCCTTGGGTTAGTGTTAATATTGATGAACTTCCTTGCATCGTTATAGTACCCTTTCATCTCACCGCCATTCATAGTTGAAAAGCCCTGGTAGGTGGAGTCAGCCGTGTTTTTGGTGATAGTATAGCTGCCGGTAACTTCGTAATCATTCACATCACCTGTGCCCTGCTGTTTGGTTATAGATACCACAGACATTTCACCTTCAACAAGGCTGTTGCCTGAGCTATCGCTCAAAACATAGCCGTATTTCCCGGTTTTCAGTGAAATTGATTTTTCGCTATCGCTGCCTGAGCAGGCATTGAACATAAGCACAAACATAATTGAAAGTAATGTTATTATCTTCATTATTTTATAAGCACCATTTTTTTAATTTCTGAATAAACTGAATTATTATCTTTGCTCACATCAAGCCTGTAGAGATAAACTCCAGATGAAAGATTAAGCAAATTAGCATCAAGTGTAAATGAATATATGCCTGTCTCGTAATACTGAGAATTGATCAGCTGAGCTACTTCCCTGCCTGCAACATCGTACACCCTAAGTGTGACAAACCCATCCTGTGGAAGCGCAAACTTTATGTTTGTTGATGGATTAAACGGATTTGGATAGTTCTGCAGCAGGTTAAACGCCACGGGAGCCTCAGATGAGTTTACAGGATTATCTATACATAATGCCTGCTGATATCTTAACCTTATGGTATCGCCCGGTAACGGGCCAAAACCAAGATTGAAGTTGATAGCACCACCAACGGGAATATGGCAATAGCTCATTATAGTGCCGTTCGGATTGGGACGTGTTTGACTGAAACAGCTTCCTTGCTCAGCGGCAACACATGAATCAATCGCTCCAATATTTCCACCCGGAAGTGAAGGCCACACACAAGCCTGTGTATGGTTTGAACCGAAGTTATGACCCGTTTCATGCGCCATTACTTCAACTGACCATGAGTAAATAGGAACATTATTATATGTGTTTTCCAGTTCAATGAACGCATATCTGCCTGATTGGCTGCCGGGTTCATAAGGCTGGCATAACACATTCACCCATGCAATTGCTCCTTGAACCGGTGTTCTGGTTGAAAGAAGCTGTGCAAGGTTACCTTCAAAGTTGTTTCTTGTGTTTGATCCGAATGCAAGAAGGATCTCTTCAGTTTGACCCGTATTGTACACTCTGTACGGATCTGCGCTGGTATAAACAAGCATAGTAGATGCAAGCTGCAGATTTAACTGCTCGTTGTTGTAAAGTATGTTTTGCTGGTTAAATACAGCAGTAACATAGTTAACAACATTTTGTGAGTTATTGCCTTTATCAAGGTACATCTGATAATCGCACACATAGTAGATCTTAACCGGACTGGTTGTTGAAGAAGAACTGTTTTCCGTATTTGGTTTAACGTGATTGTTGTTATCCCTGTAATGTTTGCCATAACCGTCTTCGGTATCACAGTTAAAATTGAACGGTGTCCTCAGATCCCTATCGTTGTAGTATATGTACTCATTGTTATCGTTCAGCATTGCTCCAAGGTTATAGTTTCCGTCATCGGTGGATACAATACCAATTACTTCATTTTCAAAGATACTTATGGCCGCCATCGAGTTGCTTTCACCCTTTATGATACCCTGGTAATATAATCCCCGTTTGTATTCTTCAGTTTTTCCGTCAGAAGTAGTTATTCTGAAATTATCAGGAATGAAATTTACCTGGCACAGCTCAAGTTCTATACTTCCCTTTGAAGCAGGAAGTACGAGTGTAATGTTTTGCGCATTTTTGCTGTAAATACTGCGCAGCGCAGCTCTATCTAAAGCAAAGAATGCCGCATCCGTAACTGCATTCTGCAAAGCTGCGGAATTATCCTTACTGCTCAGTGTGAACATGCTGACCGATTCAAAACTTGCAGCCGTTCTACGGCTTTTAACCAATTCGTATGCCGAATTTTTGTGTTCTATGGTATTAACAACCTGTTTTACTTCCATTGTATTATCTGAGGTATTGAACGCTGAAAAAGCAAGCACTATAACACACAGAAATACAGATACGAAGATCAGGTTTAATTTATAAGTTCTTTTCATATGATTTTATTTTTTTATTTCCGATGAGTTATTGTTTGATACGTTCTTACCGTTGGATCCTGACTGCGAATTGGTGGTTTCACTGATTGAGCTGCTGTAATACAGTACCCTATCGGTGTTTATACCTCGCAGAACGAGATTTCCGCTGCCATCAAAGCATACCTGGTACTCAATTGAAGTATCCGTGTAGGTCAATGTTTGACCTGAAACGGTATAATTGCGGTTTATTGCGGATTGGTTAGGGCATGTGAGTGTTGCCGTCCCGCCTGAATTATTCGGAAAGCTCACAACTTCACCGGGACAGATATCAAGCGTGGTGCCTGAATTGTAAATGTAAGTCCAGGTGCCTGTTATATCACCGCCTGTACAAGGTTCCTGATTGATCTGGTTAATGAAATCCTCGCAATCACTTCCAACCAATGTGAGTGATACCAGCATCAATGCTGTAATGATGCGAATTGTAACAACTTTGCTCATTTTTTTCATAAATTATAAATTTAATTGCTGTAAATATAAGCAACCGATTGTTAATTTACAATAATTTGTACAATTTATTACAATTTTTCAGCGAAGATGGAATTTACTATCCCGAGGAAGTTATTTTTGGTCTTAAGGATCTTAAATCCGGAGTTTTGTAGTATCTCAGTGTATTGCTGAATATTAAGGAAGTTATCGACTGATTCAAATAAATAGCTGTATGCATAATCACTTTTAGAAAGGGTATTTCCTATTTTTGGCAGCACTTTTTCAAAATAAAGCCTGAACGATTTGTTTGCAATATTAGCTTTCAGAGGCTTGAACATCTCAATTGTTACAAATTTTCCTCCCGGCTTTAAAACCCGGGCAATTTCATCGGTACATGCGCTCAAGCGCTCAAAATTCCGCACGCCAAACCCGATACCGCAGAGATCAAAGTAAGCTGATCTAAACGGCAAGTGTTCAGCTTCGCATTTAACAACACGGTTAATTTCTGAGGGAAGCTTTTCCTTATCAATTTTGAGCATTTCCAGCGAAAGATCACCAGAATAAATCCGCTTTGGGTTAAGTTTCAGGAACTCCATCCCCAGATCACCCGAACCGGAAGCAAGATCGAGGATATTTTCATAATTTGAGGAGAGTGATGCCAGGTATTTAACCGCGCTTTTGCGCCAGCGGTTATCCTGGTAACCGCTGAGTAAGTGGTTCAGCTTATCATAGGTAGGTGAAATTTCATCAAACATCCCCCCTATGAACTGCTTATTTTTGGTGTATTTCATTATTTTTGTTGGATGGAAAAGTAACTGATTCATCTAAAAAGTTATGAAGCGTGTCCCAAGAACGTAACTCCCCTCTCGAGAGGAGAAGGAGCGAAGCGGGAAGTGTGTGTTTTCTCATTGTACTGTAAAGCCTCGATCAAATCGTTTTATTTGAATCTAAGTGATGTGATCGGATTCAGCCTCGAGGCCATATATGAGGGAATTACTGTAACCAGGATACTCAAGAGCACTGAAATTAAAGTAATTACCACCCCAGTACCGTAATTGATCTCAAGGGGTACCGCTGACATGTAATAAATTTCGGGAATAGTCACAAGGTTATACTTCAATTGCAGAAAACACAGCCCGTAACCCAGAATATTACCGGAGATAATCCCGGCAATTGAAATTAACATCCCCTGCAGGAAAAAGATCATTGTAATATCGCTGTTTTTCGCGCCTAAGGATTTCAATATTCCTATTGTTTCTGTCTTTTCAAGTACCAGCATCAGCAGGAATCCAATAATATTGATTGCCGCCACAATGATAATCAATCCAAGTACTATGGGGATAGGCTCCTTTTGCAGTTCAACCCATGTAAATAGTCCCTTGTATATCTGGAATACATTCCGCGCATTGTTGTTTGGATAATCAACCTGCGCTTTAATCTCATTGGTGACTTTCCTTATCTTGTCAGTATTTGTCAAAAATACTTCTATTCCCGTGACATATGGACCCATACTGAAGAGTTTCTGGGCATCCTTAAGCGATGTATATAACAAAACATCGTCATATTCCTTTAATCCGGATTCATATATGCCAACAACTTTGAATCCTTTCACAGTTGGTGTATTTGTTGGTGAAGGTATTCCCACGGTAGCAAGTATGAATATTTTGCTGTCGAGAGTAATACCCAGCTTCCCGGCAAGTTTATTGCCAATAATTATGTTTGTTACGCTTGAATCAGCCTCACCAAGTACACCGGTTCCTGAAATTATCTTCCTTTGGCGTGTGAACACGCTGTCTTCATTCCTAACGCCTTTTATTATGATGCCTTCGGTGCGTTCTTTATACTTGATAACGGCTTCTTTCTGTACATATGGATGAGCCTCATTGATAAACAGGTTGTTTTCGGGGTCTTTTAGCTGCGCTATGACCCTGTTATAGTCAGCAATCCCCTCTTTTTGGAAAGACGTTACCTGAATATGCGATGAAAGGGATATGGTTTTTTCTGTGATCTCCTTTTCAAATCCCGCCAGCACAGATACTGCAATTATCAGCGCGGCTACGCCAATGGCAATTCCCGCAACTGAAATTGTTGTAATGAAGGAAATGAAGCTCGATTCCTTTTTGGATCTTAAAAATCTGCCTGCGAGAAAAAAGTTTGCCAAATTACCCTAACCTCTTTATTTAAAATTCCATTAGATAGCTTTTAATGAACTCATCAATATTGCCATCCATTACGCCTTGTGTGTTGCTTGTTTCGTGATCTGTCCTGTGATCTTTAACCATATTATACGGGTGAAAAACGTAAGAGCGTATCTGGCTGCCCCATTCGATCTTTTTCTTGCTGCCTTCTATTTTATCAAGCTTAGCCTGCTCTTTTTCTTTTTCAAGCTGGTATAGCTTTGATTTCAGCATCTTCATGGCATTAGCCCTGTTCTGGTGCTGTGAACGCTCATTCTGGCACTGAACCACGATATTTGTGGGTATATGCGTTATCCTGATAGCGGTTTCAACTTTATTAACGTTCTGACCGCCTGCGCCGCCGCTTCGGAAGGTATCAACGCGTATTTCAGCTGGATTTATCTCAATTTCTATGTTATCATCCACAACGGGGTAAACAAATACAGCGGCAAACGAAGTATGGCGCTTTTTGTTTGAATCAAACGGCGATATCCTGACCAGGCGGTGAACACCGTTCTCTGCTTTCAGATAACCGTAAGCGTACTCGCCATGTACTTCTATTGTAGCGCTCTTTATCCCCGCCCCGTCACCTTCTAACAGATCAACAATATCCGCCTTTAATCCGTTCTTTTCGCAGTACCGCAAATACATACGCATAAGCATTTGCGCCCAATCCTGCGCTTCGGTGCCGCCTGCGCCGGAATTGATATTAAGTATCGCATCGCGTTTATCATCTTCATCGCGAAGCATATTCTTAAATTCCGCGTTATCGGCTTCAATTTTAAGCTTTTCTATATCTTTTTCTATAACATCTTCAAGGGTAGTATCGGATTCTTCTTCAGCCAGTGTGATTATTGATTCAATATCATTATATTTTGCTTCCAGATTCTTCCACATATCGATCCATTCGGTATTCCTTGCAATTTCCTGCAGTACCTTCTGGGCTTCTGTGTTATCATCCCAAAAACCGGATTCCTGTGATCTATGCTGTAATGATGAGACCAGTTCCTGCTTCTGGTCTATTTCAAAGGAACCTCCTTAGGTTATCAACCCTCGTCTTAAGCTTTTTTAATTCTGATTTACTATAATCGAACATTTTATTTATCCTGAACGTCAGTGCTCGCCTGCCGAAACTTTAGTGAAGGCAGGAAAGGACTAATACGCTATTTTTTAATTTAACTGAATACTACTAATTGCCTTATACTTAAGGCTAATAATCTGGTTTTGAGAATAATTGCTTACTGAAATGAGAACCACCTAATAAGCTCAGGGTTTTTCGACTTCCATCATCAGCAAAGCTGATGCAAGTGTCTTGCCCTGCGCATCGTTTTTGAGCGAAACCGTTCCCCCGCCGCCGAGCGTGTTATGAAGAATGAAGTTCAGAGCATTTATGTTGGGAAGTTCATATCGCTCAACTTCGCCCTCGCAGATACCCGCAAAGTACTTCTTTACGGCTTCTGCTGTCACATTATCCCTTATAAACGCATAATCTTCCGCTTTAAAGGCTATCAGGCCCACATTTGCGGCATCACCTTTATCGCCTGAACGGCCGTGACATATCTCTTTTAATTGAATTTTTGGCATATTACTCAACTATACCCGTGTAAACGGGTATCTCCATTAATAATTTAACGAATTTTACAAATTTAACAATAAATAGGGATTAATGAAATGTAAGCTTTAAGGGATTTGAAAGTGGCATTGATCTAAATCACACGGGCATGAGCTATTTCGTGCTTCCGAATTTCTCTCACATCCTCTGAATTCAAAGTAACCACGGATAATGTGTCGCCATCCAGCGTAGAAAATTCTACTTCATATCCCAGTGATTTATCGTGAATCAAAACAACTATCCCAATATCACCCTTTTTCAAGTTATTTTCGGGTATATCTCTGGTTAATATTATTCTATCTAGTTCTTTTATCATTTTTATTTGGATAAGCTGTTACAAATTTAAGTATATTTTCCTTATTTTCAATAAACCAAACGGATTTTATTTTTGAATAATTCCCATTCAGACCTAATATTTCACCTTTTACAATAATTTTAGTCCCATATTGGTTTTCAGATGAATCAATTTCCGTTGCATCATTTAGATGCTTAATTAATGCATCCTTTAAGAGCCCACTATTATGAATGTCAAATCCAAGACTTTCGAAATATCTGGCTTTGTGACCACCTACGCTGTGATTTCGGTTTAATAAGTAACCTGATAATTTGTTATCTGGAATCTCAATATCTTCAAATTTAAATTTCATAACCCTACCCCTTCGGATGTGCTTTCTGGTACACCTTCTTAAGCCTTTCAACTGATACATGTGTATAGACCTGCGTTGTACTCAGGCTGGAGTGACCAAGCAGATCTTTCACAGCCCTTATATCCGCGCCGTGATCGAGTAAATGGGTGGCAAAAGAATGCCGCAATACGTGGGGTGATTTTTTCTTAAGTTCAGATATCCCCGAAATATACTTTTGTGTTATCCTGTTCATTAAAGCGGGATAAAGCTTTTTGCCGTTCTTAGCGTTGAAGATAACTCCGCTATCGTAGGGAGTACCCTTTTCAGTAAAGTAAGCTTCGCGTTTATCGAGATATTCCGCAATTACACCGATCGCGACGGGTCCAACAGGAATGATACGCTCCTTGCGCCCTTTACCTTTAACCCTGATAGTAAAATTATCCATATCAACCTTATCAATGGTAAGATTAATAAGCTCATTCAAGCGGATACCGCTGCTGTAAAGAAGCTCAATTATTGCTTTATCACGAACTCCCCATATATCATTTGAAAATGTTTTAGAGTTCAGCAGACCGGTTAGTGAAGTTTCTTCAAGCACGGTTGGCAGGTTTTTGCCAAGTTTCGGGAATACAAGATTGCGCGAGGGATTATCAGCATACAGCTTTTTGCGGTTAAGAAATTTATAAAAAGATTTAAGAGTAGATATTTTACGTGATATCGTGCGTTTGGAATATTTCACTTCCCTGTTCATCACAAAGCCCGCAATGAAGCTCTTAAGCGTGGATTCATCAATGTACTGCAGCTCAATTTTCGGCTTGGAATCCTCCAGGCTTTTGGCAATAAAGCTGTACAGGTCATTGAGATCTTTAATGTAATTCATAAGGGTATGTTTTGAATAATTCTTTTCGTTTATAAGGTAACTTGAAAATTTATCGATGGCATGAATTAAATTCATAACTCACTTTATATTGCATCCGATAAACTGGAAAAATTGAAATTTGCAGCTTTTATTGCCGGAACGACTATCGGGTAGTCGTCAGTTTCACTCCCCACGGATTTCTCCGGGGTGCCAAGCTCAATAATATTCTTAAATATATTCATTGGACTCTCATTGAACCTGAAGTTCTTTACCGGTCCGGTTATCTTTCCATCTTTAACTTCAAATACACCATCACGCGTTAAACCGGTAAAAAGCATAGTTCTCGGGTCAACCGCGCGGATATACCAGAACCTGGTAACAAGTATGGCATTATCTGATTCCGCAATCATTTCATCAACTGTTTTGGTACCGCCCTGCATAATTACGTTGCCCGGGTAAGGCACTGCCGGCTGCGAGGTTTTTTCAGCCCAAAACCGGTTGCGGTGAAGATTTAATAACTTCCCATTTTCAAACCATGTTATTTTTTCCTGCGGCTCGCCGCTGCCTGAAAAAGGCCAAGAGGGAGCTATCGGGTCATTGGGGTCAGAATAAATATTCAGCTTACTATCGGCAATGGTTTCACCAATAATTGTTCCCCCGCCCTTTTTGGAAAAGAAACTTCTGCCTTCATCTGCCCATCTTGAACCCATGTAATTCATACATAAACTCAGCATATCAGCCGCGGCGGCGTGTTCTAGAATGACAGTATATCTGCCCGGCTTAATTTCCCGGGGATTCACAGATAACTTAGACCTGTTAATGGCCCAATCTGCCAGCGATTTACCGTTTATCCTGTTCACATCAACAAAGTTCTTTTCGAACCTTCCTGAACCTGTTCCGTCATTGGTACGTATTGTTGAAGAAAGCTTCGCCATAGAGGATTTGTTGTATGCGAAGAGTCCGTTAGAATTCTGCATCGCGTAGAATGAAACACCGTCTTCCATATAACCCGCTGTTGTTACGTCATTGGCTATGGATTGCTCTATAACATAAGCCGGCTTATCTGATCTTTCAGTGCCGCTTAAATTAGCGGTACTTTCAGAATAGTTGGTGGCTATAACGTAAGTTTGCGGACCCAGCGGCGGCATAAACTCTTTGTTTTCAGGTGAAACCCTTGCAATATCTTCTGAACGTTTGACTGCTTCTTTGATTGCTTCATCATCAAACTTATTGGTTGATACTGATCCTGATCTTTTGCCGAAGCTGCTGGTAATACTGACCGAAAGCCCGTCAGCGAATCCGTTGGTTGAAATTGAATTCCTCGCGAAACGGATATTATACGTATTACCGCCTTCAAGTGTGGCTGAAGCTGAATCAGCTTTTGAGTGTGAAAGTACCTTTGTCAATAAATTCTTTGCTTCTGTTTCGCTGAGTATCAATTTCCTGCCTCCTTTGAAGTATTCAATATATTTACCTGTCTGAATCTTGCGGGTGATGAACCATGGCTTACAGGTGAAACCTGTCCGGGCTCCCCTTTTCCGCAGAAAAATGAGCCGCCAAGTTTGTATTCGGTTTCATCACAAATAGCGTCGCATGAGTTCCACAGGTCAACCGTGTTACCCTGGTATGCTACATCTTTCAGCATTCCCGCGATCTTTCCGTTCTTTATTTCCCAGAATTCCTGTCCCGTGAACTGGAAGTTGTATCTCTGCATATCAATTGACCAGCTTCCGCTGCCTTTGATATAGATGCCGTCTTCGGTATCCGCAATTAGATCGTTCAAAGAAAGTTTTTTCCTGCCCGGCATCAGTGATACATTCGGCATACGCTGTATGGGGAAATGATCCCAGCTATCAGCATAGGCGCAGCCGTTTGAGGCGCTCTCACCTATGAACTTAGCCATTTCGCGGGTAGTTTGGTAACCAACAAACTTACCCTCTTTTATTATATCCCATTCAGTAGTTTTAACGCCGTCATCATCAAAGCCGCGTGTGGCAAGACCGTCTTTTTGGGTTCTGTCACCCTTCATGTTTATTATCTCGCTGCCATACTGAAGTTTGTTCAGTTTATCGGGTGTCATAAAGCTTGTGCCTGCATAATTGGCTTCATAGCCAAGCGCACGGTCAAGTTCTGTCGGGTGGCCGCATGATTCATGTATAGTAAGCCATAAGTGGTTTGAATCAAGTACAAGGTCGCGTTTAGCCGGTTCCACTGATTTAGCCTTATGTTTCATCTTGGTATGTTCAACCGCTTCTTCAAGATCTTTCATGTAGTCATATTCTTCAACGTATTCATATCCTTTGCCTATAGGCACGGTAAATGAATCCCTTGATTCAAAGTTGCCGGTTTCCTTATCAACCACGGTTACTTCAAAAGCTGACCATAACCTGTTGAGATCCTGTTTAATATATGAACCCTCTGATGAAGCGAAATATTTCCATTCGTTGACAGCCCAAATAAAAGAATTACAGAAATCCGCGCCAAGATTCTTGGCTTTTTCATTTATGCTGAAAAGAAAATTAACTTTATCGTCAATTGTAACATCAAACGGATTCTTTTTTATTGGTGTCGTCCATGTTTCGTTGTATGAGCTTGTGGGAACAAGCTCAACTCTGTTTGTCTGTATTCTTTTGTTAGCCCTTGCGGTTTCGCAGGCTATCTTTGTTATCCTTACAGCTTCATCTTCACTGAAAGTGCTGCTTGCGGCGAATCCCCATGTGCCATCAATGATAACTCTAACCGCAAAGCCGAAATTCTCGTTATCTCTGATAGACTGAATAACCTGTTCACGCGTTGAAACATTCTGCGACCTGAAATTACTTAAGCGGAAATCGGAATATGACGCTCCGCCGCTAGCCGCGGTAAAAATTACAGTATCTGCTATCTTTTTTATATAATCATCCTGTAACGCTCTATGCCTGGGCATAGTAATTGTATTTGTGGAGCCCAAAACATTACCCCCTATGGAATTAGCAAAAACTGCTCCCGGCAAAGCCATAGAGCAGCATTTAATAAAATTTCGTCTTTTCATTTTTATTTAAAAGAAGCTGAATCGCAAAATAAAGATTTTATCCCGAAGTTTCAACGGCATCTTTGGATTCAAGCTCAACCTGGTGTTTACATTCCGGACACTCGAGGTACTCTCCTTTTTTCTTGGAATACTTCTCAAGCATGTAACTGTTGCCGCACATTTCGCATTTGGTTTCCCTGGGTTTGCTGTTGGAAATGAAATCGCAATCAGGGTACCTTGTGCAGCCGTAAAATACTTTTTTGGATTTAAGCGCTTTGCGCGCAAGTACTTCGCCTTCTTTACACTTTGGGCATTTTATGCCCAAAGTTATAGGCTGAATATTTTTACATTCCGGATAATTTGAGCAGCCGAGGAACTTACCGTATTTACTGGATTTAACAACCATCGGCGCGCTGCAAAGCGAGCAGAACTTACCCTCGGCAAGCTCTTGATGTTCTTCCTGTTCACCCGGCAGCGGCTGCGCGTTTTTGCATTTGGGATATTTACTGCATGAAAGGAATCTTCCGTTCCTGCCCCATTTTATAAGCATTGCTCCGCCGCATTTATCGCATACTATATCAGTGTGCTCAATCAGCGATTCTTTGATCTCTTTGGATTTGGTATTCAGCGCTTCGAGATCGCTGTTAAACGGTTTATAGAAATCATCAAGTACTTTTGTATATGAAAGCTCGCCATCTGCAATTTTATCAAGCTCTTCTTCCATCTGCGCAGTGAACTGCGCGTTGATAACATCAGTAAAATGAGCCGCAAGCAATTTGTTAACCGTTTCACCAAGCTCTGTAGCGTATAACTTTCGCTCCCTGAGGTCGCAGTAGGTTCTGTTAATGATAGTCGAAACAATGAGCGCATAAGTTGAAGGTCTGCCGATTCCAAGATTATCAAGCTGCTTTATCAGGCTGCTTTCAGTATAGCGCGGCGGCGGGTTTGTGAAATGCTGCTTCCTGAATAATTCCTTCAGGTCAAGCAAGTCGCCTATTTCAATTCCTTCAGGTATAGCGAATTCATCTTCGGTATCTTCCTTTTCTTCTTCAAATACATCATCGTATAAAGCAAGAAATCCCTTAAATTTTATTGTGGAATCTGTAGTTCTGAACTGGTATGAGTTATCTTTGCCTTTACCTGATTCATTGAATGAATCAATCAGCAAAGTTATTTGGTCACTAACAGAATTCTGCATCTGGCAGGCTACAAACCTCTTCCATATGAGGTCATACAGCCTCAACAGGTCAGGTGTCAGGTCTTTCTTCAGACTCTCCGGCGTACGCCAAACAGATGTTGGCCTTATGGCTTCATGGGCATCCTGGGTATTTTCTTTCTTCTTGGAATATACTTTTGCATCTTTCGGAAGGTACTCCTTGCCATATTTTTCCTTGATGTAACCCCTAGCTTCAGAAACGGCGTCTTCGCTTAAACGGGTGGAATCTGTTCGCATATATGTTATAAGACCCGTTAATCCTTCTTCGCCGATATCAATACCTTCATACAGCTTTTGCGCAAGCATCATTGTTTTCTTTGGCGCGAAGCGCAGCCTCACAGAGGCATCCTGCTGCAGCGATGAAGTTGTGAACGGAGGGTAAGGATTACGTTTTACTTCCTTCTTAATTATATCAGATACTTTAAAGGACTTGGTATCAAGATCCTTAACAATTTCATTGGCTTCCGCTTCGTTTTTGATCCTCGGATCATCACCGTTGAATTTGAATGAAGTATCATTTTGGGAAATTAGTTTTGATTCAAAAACCTTATTCTTTTCACGATCCCTGAAATTAGCAAGGATACTCCAGTATTCTTCAGGAATAAAATTCCTTATTTCTTCTTCACGTTCGCAAATGAGCCTGAGAGCAACTGATTGCACCCTGCCGGCTGATAAGCCGTAGTACACAACTTTCCATAAAAATGGACTCACTTTATAGCCCACAATCCTATCAAGCGCTCTGCGCGCTTGCTGAGAGCTTACAAGCTTGTCATCTATCTGAAGCGGATTATTAATACCCTCTTCAACGCCCTTTTTGGTTATTTCATTAAAAAGTACGCGGTATATGTTTGAGTTCTTATCTTTAACTTCTTCGGCAATATCAAAAGCTATTGCCTCACCTTCACGGTCAGGGTCAGTTGCTATGAATATTTTATCCGCGCCTTCTGAAAGTTCCTTCATCTCGGCAATTACCTTTTCCTTGCCCGGTATAGTTTCATAGGTTAGCTCATAGCCGTTCTCAAAGTCAACGCTTATCTTGCTCTTAGGCAGGTTCTTTATATGCCCCACTGAAGCAATAACCTTATATCCTTTTCCAAGGTATTTGTTTATGGTTTTCGCTTTAGATGGTGACTCAACAATTACTAGTGATTTTGCCATTATATATTATCTGTTCTTTTCCTTTGTGTTTAAAACTTTATTTAGTGTATAGTATCATTCAGATTTATCATGATACGGCTGTTGGTATCGTTCATTTCATCAAGATCAAGCAGGTATGAAGCAATGATGGACTTCATATCTTCTTTGGATACATGGTTGTAACTTGATACCATAATTTTATCCAGTATCAGATCAATATCCATATTATTGATAAGAGCAAGCTCTTTCAACTGGATAAGATATCCGAATGCTTCTGCGGTAACAATGTTCTGCTCTGCATCATGCAGAAATCTTTGTGACCGGGTATCAGCTTTTGGATCGAGAAATATCTTCTCTCCCGCGTAAATTTTTGAATATACCCAGCTGAAAGCTGTGTTAATTTCGTTCTGTGTGTAACCAAGATTCGCTAGATTATCCATATCTACTTCGGCAAGCTGTTTGTTATTCTTAAGCTCGCTCAGCAGATATACAATTATTTCTATTATCTTTTCGTACAGCATTTATGTTACTTTCCCCTTTTGAATCTGTTCTGATTCTTAAACTTGCTTAGATAGTAATTTTCTTTTTCCCTGATAAGTTCCTTTTGCCTTTTTGACTTGTCAAAATAACCGGCCAAATGAAGGCTTCCATGTATTATAACACGGCTGAGTTCCATTTTGTAACCGGACTCATAAATTTTGCCGTTTTCTTTCACTGTATTGAGCGAAATGAACAACTCACCCTCTATATCTTTTGCGCTTTTATCATTGTAAGGAAAAGTTATGATATCAGTAAAATAATCGTGCTTTAAATGCTTCTTATTGAGCTTTTTTATTGCCCTGTTATCTACGAAATTTACTATAATTTCATTGAAAGGACAATCCTCCCCATACATTACTTTAGATACTAATTCCCTGACATTATTATGTGTTATTGGAAGCTTATAATACGGGTGCAGATTATTTATCAATATAGCTTTTTTTGTGTGTTTTTTAACTTCCTGCTTATTCCTAATCAAATAAACTTAACTTAAATTAACTAAAATTAAAGTGTAACATTAACATTTTATCAAAACTTCTTATTTTTCAACACTTAAAAATATACAGAAATTTATTATTTGTCAAGTGGCAAAATTTCTTGAAAACCAAGCCCTTTATTGAATTCTTTATACTGCTCACAGTAAAACTGGTAATTTTTAGCATTTTGGCGGATTTTCTCAATTTCCTCAGGCTTAAGATCACGCATAATTTTGGCAGGAACGCCCGCAACCAGCACTCCGCCCGGGACCTCAAAGCCCTCTTTTACCACAGAACCCGCCGCGACCAGTGAAAATGAGTTGATATGGCAATTATCAAGCAATTTGGCGCCAATGCCAATCAGCGCAAAATCATCAATTTTGCAGCCGTGTATCACGGCGCTGTGACCTATTGAAATATCGTTTCCTATAAACGTTGGGAATTTCTTGTAAGTAACGTGCACCATCGTCAGATCCTGAATATTGGTCCGCTCACCTATTCTAATGTAATTTACATCACCCCTGATGACCGTGTTAAACCAAATGCTGGAATCCTTGCCGATCTCAACATCACCAATAATGTGTGCGCCTTCAGCTACAAGCACTGATTCGTGAATCTTTGGATATTTATTTTGATATGGTAGTATCATAATTCAATTAACAATTATCAAATGTGCAATGAATAATTAATATTTCGGCGGCTGCCAGTTTCCGTGTTTCCATGATTTCAATTCAAGTGTAATACTTCCAATTTCAACCTGCAGTTTTGCTTTGAGCGGAATTCGGGCTTCATCACGTGAGAACCATCCGGAAAACTCACCCGTTAAACCAAACACAGCGGTAAAATATGATAGACCTTCTAAATAAACCGATGCAATTTCATCATCAACTTCACTTATTTCAACTCCAGTGCGCTTACTGGAAAAATCGATCTTCATCATTGAAGTATCAGTCTGCATCAGTACGGGAACGTATTCAGTTCTGTCTTTATTGGTATTTGCCCTGGCGAAGTAAAAGATTGAAAGTCCATCCTGAAAAACTGTTGAAGTGTTGATCGTTTTTTCAATTTCAACATTCCCCTCATAACCCGTGCGTTTAATATTCACTTTTAGTGAATCATATAAAAAATCATACACCTCAACACTCTTTTTGCCATCTTTAAGCTGATTGGAAGTGAACCTGTGCGGTCTTAGCTTGCCTTCTGAATATTCAATCTCACTTATGAACTCAAAATCAACATCAATAAGCGGAAGTGAATTATTTGATTTCAGCTTAGCTTTACAAGTGTAAAAATTCTCTTTACCCGGTACCTTTTCAGTGGTAAATTTTGCCCAGCCTATGTTTATGAATGAATAATTCACTTCATAATACAATTCTTCGCCGGCAAAGAGTACTTCTGATTGTGAAAAAGTCCTGCTGCTTATTACAAGCAGCAAGACTGTTATTAAAACCGTAATTTTATGTATTGAGAGCATTTGAATTGCTTTAAACTCTCATTCAATTATCTAATTATCTTAACTGAGCCAGCTTTTCAGCTTCAGGGAAAAGCGTCATGGCTTTTTCAAACTGTTTATCGGTCGCAAGCCAAACAGCCATGCTGCCGTTATTGCCCCAAACATCACGGGCTATTATAGATTTTATACTTGTCGAAATAAAATCAAGATCCCGCTGCCACTGCTCTTCGTTGAACGGAATATTTTTCGAAGCGGCAAGTGTTTTGAAATCTTCAAGCATACTTTGCGATACCGTGAAGTTATCCCTGAATTTCAGGAAATCAGAATAATCTGATTTAATCTCATCCCTGTTGGCGTCATAATACGCGTTTGCGTATTCAAGGAAAAGATTTACTCTGCGAAGCTGCACTGAATAATCGGTGAGTGTATCAAGCCTGATAACGAAATCAGGTGTTACACCGCCGCCGCCGTAAACTGTTCTTCCGCCCATGGTTTTGAATTCCGGTCTGGAAGTATCTTTGGTATCTTTGTTGTGGTACAGGTTATCACCTTCTTCCGGATTTATCAGCATCTTCTTATACTCACCGCCTTCATAAGGCTTCTGAATAAGCCTGCCTGAAGGAGTGTAGTACCTTGATGTTGTTACTCTCATTGCTGAACCATCGGAAAGATCATACTGCCTCTGAACCAGTCCTTTGCCGAAAGTATTTTCGCCTACTACGATGCCTCTGTCCCAATCCTGTATAGCCCCTGAAACGATCTCACTTGCTGAAGCTGATCCATCATTTACCAGAACCACCAGCGGCATATTAGTATATTCGCCGCCTTCGGAAATATACTCATCATTGTATGCAGGTATCCTGCTTTTTGTATAAACTATCTTTTTGCCGCGCTCTATGAACATACTCGACATTTTAAATGCCTGGTCAAGATATCCGCCCGGGTTGTTTCTTAGATCCAAAACAAGTTTTTTCATTCCCTGTTTTTTCATATCACCCAAAGCTTTTGCGAACTCATCGTATGTAGTAGCTGAAAAACGGGTTACGCGCACGTAACCAACTTCATTGTTTATCATAAATGAAGCGTCAACGCTGTAAAGCGGAATTTTATCACGGGTAATTTCAAAATCAATTAAATTCGGATTTCCGCCCCTTGAAATGGATACAACAACCTTTGTACCCTTGGGTCCGCGCAGCTTTTTGGGAACATCTTCCCTTGTCATACCAACAGCGTTAACGCCGTCTATCTTAACAATTTTATCACCGGCAAGAATGCCAAGTGCCTCAGAGGGTCCCCCTGAAATTGGAGTCACAATTGTAATGGTATCATTTACTATATCAAATTCCACCCCGATACCTTCAAAGCTTCCCTGGAAATCTTCGTTGATGCGTTTTAGCTGGTCCTGGCTTATGTAGGTTGAGTGCGGATCAAGCTGATCAAGCATGCCTTTTATGGCAGCTTCAGTCAGTTTATCCGTGTTCACTTCATCAACGTAATTGCGCTGAACCAGATTGAGAGCTTCATTGAATTTTTTGACGTTATCAAATACATCATCGCTTGATGTGGCTGTATTGACCTTCATGCCAACAAGCACACCAATGGTGATCAACATCAAAAAAATAGGTACCAAATATTTACGTTTTTGCATTATTTTTGTTTAATTGCTGAATTTCTTTGTTTTTTCTATACTTATATACACCAATATACCTAAATAAGTTTCATAATTAAAGATTTTTATTCAGAACTGCTAATTTTCCAGTTTCTTGCTCATCAGTTGTTCAGAATATATATAGCTATATTCAGATATGACGCGAAACTGACCCACAATATATAGGGCAGCAGCAAATATGCCGCAGGCTTTGAAATTTTACCAAACTGGACAATGTTTACAAATATCAGCAGCCACAATATTATTATTACGAACACTGAAATGAGTAATTGGTGCAGTCCGAAAAATACGATGCTCCACATAGCATTGAATACAAGCTGTACTATAAACAGTATAAAGGCATTTTTACTGAAACGTGAATCCAAACCTTTATTCCACACCAGGAATAAAGCAATTCCCATCAGAAAATATAATGTTATCCAAACGGGACCGAAGACCCAGTTTGGCGGATTCAGAAGCGGTTTACTGAGATCAATATACCACGTATTGATATTACTCACTGTAAAAATTGAACCAATAACCCCTGCAAGCTGACAAACTAAAATTGAAACTACAAGCTTAATTATCTTTTTCATAATGTTTTCTTAAGTACTATTAAGAACAAATACTAAAAAGATTTAGTTCTGCATGTATAATTATGCCTGCATGTCCCCGGGGAATCTTTTTCTAATAAGGTTAATCTGTCCCCTGTGATTGATCTCATCTTCAAATACATGAAACCACATGAAATAATTGTTCGCGGGTTTATCATCCCATAAGGGCATTTCTTTGTAGAGCCACTCATCATTTACAGTTTTCAGCAGATCAAGTACTTTCTGACGTTCTATGTTTAAGATATTAATATAGTAGTCTAAACCGTTTCCTTTTATTTGCTCCCTGCCCCGCTCACCAAGGTAAGAAGCTGCGGCCCACTCTTCATCTTCTTCAGCGGTTAACTCACGGTTTTCAAAACTAAGTATCCTGAAAAAGTAATCCGTTGAGGCTATATGCAGCAGCAATGCGCCGATTGAATTTGCTTTTTCATCAAGAAGGAAATCCAATTGTGAGGGCGTTAAGTTTCTTACGGAATCAATCGTAACACTTCTGGCATAATTCATCATTGAAACTAATCTGCCGATTTGGGGAGTATATCCCTCTATATCGGTTATAACAAATTTTTCGTACTCTTGCATCTAATTCCTAATTGCTAATTCCTAATTGTTAATTGTTAATTGTTAAAGCCCCATTGTATGCCATACGGTTTTCAGCTCTGTGAAATTCTGCACCTGAATGATGTTTTCATTCTTATCGTCGTTGTAATAATCTGCGGGTGATTTGTGGGCTGAGTTGATGAACCGCTTTACATTACCTGCGCATGCGGACTGTACTTCCTTTTTGTAAGCGGGATTGCTCTCAGCGTAATCAAATGCGTTCACATCCATATGTGAAGCCAGGTGCGGTATAAGTTCTTTTTTCTTACCAGTGAGTATATTTATCACTCCTGCAGGAACATCGCTTGTAGCCGAAATTTCAGAAAATGTTAAAGCCGCAAGCGGTGAGCTTTCTGATGGTATAATTATGCATGAATTCCCCGATGTAATTACCGCGCATAGTCTGCTAACCAATGCAAGGAACGGTAATTCTTCGGGCAGCAAAATTCCGACAATTCCCGTTGGTTCAGCAATTGAAAAATTGAAGTAACCTGATTGCACGTTGTTAACGGTGCCTATTAACTGGCCGTATTTATCACACAGACCCGCATACCATATCAGCCTGTCATTTGCCTTCATTACTTCACGGGAGGCTTGCGCTTTGGTGTTTGCAGTGGTAAGTGTAATTTCATGGGCTAGCTGATCTTTTCTGCCTTCAAGCATTTCAGCAAGCCTGTATAATATTTGACCACGCTCATAGCCTGTTTTAGCTGACCAGGTATTGTACCCGCTGCGCGCGGCCACAACGGCATTCCTTACATCTTTCCGTGATGCCCTGCTGATGTTGCAAATTTTCTTTTTGGTTTTTGGGTCTATGACGGAAGTATATCGCTCTGATTCCGTGCGGGTAAATTTACCGCCGATGTAGAGCTTATACATTTTCGGGACTTCAATTCTGGTAGGCATAATGTTATTAAGTTAATATTTCATTATACTGATTTCCCCCGGCCTGAATTGCCGGGCTAAAGTAACTACTTCAATTTGCATACTTTCGTAATTCAGAAAATATCACTTTTCCGTGCGAAGCACTGAAAACGGGTTTCCCGTTTTCGAGTATCAATGCCTGGGGTGATTCATGGGTAACTCCGAATTCCTTTTCAAGCTTTTCGGAAATATCTTTATTGGATATGACATCCACCATATAAGTTTTCATTCTCATTTCACCTTCAACCCACTCTCTTTCAAGAAGGTTTCTAACCACATAGTTTATGGCGCACTTCGGTGAAAATTTGAGTATCATCACCTTTTCTTTTTTAGATAACTCCACTATTTCCGGAATTGTATCCGGGTTTTTTATGCTGATCCAATTCATTAAAAGCGCTGCTCCTTTGGTATTAAAATTAAAGGTTTAGTTAAACATTAACTAAACCTTAATTGCTGAAAATAATCTTCAAGTTATTAAAACGGGATCTTAAAAAACAATCCGAGTACGGAAAAAACCACTACTATATAGAATATCAGAAATCCGAGCGCGAATCCCGTACTTGCACCCGTTGATGGATAGTTTACTTCGTTTTCATTTTTCATAGGGGCAATTTAACAATTATTTTCCAGAAATGTAATTCTTTAATTCAGTAACACTTGATTCAAAATCAAAAGCGTCGTAAACTTTGAAAAAATTACCCGGATCACACACCTTTTTATATGAGTACTTGGCAATTTCAAGTTTAGTATCTTCAAACGTAAAATATCGCATAAGTTCAAGCACCTGCTCTGAGGTAAAGAAATTATTATCAATTGCTGTTTTTACAATACTTGTGTTATAGGATTCAAAATTCCTGTTATTAATAGTGCTTTTCAGGTCTTTGAAATCATCTTTTTTCATAACCTTGTACCGGCATTCATCAGTGGTGCTGTACTGGTCTTTATCTGAATTTGGTGTCTTGCCGTCTCCGCATCTAATAACGAACTCTCCTACAGGTACCAGCCTGTTATGACCGTACTTCTTCTTCTTATAAACCACAAAAGTATTGTACTCATCAATCACGGCGTAGAGATCGGCTCCCGAAGGAATTTTGATCTTGCCCTCAAATACCACATCGCCCTGCGTGCCGGCATCGCCGGTACGTGTTACTTTAAGCGAGTGCTCACCGGCCGTAATGTTGTCAAACTCCGCAAAGTTCCCGGCACTAAGATTCGCATTATCGAACGTTACCGTAAAATTGCCGTCATCATGCAGCGAGAGCTGCAGGTATGAACCTTGTGCGAAAATGACTGCAGTGAACATGAACATAATTACTGCCGCAAGGAAGTTTCTCCTCATTAATTATCAGATCCTTTCTTTATATTTTAACTCCCTGAATTCAATTGAAAACTTCGTGCCTGTTGAGCGGTCGATCTCAATAACGCCATCAAGCTGCCTTACCAGGGTATCTATAAGCTGCATTCCAAGCGTATCACTTTTATCCGGGTCAAATCCGGAAGGTATCCCGACACCGTTATCTATCACTTCCAGTATCACATTTTCATCTGACCTGCGCAAATTTAACTCTATTTTTCCAATGTATCCATCCGGGAATGCATGCTTAAGGATGTTGTTTATAAGTTCGTTCACAATTAGTCCGCATGGTATTGCCGTATCTATTGTCATAAGGATATTTTCTGCGTTGATAACAAATTCGATCTTTGCGGTTGAAATATTATACGCTTTCAACAGATGTGAAACCAGGTCCCTAAGATAACTGCCAATATCAATTTTAGAAATATCTTTTGATTTATATAATTTTTCATGGATCAATGACATTGTTTCAACCCTGGAGCGGCTCTTATTGAAAATTTCAAGGTCGCGGGTATCATAAACAAACTTTGACTGAAGTTTAAGAAGACTGATAATTATCTGCAGGTTATTTTTTACCCTGTGATGAATTTCTTTCAGCAGCAGCTCTTTTTCATTCAGCGAGCGTTTGGTGATCTCTTCTGCCAGCTTTCGCGCAGTAATATCCGCTGCTACACCCAAAACCTGGATCGAACCATCGGTACCTTTTAAAGGTACCTTAATAGTCTGGTACCATTTGCTTTCACCTGTTTTGGTATCGGTTACCATTTCTTCAGGTATGAATTTCGCCTTCCCTGTTGAAATAACTTCCCTGTCATCACTTAAGAAGTGTTCCACTTCGCTGATGCTGGTGTTAAAATCAGCATCAGATTTACCAATAAGATCCTCCGCTGTAGTACCGTAATTTTCCGCTACTGCCTTATTTACAAGCGTAAACCTTCCTTCCCAGTCTTTGGCAAAAACAAAGTTGGGGTCAGTATCAATAACAGTCCTTAAAAATTCTCTCTGTGTTTTAAGGATCTCTTCTGCTTTCAGCCTTTCGGTCACATCTTCAACCAGCGAAGCTACACCGATAACTTCATTGTTTTCATTGATGAGCGGCGTGTTATACCATTCACATGATATCCGTTTACCGAACTTCGTTATGTTCTCGTTTGTACTTCTTTCACCGCCGGTTTTATTAAGCAGGCTTAGCCAAACTTCTCTTACGTGGTGCCTTGTTTCTTCAGGCAGAATCTCAGAGGCATGTTTGCCGATTATTTCTTCCTTTTTCCAGCCGAAGATCCTTTCAGCAGAATGGTTCCATTGACTTACGCTGAAATTCATGTCCCACTCTACAACACCCAGCGGTGTACGCTCAACATGCAGCAGCAGTTTTTGCCGTGAATTCCTGAGTTCCTGCTCAACCCTCAGTCTTTCAGTAATATCCTGAAGCGTACCTATAACCGCAAGTTTTCCGTTGTAGAGCATTTTTGAACCCTTTACTTCAACATCGATCAGAGTGCCATCTTTTTTTAACGCTTTAAATGTGTACTGAATTGATTTAACTTCGTTATCTAGTCTCTTCCGGATATTTTCCATTACAAGTGATCTGTGCTCCGGTGAAACTACATCCCATGCGTTAATACCGAACATTTCTCCCTTTTTGTAACCGAATATCTCTTCGTATTTGGGATTCACATAAGCGTACATTTCATCCTGCAAAATGTAAATACCAACCAGCGCGTTTTCTACAAGGCTTCTGAATTTTTCCTCCGCGTCTATTATATTGCCTTCGGCTCTTGCGCGTTCAAATATTTCCTGTTTCAGCTTTATGTTCGCCGCCTTTAACTCGCTGGTTCTCTTATCCACAAGCTCTTCCAGGTGTCCGCTGTATTTTTGCAGCTCCTGCTCAAGCATTTTCCTTACGGTAATATCAAATGCTGAACCGAGTATCTCTGTGGCTTCGCCTGTTTCATTTCTTGAAAACACCACTTCATGACTTCTGAACCAAAGGTATTTTTCAGATGCGTTCAATATCCGGTATTCATATGTTATGATCTCATTATCCGCGGCTTCTTTATATCTTGTGATATTGTTCCTTAATTTCTTCAGGTCGTCGGGATGAATGTACTTTTCAAGGAAAGATTGCCCCTGGTTCACTGCTTCGTTGGGGTCATACCCAAGTAATTCGGCAATTTTGTAATTAATGTAAGTTATCCGTGGCCCCTTAAGATCATAAATATAAAGTACACTTGGCAGTGAGTCAGCAATACGCTTGATGAATTTCTGGTTGGAAAGTATCTCGTTTTCAGCTCTGCGCCTCTCTGATATATTGCGGAACACCATTACAACCCCGATAAGCTCGCCTTCGGCGTTAATTATCGGCGCAGCGCTGTCATCGATCGGTATTTTTTGCCTGTTCTTGGTAATTAGTATCGTGTGATCTTCAAGACTGACAATTTTTCCGCTTTCTACAACAGCTTTCACAGGGTCAGGTGACTTTTCACCGGTATCTTCATTGTAAATATTGAATACATGGTCTATGACCAGTCCGTTAGCCTCTTCGCTTTTCCATTCTGTTAGCTGCTCTGCAGCTTTGTTAATGAAAAGTATTTCCCCGATCTTACTGGTCACAATAACAGCGTCTCCAATGCTTTCAAGTGTTGTAGCCAGCCAGTTGCGGTTCTCTTCCAGTGAGAGCTCCGCATCACGGCGTTTGTTCAGGCTTCGGTTGAGAAGGAAAAAGGCCGCGATCAGCAAAGAAAAGGCAAGTACATTACCAATTATCAAATTCGTAATGGTGTATCTTGAACTGGTTTCCGCTTCAAGCAATCTTGCGCTTAATATTGCTTTTTCCTTTTCCTGAATACGCTGAATCCCTGATTTGATCTTATCAACGTATATTTTGCCCCTTTGAGTGTATTCTATCTGCGATTGGTAATCTTTTGACCTCTTATCCTGAATTTCAACCGATTCTTCAAGTAAATCCTTACGGTTGAAGATAAGCTGCTGCAAAGTATCCAGTATTTTCTTCTCATCCGGGTCAGTAATTTTTGAATTCAGATCGGAAAAAGAGCTGTCAATTGAATTCATAGAAGGATAATATTCTTTCATGAATTCATCATTACCTGTAATGAGATATCCCCGGCGGTTGGTTTCCGCTTCGATTATGTTTGAATACAACGCTTCAGATGATTGAATAATTGAAAGAGATTTTGTTATAATTACTTCATCTTCAAAGTGAAACCGGATATTAATATATATTACAATATTAACAGAAACCAATATCAGCAATGCGATCACAAAACCTATATTGATATACTTTTTTTCCGGTACAAGTTTCAAATTAGCTATATTTCTATTTATTTAAAATTGATGAAACGGCGTTAGGTTTGCTGTTAAGATCTGTGTTAAACAATATATAAAGATAAATATCATTTATATTAATGTAAATAAACAAAAACCAGCATTTTGTTTAAAAATGCCGGTTTTTGGTGAAAAAGTATTTAAGTACTTATAATACGCGCCCTTATCTTGACTTGGCATCAATGTAAAGCGGCATAAGTTTTTCCTGAAGCGCCGGGTTGAATTTCATGGCTGCTTCAAAATCGGAGGCTGCAAGTTTGTAAAATCCAAGATTATAATAACATATTCCCCTGTTTTCAAATACTGCGCTGTATTTCGGATTCACACTGAGCGCTTTAATATAATAATTCAACGCGTTCTGGAATTCATCTTTTGCATAAAGTACATTACCTAAATGAAAAAGCGCGACTGTATCATTCGGATTGAATGTAACAGCTTTCCTCAGGTCACCCTCAGCCAGATCGATCTGACCCCGTTCAAGATATAAGTTGCCGCGGTAAGCATATGCCTGAGCGTTTTGTTCATCGAGGGAAATTACCTTGTTGAAATCCTCAAAGGCTGCTGTATCATTACCCGCGGCAAGCAGAAGCTTGCCTCTTTCCAAATACGAATCAGTATCATTCACATTAAGCTTAATAGCGAAATCAAAATCTTTCATTGCGCTGCTTAATTCCTTCATCTTAACGTAAACCATGCCTCTTTCTGTATATATGAGATAAGGCATCAGTCCCGCTCCTTTTGAATTAATAGCACTAGTATAATTCTCAATTGATTTCGGATAGTTACCCAATGAATTATAAACCGCGGCAAGTCCGTAATAAGCCAACCCGTTTGCCGGGTCTATCTTTACAGCTTTGTTAAGAGAATTTATCGTGTTGGCAGTATCTTTCAGGCTGTAGTACGCCATACCTAGGTTATAGTAATATTTCGGGTTTGCTGAATCCAGTTCAATCGCCTTTTGATAATTGGTAATTGCGTCACCGAAATTCGCAGAGCGCATATCAATTTCACCCAGCGCAAAAAAAGCTTCCGGGTAGGCAGGATCTAAACTTAAAGCTTGATTGTAATACTCTCCGGCTTTTGTGTAGTCTTCGGCAAGCAGAGCAAGGTTACCCATTTCAAGGTAAGCGGCTGTATATTTCTTGTCAATTTCTGAGGCGGTTTTAAAATATTCAAGGGCTGTCATGTAATCTTTGTTATTTTTATAGATCATACCCATCCTGAAGAACATTACTTCATCTTTCCTGAAGCCCATATTGTACGCTGTGGAATAATCTGTAAGAGCTTTATCGTATTGTCTCAGTTCATAGTAAGCATTACCCCGCCGGTAATAACCTTCATCATGCCCTGAAGATACCCGGAGGTATCGGGTAAAAAGTTCAACCGCTTCCTGGTATTCTTCTGCATTCAGGGCATCCATTGCTTCTTTGAATGTAACACGGGTAGAATCGTATGAATAAGAAAAATGTGAAACAAATAAAAATACTGCAGCTGCTATAAGTATTTTGATTCCCATTCCCTGAATTTAATTTAAAATTAAAACTTTAGGTATTCTTTTAATCCCTGTAAACCGCCTTCCCTGCCGAATCCGCTTTCTTTATAGCCGCCAAAAGGTGATGCAGGATTGAATTTGTTGTAAGTATTTGACCATACTACACCCGCTTTAATAGCGCCAACCATTTTAAATATCTTCGAACCCTTGTCAGTCCAAATACCGGCTGAAAGTCCATACTGGGTATTGTTTGCTTTCTCTATCGCTTCCCTGGGTGTTCGAAATGTCAAAACAGAAAGCACAGGTCCGAAGATCTCTTCCTGAGCGATACGGTTTGATTGCGCCACATTAGTGAAGAATGTTGGTTTAAAAAAGTAACCTCTCTTTGGCAGTTCGCATTCCGGCTGGTAGATACTGCATCCTTCTTCAATGCCTGAATTCACAAGTTCAGTAATTTTGTTAAGCTGCATTTTGGAATTTATCGCGCCAACATCTGTGTTCTTATCCAGCGGGTCTCCAACTCTTAAACTCCTTAGTCTGTGCTTAAGTTTTTTAACCACCAGGTTTTTAACGCTTTCCTGTACAAACAATCTTGAACCTGCGCAGCAAACGTGCCCCTGGTTAAAGTAAATTCCGTTAACAATACCCTCAACAGCCTGGTCAATTGGGGCATCTTCAAAAATAATGTTCGCGGCTTTGCCGCCAAGCTCAAGCGTCAGCTTTTTATCTGTGCCTGCCACTGAGCGCATTATCAGTTTGCCAACCTCGGTTGAACCCGTAAAGGCGATCTTTTGGATCTTAGGATGATTTACAATAGCGGCTCCCGTTTCCCCTGCGCCGCTTATAATGTTCACAACTCCTTCAGGCAAACCTGCTTCCTGGATCACTTCTGCCAGTTTATACAGGGTAAGCGGTGTAGTTTCAGCGGATTTAATAACAACGGTATTGCCGCAGGCAAGCGCGGGCGCTATCTTCCATGCCGCCATCAGCAGCGGAAAGTTCCACGGTATTATTTGGCCAACAACACCAACAGGCGAAAACGCGCTGTTAGGAAATGCGTACTTAAGTTTATCAGCCCAGCCTGCATAATAGAAAAAATGCGCAAGCGCAAGCGGAACATCGACTGATTTTGATTCCTTAATAGGTTTGCCGCCATCCATTGTTTCTATGACAGCAAATTCCCTGGCCTTTTCCTGCATAATTCTGGCAATACGGAAAATGTACTTGGCACGTTCTTTAGGGGGAGTTTTGCTCCACACCTTATTATACGCTCTTTCAGCACTCAACACAGCCCTGTTTACATCATCTTTTGATGCCAGCGCAGCTTCAGAAATTTTTTCTTCGGTTGCGGGATTTACAGTTGCAAAATACTTCTTCGCTTTCTGCCACTTACCGTTTATAAAAAGATCATATTGAGGTTTAATTTCTATATGATCTTTCGCCTCAGGTGATGGAGCGTACTCCCACACCGGCTTTTTTGAAGCAGCAGAACTGCTTCCCGTGCTGCCGTTGGCCGATCTTACGCTGTGCAATGCGGCGGATTTTTCCCTGAATGTCATTTTTAGTTAAATTAAATTGGGAATATGTTTCACAGCTTTTAGTTAAAACGGTTCTGCTGAAGAGCCTTCTCCGCCTGCGGGCGCGTCATCGCCGCAGCTCTCGCCATTGGTATCTACAAATTTCTTGATAGCATCAAGATTTTCGAGGATCATTTTGGCTTTACTCAAACCGAATGAAAAAGTGAACTTTGAACCCGGGTTGAGGCAAATAAGTTTGTTTCCTTTGTATTCTGATATTTCTGGCATTGTAATATTGTTTAGTTAGTTAATGATCTTAGTAGTTATAATTGCTTACATCTTTTATCCATGAATAATTATCCGAAGCATACTTTTTAAATCGTATCAACGCTTCAATCTTATTCTCACATTTATAATTCTCTTCAAAAAATCTTTCAGCTTCAGTTTCATTGCCCGCGATCTTTGAAGTTAGAAATATATACTCAAAAAACACACTGTAAGCAAAGTCATCGCAAATCAGGTTATTCTGATTAAGTTCATCAAGATTCTGTTTTATGCTTTCCAAATCAGCTTTTAACTGCTGGTTTCTTCCGTCCGGAGGTCTTACAAAACTCAGCTTACCATCTTTATACTCCACAAACCAGCTGTACCATAATCCTAAAATTGCAGGAGACATTCTTAAATGCACTGAAAGTAAAGGCTTCCCTGCAACTGATGTATCAACCTCCCCGTTTTGCAGCAAAAAAATTGGCGTGGCTCCTTTTTTCTGATCAAATACATACAGGTTATGAAACACATACGGCGATGCGCCTTCAGTCAGATAGAGCAGCATTTCATTTGAACCGTCACCATTCAGGTCAATAAATTTATGTTCAACGTAATCAGTGAAACTGCTATCCATAGAAAAGAGAACCATCCCCTTTTCTGAAACGCTCAGCCTTCCGTTAAAGAATTCCTTGTCAGAGCTGCTGATGTTTACATCGTAATTTTGATATTTAAAACTGATCGTAGTATCTGAAGTACTGAATGCGTAAACAACTCCCGCCCACTGTATCAAAATAACTGTCAGTAATATAAACACATTTTTAGTCATTCGAAAAATAATCAGCTGATTGATAAACTCCTGTTTGTTCCTTTTTATACTGCATAAGCAGGTCATTTAGAAGTGAAGATGCGCCCATCCTGAAAAGATCTGGAGTCAGCCATTTCTCGCCAAGGGTTTCCTTCACTAAACAAAGGTAAGCGATTGCATCCTTGGTTGTTTTTATTCCGCCCGCCGGTTTCATGCCTACAATTATTCCGGTTTCATTGTAAAAATCACGGATCGCTTCAAGCATTACAAGCGTAACAGGCAGCGTAGCTGCCGGCTGAACTTTACCAGTTGATGTTTTTATAAAATCAGCCCCCGCAAGCATGGATATGATACTCGCTTTGCGTACGTTATCAAATGTTTCAAGTTCGCCTGTTTCCAGTATAACCTTCAAATGCGCCTCACCGCAGGCTTCTTTGATAGCTTTAACTTCATCATACAGATATTTATAATTTCCTTCAAGGAACTCTCCCCTGCTTATCACCATATCAACTTCATCCGCACCAAGCTGAACCACTCTTTTAACTTCATCAAGCTTAAGCTTCATTGGTGATTGCCCGCTTGGGAATGCAGTAGCTACCGATGCAACATGCACACCGCTGCCCTGCAGCGCGTGTTTTGCGGTTTTAACCAAATTGGGGTAGACGCAAACAGCGGCTACATGGGGAATTTCATTACTTCCCTCAAGCGGTCTCATTGCTTTTTGGCATAATGCGTGAACTTTGCCTTCGGAATCCTTTCCTTCAAGGGTTGTGAGGTCTATCATCTGAACAGCCATTTTAATTGCGGCAACTTTACTTTCCTTTTTTATACTTCTGCCCGCAATAGATGCTGCTCTTTCTTTTGCGCCCGTTTCATCAACTGCAAGGTGAAATGATTCAAGGCTGTTTATTTCTGTGGTGATGTTCATATTTTTGCAAATTTAGCTATATATTTCATCAATAAAAACGATAAACTGTTAATAAAATTCAGATTTTTATGGATTAAAATTTTATAAATGTTATATTATCTTTGTTGATATTACTAAACATCTAATACTAAATTTAATGACTTCCGCAAAAGAAACTTCCCCGAATAAACCCAAAGTAGATGTATCAAAAAAATATAGAATTGCGCAATACTTCGCCATAAGAGCTATAACAGATTTTTCAGTATCGCCTGACGGCAAAACAATTGCGTATATTACAAATACCAACGGACTGCCGAATATATGGACAATACCGATTGATGGCGGCTGGGCAAGCCAGATCACACTCGAAGAGAACGCTGTATTTTCTTTAGGATATAATCCTAAATCCGGTGATATAATATTCACATCCGATCACATGGGTGACGAAAATCACCAGATTTTCAGTGTATCCGGTAAAGGCGGTGAAACCCGCTGCCTGACGCCTGATCATAGAGGCTCACAAACATTGTTTTGCGCTAACAGCAAAGATGGCAAAAAAATACTTTTCTCATCAAATAAACGCGATAAAAGATATTTCGATACATACGTTACTGATATCAAGACAGGCAAAGAAGAATGTATTTTCCGTTGCGATGACCCGTTTCCCTATACTGCAATTGCATGGAGCAAGAATGAAAAGTACATTCTTTACCAGAAGTTCTACAGCAATTCAAACCAGGATCTCTTTTTGTATGATGTTGCCGCGAAGAAATTCCTTAATATAACCGAGCATACCGGCACAATGAAAAATACTGCCGGCTTATTCAATAAGAACGCGGATACAGTTTACTTTCTTTCTGATTATGAACGTGAATTCATAGGACTGGCATATTATAAGATAAAAACCGGTGAAATCGGATGGGAACAGCTTGAGAAATGGGATATTACAAACTTCACATTATCCCACGATGAAAAGCATTTGTTATACTCTATCAATGAGAGCGGTACATCAAAGCTAAAAATGAAAAACCTTAAAACCGGCAAAGTGAAGTCAATAAAGATCCCCAAAGGAAACTGCCTGGCTTTCAATTTCACCAAAGATGATAAAAAAATAGTTATCATATATGATTCACCGCAGAACCCGAATGATATTTTTGTTTACGATATCAAAAAAGAAAAATTTAAACAGGTTACTTTTTCTATGATCGGGGGAATCCCCAAAAATGATTTCAACGTGCCGCAGAGCATTAAGTATAACAGTTTTGACGGACTTGAGATCAACGGCTTCCTTTATGTACCAAAAGGCATGAAAAAGGACGGTACAAATCCCGCGATAGTCTGGCCGCATGGCGGACCCGAGTGGCAGGAAAAAACCCTCTTCAATAAATACTTCCAGATCTTAACCAACAACGGTTATATCGTAATTGCGCCAAACTTCCGCGGAAGCACAGGCTACGGAAAAACATTCCAGAGCAAGATCTACAAAGATTGGGGCGGCAATGAATTTAAAGATGTACTTGGCGCGCATGAGTACCTGATAAATTCAGGTTACGCGGATAGAGATAAGATAGCGGTTGTTGGCGGCAGCTTTGGCGGATTTATGACACTTACCTGTGTTACAAAAGCGCCTGAGCTTTGGAAATGCGCTGTTGATATCTTCGGACCTTCAAACCTGATCACATTCTGTAATTCCGTGCCTGAGCACTGGAAACCCGGCGTTGCTGCGCTGGTGGGTGATGTTGAAAAAGATAAGGATTTCCTCATGGAACGCTCACCGATTAATTTTGTTGATAGAATTAAAGCTCCCCTGCTTATTATACAGGGTAAAAATGATCCGAGAGTCGCGCAGACGGAGTCTGACCAGATAGCCGAAATGCTGAGGGCGCAGAACAAAGAAGTTGATTATTCTGTTCTGGAAGATGAAGGACACGGCTTCAGTAAGGTTTCAAACCAGATAATGGTTTGGGAAAAGATAATTACATTCCTTGATAAACACTTAAAGCAGTAAGAAATAAATGGCAGCTAAAATAATTGATGGTAAACTTATCGCCTCGCAGATAACGGAAGAAATTAAGAAGGAACTCAAACTTCACAACAATGTTAAACCTGGTCTTGCGCTGATACTTGTGGGAAATAATCCCGCCAGTGAGATATATGTTAAAATGAAGGAAAAAAAGTGCGCTGAGCTTGGCTACCAATCAATTGTTAACAGGCTATCCGAAAAAATTACCGAAGCGGAGCTTCTAGCGCATATACGCACTTACAACAATAACAGCAAAATTCACGGCATACTCATTCAGCTTCCCCTGCCGAAGCATATCAATGAAATGAATGTGCTTGAAGCGGTTGATTACAAAAAGGATGTTGATGGCTTCCATCCGGTGAACGCCGGCAGGCTTATGATCGGAGAACAATGTTTTACTCCATGCACTCCCGCGGGAATTCACGAGCTGCTGAAGAGATACAGGGTAGATACATCAGGCAAAAATGCCGTTGTAATAGGCAGAAGCAACATTGTTGGTAAACCCATTGCGAACATATTGCTGCAGAAATCAAAGGGCGCAAATTGCACAGTTACAGTTACTCATAGCGCCACTGAAAATATCACGGAATTTACCAAAAAGGCTGATATTATCATTGCTGCTATCGGTCAGCCGGAGTTTTTAAAAGGTACAATGGTGAAAAAAGGAGTTGTGATAATTGATGTTGGTATTAATCGCGTTGATGACCCCGATACCCCAAAAGGCTATAAGGTTGTTGGTGATGTTGATTATATAAACTGCGCGAAGAAGGCATCTATGATAACACCAGTTCCCGGGGGAGTTGGACCCATGACAATTGCAATGCTTATGAAGAATACACTGGACTCAGCCTTGAAGAAGATCTATAATTAGTACCTTCAGAGTAATCAGTCCCTTTGCGAGCATTGAATTGAGCTTGCAAGATTCAATGAGAAGCAATCTCAACAATATATTGCAGGTTGATTTGGAAAAAGTCTTCTACTTTAATTCAATAATTGTTAATGGAAAAATCATACATAGAGCTTGAAATTGCATTTAATGAATCCACTTACGACGTTATTTATAACAGACTTTACCTAAATGGCTTAACTACGATCCTCGAAGAGAACGGTACACTTAAAGTGTACCTGCCGGAGGCTGATTCCGTACTTGCGGAAAAGATCAGGGCTGAGTTAACTTCACACGATAATATCCCTGCTTCTGAAATTAACGTAGGCATGTTTGAAAATAAGGACTGGAATACTGAATGGGAAAAAACAATTGAACCTGTCTATATTCTTGATAAACTTGTCATATACCCTTCGTGGAAAAAGCAGGAACTCGAATTAAGCAAAGGTAACATTCCCATAGAAATTGACCCCAAAATGTCATTTGGTACGGGTCACAACGAGACAACCCAGCTGATACTGGAGCAAATGAGCGTGTTCATTGATCCCGCAATTGATAAATATCTTCTGGATTTTGGCAGCGGAACGGGAATCTTAAGCATTGCAGCCATAAAGCTTGGCGTTGAAAACGCCGTTGCGATTGAAATTGATGAAGACTCGGTTCAAAATGCAGCTGAATATTTTGAGCTGAACGGAGTATCAGGTAACATTGTTATGCACCAGGCTGATATAGCCGATATAACCGAAACAGGTTTTGATGTTGTTGCCGCAAATATTACAAGTAATGTGATAATACCGAATCTGGCTAACATTTTCACAAAGCTCAAACCGGGCGGAAAGCTGTTTGTTACAGGAATATTGAAGGAAGAGACTGATGCTCTGATTAACGAGCTTACCAAACACAATTTTTTAATGCAGGAACTGAAACAACGTGCTGAATGGTCAGCTTTTTATGCAATCAAGCAATAATATCCATTTACAAGAGATTGCCGCGTCGCTTGCGCTCCTCGCAAAACTGTATCGTCTTTGCGAGCTAAGCGCTTGCCTGCCTGTGGCACGGAAGCAATCTCATAAATCTAACATACTTTGCGAGCGAAGCGCTTGCCTGCCTGTGGCACGGAAGCAATCTCATCATCCAAACTAAATTTTAATATAGTGTCGTCGGGTCTTGCGGCCCGACAAAGAAAATACAACAATAATGATAAGATCAACAATAGATATAGGCACCAACACGATCCTAATGCTCATAGCGGAGTACGATGAGCAAACCGGCAGCATTAAAACCATTCTTGATATCCAGCGTGTACCAAGACTTGGTAAAGGAGTTGATTCCAACCGCAATATTCTGCCGGAATCAATACAAAAAGCTATCGATATACTCGAGGAGTATAACGATATCAGCGAAGACCACGGATCCGGTAAAATTACCGCCACTGCCACAAGTTTTATCAGAGATTCACACAACAAAGAAGAATTCCTGAACGCTATCAGACTGAATACCGGAATAGAAATAGAAATTCTCTCCGGCAATGATGAAGCCAAATGGACCTATGCCGGAGGCGTGTACGATAAGCTTGGCGGCAATGCAAGATTAACGACCATCGATATCGGCGGCGGAAGTACGGAGATAACAACTTCAGCAAATTCCATTAACACAATTAACGATCTCATAACACAGCAGATAACCGGCAAGAGTATGAATATCGGCTCTGTTAGGATTAACGAAAAATTCCTTAATAACCACCCCCCTGCTTTTGATGACATAATGAACGCCGAAAAGTTCATTAATGAACACTTAACAGAAATTGATTTCGATATTTCCGGCACAGGGTTGATCGGGGTAGCCGGTACCGTAACTACGCTTGGTGCAATTGTACTCGGACTCGATAAATTCGATGCAGGCAAAGTTGACGGTTTAACAATTACTATCACCGAAATTGAAAACGTGTTAAACAGGCTTATACCAATGCCCATTGAAGAGCTCTACGGTATGGGCGATTACATGACTGGCAGAGCTGATATTGTCGTACCCGGCATACTGATATTGAAATGTTTCATGAAAAAATTCGGATTCAGCAGCGTAAAGGTCAGTACAAAAGGCTTAAGGTATGGTGTATTTTTGAGGGATGTACTCTAAATCAAAAATAAAACCTTCATTCGAATTTGCTCTGTAAGGCAGTTGAAAGACTTTTACAAAGGCACGAAGGCACAAAGAAAAGCACATTTTTTATATTATAAAATCCCCCCTTCGTTTTTGAAGGGGGGTAGATGAACTTCCATACTCATTGATCCGCGATCGATCAAATATTCTGACTTTCGATAATCTACAATGGGGGTTTGTCTTCTCTTATTAATTAGTTCAGCTTCAACCCGCTTTACTTAAAGAAATTATCCCCTTATAAACCAAATTCACCGCAATTGCCAGAATAAAGAATCCCATCATCCTTGTTAACACATTTATACCGGTTGAGCCGAGTTTTTTCATTAACGGAATTGAAGCTATAAGGAATAGATATGTTACCAATCCTATGCCTGTTATCCCTATCACAAACCCTATGTAATCTTCAATCTGTTTGGCATTTGTTGACATACCGATCACGGCGCCGATTGCGCCCGGACCGCTGAGTATAGGCATTGCCATAGGCATAAATGAAATATCCACGTTCTGTACCTTGGCAGTGTTCTGTTTTTCATCATCAGGTTTTGAATTCACCATCTGCCAGCCCGTGTTTGCTACTATGAGTCCACCCGCGATCTCAAGCACACCCAGCGAGATTCCGAACAGCTCAAGCAGTAACTTGCCTATCAGCAGAAAGGTTATGAGAATAATAAACACATTCACCGATATCTTCCGCGCCTGCGTCCTTCGGAAGTCCGGGGTATCGTGTGCTGTCAGTCCCGAAAAAGCCGGCACTCCCCCAATCGGATTGATAAGCGGAAACAGCACGCTGAATGCAATTCCCGTAAATGTTAAAATATCTGTTATTGCCATTTTTACCACATTCCCGCGAAAGCGGGAATCTCTATTTTTAATTTAACCAAACTTTTTAAATATCTTTATGCTTTGTTAATTTTAGACGACCCACCGGGTCGTCTCTACAACTACAAATAATACTAATCTATCTCACAATACTTCAAATTAATTATCCCCAGCCCGTCAACATACATCCCTTGAACGCGCTTCTGCTTCAGGTAAATATACTTATTATAATATACAATTATCCAGGGTGAATCTTCAAACACCTGCTTATCGATCTCGTTATAAACTTTCATGCGCTCACTGTAATCTGTGAGCTTCAAGCCAAGTTCGTACAATGAATCAACCTTAGGATTTTTATAATGCGATGTATTCGGGCCAACGGGTGTTTCATTCTTACTGTAAAACAGCGCGTAATAATTTTCGGGGTCGTAATAATCAGCGCCCCAATTGGCGCGCCAGAAGCCCAGCTTGCCTTCATTCTGCGCGGAGCGGTGCGTAGCACCGAGCATCTCCTCAATCTGCAGGTTCACACCAATTTCCTTCAGCTGCGCCTGTAACGCTTCGCACAGCTCACGCTGTGATTCATCGTTGTGATACACCAGCTTTAACGTTAACCCTTTACCTTCAGGATAGCCCGCTTCCTTAAGCAGTTCAATTGCCTTCTGTTTATCGTAGCTGTACCCTTTAACATCCTGTGAGTATCCAGGCATTCCAACCGGCAGCGGACCGTTAACACCCGGGGTTCCTTTGTTCTTCAGGATAAATTTACATATCTTTTCACGGTCAATTGCGTAGTTGATAGCCTGTCTCAGCTTTTTATTTTCCGCCATTGGATTTGCACTCCCGCCTTCCATCTTCACATTCAGCATTGTACCAAGATACACCGTATTCAAATATGGCTGCTTAATTAGTTCAAAGTTATACTCCGGTTTCAGCTCGCCCTTATCATCAGTTATCAACCCAAACACATCAATTGAAGGCTTCTGGAAATCCAGTCTGCCCTCTTTGAAATCAAGGAATTCAGTTTCGGGACTTCGGATAAACGATACGCTGAATCCATCGATCTTTGGAAGCGCGCCGCCATCTTTATCCTTAGCCCAATAATTTTCGTTGCGCGCGCAGGCAAGTTCCTTATCAACATCCCATTTAACAAATCTATATGGACCCGTTCCTACTATCCTGAATCCAAAATCTTCCTTGTACATTTCAACCGCTTCGCGCGGATAGACATAACCGTACGGCATGGTAAGTATGCTCAAAAAAGGCGCAAATGGCTGAACCAGCTTAATTATAAAAGTTGAATCATCCTGCGCAATGAATCCGGTTATACCCTTTACTTTATCCGGCGCTGCGGCGAACTCTTCAGCACCGTCGACCTTATCTCTATAGACCCATAAGCCGCGCGTTTTTGCCCTGGGGTCACACACACGCTCATAGCAGTATTTAAAATCACTTGCGGTAACCTTACGACCCTTACCATCCGGGAAACAGTTATCATCATGGAAAAATACATCGCCGCGCAAATGGAAAGTGTACGTTTTGCCGTCTGGTGATACATCATAGCTTTTGGCTATGAGCGGCTGAAGCTTCGCTTCTTTGTCGTACTCAACAAGTCCCTCACATGTATTTATCAGCACATGAAGTGCGGGATAGTTGTTGCAGGTAATGGGATCAAGGCTCTCGATGCCGTTAGGCTCGTTATACCTGAAGATCTTTTCAGAGCTCTCTTTTTTGGCGCAGCCCGCTGAAAACAGAAATAAAAAAACAGCGAGAAGAACGCTTCCCGCTGCTAAAAGGCTTTTAATTGGTATTATCTTTTTAATAATCTAATGAATTATTTAAAGAATAGATGGATTTTGGTGAATCAGAAAACGAAAATCAAATAGATAACTATACTTCTTTACGGCTTCGGCGGAAGCTGCTGAACTGACCATGTATTGCCGTCGGGATCAGAGAAATATGTAAATGAGCCCCAAGGGTAAACCTCAACTTCACTTGCATTAACGCCGTTCGTAACCAGCAGCTCCCGTGCGGCTTCGGCATCTTTAACAACCATCTGCAGCCCTTTAAGCGAACCCGGCTCCATTTCCGTTAACCCCTCACCCACTGCAATTGAGCAGCCCGATCCGGGCGGTGTGAGCTGAACAAACCGTAACCCCGGCTTTATTGTGTGATCATGATCAGCGTTAAAGCCAACCTTATCGGCGTAAAATGATTTAGCCCTGTCAACATCACTTACAGGGACTATAACCAATTCAAGCTTCATTTCCATATTATTAAAAATTTGATGTTTATGAAAATAATAGTTTAGTGCATCCTTGGGGACTCGAACCCCAGGCCTAATGATTAAGAGTCATTTGCTCTACCAACTGAGCTAAGGATGCCCACAAATATGCATTTTCTAACAATTTCATTCAATCCCTTTTTTTATATAGCTGGCACAATTTTTTCGTTATGATTTTACAACCTTTATGAAAAAGTATCATCCAATGATTTGCTTAAAAGTTTTCAGCATATTAAATTCAGTGAATGATAAAAGGCGACCTCACCCCCCTGCCCACCCGACTGCCGTTGCAGTTCTCCTAACAGGAGAGGGGGGAAATGACCTCAAGCTTTGGGACTTTGCTCCCCTCTCCCCATGGGCCGAAGGACTTGTTTCTAAGTAGAGGGGTTAGGGGGTGAGGGTAATCACACATGAACGAATCACAAAAACATATCGATCTTAAATCTCGAGGCTCTGGCATTAATACAAAGAACCGCTTTGAGCAGCTGGATATTGATTACGACCTCAGCACGTTTGATGAATATTTTGATCAGGACCCCGAGCTGGTTCGTATCAAAACCAAATTCTACAACGATAACAGTAAATCTATACTTGCCAAAAATGATTCCCCTGACTTAGGGTTTGATTACAGTATAAATCCGTACCGAGGCTGTGAGCATGGGTGTATATATTGTTATGCAAGACCCACGCATGAGTACCTGGGTTTTTCAGCCGGACTGGATTTCGAAACCAAGATCATGGTAAAACGTGATGCCGCGAAATTGCTTGAAGAAGCGTTCCGCAAAAAGTCATGGGTGCCGCAAACAATTATGTTTTCGGGTAACACTGATTGTTATCAGCCAATTGAGCGCAAGCTTGGAACTACCCGTGAATGCTTAAAAGTGTTCCTGGAGTTCCGCAATCAAGTTGGCGTAATTACAAAAAACGCGCTCATACAGCGTGATATTGATATACTAAGTGAACTTGCAAAGCTAAAGCTTGTAAATGCTGTGATAAGCATCACCACGCTGAAGCGTGAGCTCTCGCGGAAAATGGAGCCGCGTACTTCCGTTCCCGCCAAAAGACTTGAGACCCTCGAAAAATTAGCGGCGGCGGGAATTCCGGTTGGGGTAAATGTTGCGCCCATAATCCCCGGTTTGAATGACGAAGAAATACCTGCTATCCTGCAAGCAGCCGCGGAGCGCGGCGCGAAAACCGCGGGCAGAGTAATGCTGAGGCTGCCCTACTCCGTTAAGGCACTCTTCGATGAATGGCTTAAACGCGTTTACCCCGAGAAAGCATCCAGGATAATAACCCGCATTCACGAAATAAGAAATGGAGAGCTATCCAACGCTGATTGGGGCAAACGATTTTCAGGTGAAGGCGTTTACGCCGAGCACATTCACGACTTGTTCAGAAAAATGTGCAATAAGTACGGATTGAATAAGGAGCACTCACCAACCCGCAAAGATATTTTCCGCGTTCCGCCGCTGGATAAAACGCAGGGCGAACTGTTTTAAACATTCCACACTCATGGTGTCGGGACTTTCGTCCCGACACTTAAAATCGTTGATACACTTAAAAATAACGTCAGGTCGTAAGACCTGACGTCACAGCGTGGTATTTGGAGTTACCTCCCGGAAACTAATCATATTACATACAAATAAATCTCTTCATTCAGTATATTTGTGTTTATTTTGCATACAAAATATCAATGACCGATAATACCAAGCTGGTACTTGTAAAAATTCTCCACACAGTGATCTGGGTATTTTTTAATATTGTGATATTTTACCTACTATACGCTGTCATTATCAATAAGATAGATCACTGGGTTTGGATTTGCCTCTGTCTCATAGGATTTGAAGTTTTAATATTGCTCGTATTCAGAAGCGTTTGCCCTGTCACTCTGCTTGCTGAGAAGTATTCTGATTCCGACCGGGCTAATTTCGATATTTACCTCCCGCACTGGCTTGCGAAGTACAACAAAAGAATTTATTCAGTTATTGTATTAATTGCTTTAGCAATTTTGTCATACCGAATATATTCATAAATTTAAGTAAATTTAAGTTTGTTTAAAATTTTAAGAACGGATTCAGAAAATACTCAATTTCTTGAACTTGTAGATCAGCTTAATTCCGATCTCGCCGTGCGTGATGGCCAGGACCGGGTGTTTTACAATCAGTTTAATAAGCTTGATGCCATAAAGCATGTTATCATTGTGTTTGAAGATAAGATCCCCGCAGGGTGCGGAGCGATCAAAGAGTTTTCAGCGGATACCATGGAAGTTAAGCGGATGTTTACTCCCCTGCAATTCCGCTCAAGAGGCATAGCCTCATTGGTTCTTGCTGAACTTGAAAAATGGGCACTGGAGCTTGGCTACACAAAGTGTACCCTGGAAACAGGCAAAAGGCAGCCCGAAGCTATAGCCCTATACAAAAAGAATGGATATAAAATCATTCCAAACTACGCTCAGTATATTGGAATTGAAAACAGCGTTTGCTTCCTGAAAGAATTAGACAATAGAAAAAACAGCGATATCAAATGACATCAAAAGTAAAATTATATCCGGGAACATACAAGAATTATTCCGAAGAAATATATAAAGCCATAAGGGAAGAAACTTTCGGCGAAGATATCGGTCAAAACAGCTGGCTTACTGCGGATGAATACCGCGAAATGTTTTCGCTGCTTGGTTTAACCTCCGGTTCCGCAGTACTTGAAATTGCGCCGGGTTCCGGCGGGCCTGCCGCATTTATGGTAAAAGTATGCGGCTGCGATCTGACGGGTCTGGAGTATGACAGCAACGGAGTGGATAATTCCCGGAAGCTTGCTGAGGCAAGCGGCCTAACGGCCCAAACGAAATTCCAGCAGGGCGATGCCTCAGAACCCCTGCCGTTTGAAGATGGTTCATTCGATACCGTTATCACTATCGATGCTATCAATCACCTGAAAAACAGGGATAAGGTTCTCAAAGAAATTTACCGCGTACTCAAACCGGGCGGAAAATTGCTTTATACTGATCCAATTGTAGTAACCGGAATATTGACCAATGAAGAAATTGCAGTGAGAAGCTCAATCGGTTATTTTTTATTCACACCATTAAACGAAAATGAGCGGCTGCTCGAGCTTGCGGGATTCACCGCTATACAATCCCGGGATGTTACAGAAAACATGAGCTCTGTATCGCAGAAGTGGTTTAACGCCCGCGGGAAAAGAAAAGACACGCTGCTCAAAATTGAAGACTCCGAAACTTTTGAAGGATTGCAGAGATTTTTCAATATGGTTCACACCCTTTCCCATGAAAAAAGACTCTCGAGAATAATGTACCTCGCAGATAAATAATTTCAACTATGGAAAACAAATATACATCCGAAAAATTGTTCAAAGAAGTTGATTTCTCAATTTATGGCTTTACTGCCGGTGAGTATGAACAGTGCACATTTGTAAAATGCAATTTCTCAAATTGCAGCCTGGCTGATTCAAGATTTATTGAGTGTGAATTTGACGGCTGTGATTTGAGTATGGCGAAGCTGAATAATACCTCACTCAGGGATGTATCTTTCAATGAAAGCAAAATGCTTGCTCTTCGTTTTGAAAATTGCAATCAATTCGGGCTTTCAATGGGCTTTAAGAACTGCATACTCAACGATTCTTCGTTTTATAAAACATCACTCAAAAAAACTATTTTCAATTCCTGCAGCATGCATGATACCGATCTTACAAATTGCGATCTATCCGGCGCTGAATTGATCGATTGTGACCTCAAAGGCGCCGTCTTCAGCAGTACAAACCTGGAAAAAGCTGATCTCAGAACATCTATGAATTACATTATTGATCCGGAGATCAATAAGATCAAAAAGGCCAAATTTTCAATTCCGGGTGTTTTCGGACTCCTTAATAAATATGATATAAAAATTGATCTAAGCTGAATACAAATGATTTTTACACAGGAATTTACGTACAATTATTTACAATAACGGCTCATTATTTGCATAAATTTTTCAATAATATTCCCATAAATTACCGCAATTAAAAATTAAAAATTACTTAATGAGATCATTACTATTTTCTGCGGCAATTTTAGTCATGTTATCTTTGCAGGCTTGCAAAGATAGCGGTATCATTACCCCGGTTGATTCATCCAATATAAATCTTGTCAGCGTTTACAGCACAAATGCTTCTACAAACGGCGTTTATGTGCTGCCGATAAATTTCAGAAATTACGCCCTCCTGGCAGATGGCACTAACGGTTTGCAGATTGTTGACGTAACGCTGGTAAACCAGCCGGATTCAGTTTCTGCTTACAACACCGATGGATACGCCAACGATGTAACGGCAGCTTATATCAATAACGATCTTTATGCTTTTATCAGCGATTACAATAGCGGTTTTGTGATAGTTGATATAGATGACCCAACGAATCCTTATCCGGTGGGGATAATTCAGATCGGGGGATTTGTCAACACGGCGTTCGTTGATCAATCCACAAGAACGGCATACATAGCCCTGGAATCAGGGCAGGTGCAGATATACGATATTTCTAACCTGCCAAATCAGCCAACTTTTCTTGCGACAGTATCAGTTGGCGGCAATATTAACGGTCTGTATATTGCAAGTAATTACCTTTACGCAGCAGCGGGCAACACCGGTGTTGCAATTGTTAATGTTGCCAATCCTTCTTCACCGCAGATACTTTCTATATTCAATACAACGGGCTCAGCTAATGATGTATTTGTGAATTCCAATTATGCGTATGTGGCTGATTCCTACAACGGAATGGTGATATTGAATGTTAATAATCCCGCTTCGCCGGTTTACACGGCCAAATTCACAGGCACGGGGCAGATACTTTCGGTTTACGCAAATAATAACAACGTATTCTGCGCGGATAATACTTACGGCATTGAAAATGTAAATGTATCTAGTCCAACTGCGCCAACAAAGGTTGGTTACATTCAGACCAACAGCTCCGCCACAGGAATATTTTATTCAGGCGGTTATATTTTCCTTGCAGCCGCCGAAGGCGGCATGGGGATTTACCAGCCAACAAGCAGCGCCGATAACAGGTAATTCTAAAAATGAGCGATCTTATTACCAACAAAGAAGATAATACAAGCGGTAAACCGCTTTCCATTGAAGAGCAGACAGAGCTTCGCCGGAAAGAGATAAATGCAATGCTCCACCCCGAAGCAGCAGCTTCGCAGGAAGGATCAGCAGTAAATGAAATTGATGAATCCATAGAAATTTCTGTGCCTGAAGAAATTATTCCCCCGGAAGCAAAGCCAGTTGAAGAAATTAAAACTGATATTAAGCTGGTAGAGGAAAACACCGCGGGTAGCGGCACAGCTTCAAAACTCATCACGGATTTTGACGCGCACCTCTTCAGCCAGGGAACGTTTTACAAAGTGTATGATAAGTTCGGCGCGCAGATAACAGCCGAAGGCGGCACGGCAGGTGTTAGATTCACAACCTGGGCGCCCAATGCGGAATCGATTTGCGTTATCGGTGAATTCAACGGCTGGGCCGAAGGCCTCAACATAATGGAGAAGGTGCATGATTCCGGCCTGTGGTCTCTGTTCATACCCGGGCTCAAAGAGGGCGATACATATAAATTTGCTATAACAAGTAATGTTGATGGCGTTGTAAGAAGAAAAATTGATCCCTACGCGTTCCGCAGTGAACACCGCCCCAAAAATGCATGCGTTGTACATGATATAAATAAGTACACATGGAAAGATTCAGCCTGGATGGATAGGCATTCCCGGCCAAACGGCAGCTTCAAAGATGCACCGATAAACATTTACGAACTTCACCTTGGTTCATGGAAAAGGAATTACGATAACACTGAGTTCCCCAATGAATGGGGCTATTTAAGTTACGGGCAGCTTGCGCATGATATAGTGGATTATGTTAAACAAATGGGCTACACCCACATTGAACTTATGCCTGTGATGGAGCATCCGCTGGACATCTCTTGGGGTTACCAGGTCACACACTATTACGCGCCAACAAGCCGCTTTGGCACACCAGATGACTTTATGTATTTCGTCGATCACTGCCACCGGAATGGGATCGGAGTGATATTAGATTGGGTCCCTGCTCACTTCCCCGCCGATGAACATGCGCTTGCTTTCTACGATGGCAAGCAGATATACGGATACGAAAATTATAAAAAAGGTTTTCACAAAGACTGGAACACATATGTCTTCGATTATTCACGTCCGCAGGTTTGGAACTTCCTTATTTCAAGCGCGCTTTTTTGGTTTGAAAAATACCACATAGATGGCTTAAGGGTTGATGCTGTCGCATCTATGCTGTATCTTGATTACTCCCGTGACCACGGCGAGTGGGAACCAAACATTCACGGCGGCAGGGAAAATCTCGAAGCGGTGGAATTCCTGAAACATCTGAATAATACTGTACATGAATACTACCCTGATGCCTTAATGATTGCCGAAGAATCCACAAGCTGGCCGGGAGTATCCCACACAGTAGCCGAAGGCGGCCTGGGATTTGATATGAAATGGAATATGGGATGGATGAACGATATACTGCTTTACTTCAGCAAAGATCCCATTCACAGAAAATTCCACCAGGGGAAAATTACGTTCTCGCTATGGTACGCGTTCAGCGAAAACTTTGTACTTCCTGTTTCACATGATGAAGTTGTGCACGGCAAAAAATCACTGCTGGAAAAAATGCCGGGCGATACCTGGCAGAAGTTCGCCAACCTGAGGTTGTTCCTGGGATTCATGACCGGGCACCCGGGCAAAAAGCTGAACTTTATGACAACCGATATTGCGCAGTATAATGAGTGGAACAGCGAAGCTTCGCTTGAGTGGAATTTGATAAATGACGTTGAACTTAACCGGAAGCTGAACCTCTTTGCCGCCGATCTGAACCGGTTGTATAAAAACAATACTGCATTCTATGAAGTAGATTTTGCGTCCGATGGCTTTCAGTGGATCGATTTTTCAGATGCCTTATACAGTGTGCTGTCTTTTTACAGGATTTCCAAAGATAAAAAACAATTTCTGCTTTTCACATTTAATATGACACCTGCAGTAAGAGAAAATTATTTGGTTGGGGTCCCTGAACCCGGATACTGGAAAGAAGTATTGAACAGTGACGCCGAAATTTATGGCGGCTCCGGTATTGGCAATATGGGCGGCAAAGAATCCGAGCCTGTTAAAAGCAAGAATTGGGATAATTCAATAAAACTTACACTTCCCCCGCTTGCGGTGAATGTGTTTGAGTGGGTCAAACCCGATGCGGCAGCCGATATCACGCCGGGAATATCTTCAGTCGAAGATTTTTATGTTGATACCGATACCGAAGGCGGCGGGTAAGGTTTTTAAAAAGAAAATCGGAACACGGATGACACGGAATATTCCGGAATTGCACTGATTGAAAATGTTTATATCATAATTCCAACCGTCCAAAAAATCAATAAACTCTTTTCCCCTATCATATTAAAATCCATATGTTTAGTTTCGTACAATCTCATAAACCAAACTTCATCCAATGAAAACCAGCAAAGGCTCAAATTTTGTTTTTGTTATATTTTTTATTTGCTTTATTTCTTCGTACCAGGCTTTATATTCTCAGGGCATTTCTGATACACCAACCAAAGAAACGCAATCCGCAATAACGCCGGAAGAAGTATTGCAGCTAATGATAGATGGGCATAACAGGTACCTGGAAGGTAAAATGCTTAACCGCAATCTGATCGAACAAGTGAAAGCAACAGCAAGCGCGCAGTATCCTTATGCAGTTGTTTTGAATTGCCTGGATTCAAGGGTAATACCTGAGAGCGTATTTGACCAGGGTATTGGAGATATATTTGATGCAAGGGTTGCAGGAAACTTTGTGAATGATGATATACTGGGTAGTATGGAATTTGCCTGTAAAATTACGGGTGCAAAATTAATACTTGTTGTGGGTCACACCAACTGCGGCGCCATAAAGGGCGCGATTGATGACGCGGAGCTGGGCAATCTTACACAATTACTGGATAAAATTAAACCCGCCGTCGCAAGAACTAAGTATGATGGCGATAAATCCTCTAAGAATCTTGAATACGTCGATCTGGTTTCAAAAGAAAATGTACTAATGGCAATAGAGAATATTAAGTTAAGGAGCCCGGTACTGAAAGAAATGCTTGATAAAAACGAGATCATGATAGCAGGCTGCATGTATAACATAAGCGATGGCACAATTGAATTTTATAAATAACGATTGTAACTGTTAGTTTTTCAGTGAAGGTGTTGAGTTCAGAAATCAGGGCTAAAGCCCATTTTATATACCGGTTTTAACCCCACCATAAATGGTGGGTTAAGAGATGAAGAAAACAATTTCTGTTTTTAGTCAACCTACTATTTTACATTATTAACCCCGCCATTTATGGCGGGGGCTCAGATACCGAAAAAATATGGGCTTCAGCCCTGACTAAATTTATAAACTTAATCATGACATACTTCGCTTTCCTAAAAGGAGTCAATGTATCGGGTCACCGCATTATTAAAATGACCGAACTAAAAGCCATATTTGAAGATATGGGTTTTAAAAATGTACGCACATTTATTCAAAGCGGAAACGTTGTGTTTGAATCCACCCTCAAATCCGCTGCTTTAAAGAAGAAGACCGAAGCGGGACTTGCGAAAGCACTGGGATACAGCGTTAATGTGATTATAAGAAGCAAAGATGAAATGGAAAAGATCGTTAAAGAATACCCTTTCACAAAAATTAAAGGTCACGAAGAATGCAGGATAAATGTCGGATTCCTGGAAAGTGTTCCGGAGAGTACACTTATAAATGAACTTGAATCATTGAGTAATGACGATGAGAAATTTCTCGTTAAAGGAAATAATGTATACCACCTGAGCAGAAAAAATTTCGCAGATTCACTGCTTGGCAAGAATATCATAGAAAAGAAATTAAAAGTTATCTGCACTGTAAGGAACTGGAACACAACCAATAAAATTCAGAGAATTTGAATTCATTAAAAAAACAATATCTGCTCGTTCAGCAGGCAAGAGCTGTTATGCTTAATTTCTGCGGAACGATAGAACCTGAGGATCTTCGTAAACAACTTGCCGGCTTTAACGATTCAACAATACTTAACCTGCTGCTGCATATTGCCAATACATATCACTTCTGGCTCAAACGCTTCGCCGCTAAGCAGGAATTTACCTACTTTGAAGAGAAAGATATCTCATCCATACAGGATGTTAAGCGGATATTCAGACAGACCGATATATTGGTTGCTGATTTCCTGAATTCATACCCCTACCACACCACCCGGATCAAAGGAGAAATATTCTGGCTCAAAACTGATATGACTTTCAATGTACTTGAGTTATTCACACATGTTATGACTCATGAATTCCACCATAAAGGGCAGATCATGACAATGTCTAGATTGCTTGGATATACTCCCATAGACGCAGACATTATCAGGTTTAATTGAGTTATAGCCTTTATGGAACATTTTATAATAATTTTGAATTGATTATATTGTAAAAACAGAAAACACTATGGTTTTAACGATAAAAATAAAAAATAACGAGGAATATAAAAAACTGGACAAGTTTTTGAAAGATAATTCTATCGAAATTGTTGAAGATGACAGTTTTGACGGTAAGGATACTAATGATTTAAGAAAGGTCTTTTCAAAATACAGCTTAAAATTGCCTAAAGGCTTTAAGTTTGACAGAGAAGAAGCGAATGCCAGATAGAATTTTTATCGATACTAATATACTTATTTACTTTGTAGGTGATGATAGTGAAAAAAGAGAATTATCAGAGAGCATAATATTTTCTGATTCCATTAAAGTATTGAGCACACAGGTAATAAATGAATTCCTCAACGTTTCGTATAAAAAGAGTATAACTACTGAGAATGAATTAGCTTCACTTATTAATGATTTCACAAGTAATTTTGAGGTCAACCTGATTTATAACCATACCATACATAACGCAATAAATTTGAAGAGCAAGTATAAATATTCATATTATGATACCTTAATGCTGGCTTCCGCAATCGAAAATGACTGCGAAATTCTTTATACTGAAGATATGCAGCACAACCAGATAATTGAAGATAAATTAACTATTATAAATCCCTTTGCTTAGTCAACACTCCAAATTTAACTTCACCACCTTTTGATTAACATCTGCATACACGGACATTTTTACCAGCCGCCCAGGGAAAATCCGTGGACTGGCGAAATTGAAAAGCAGGATAGCGCTGCGCCTTATCATGACTGGAATGAACGCATTCACCATGAATGCTACAAAGCCAATTCCGAAGCGGAAATTCTGGATGACAAAGATGATGTCGTGGCAGTAATCAATAATTATGAGCAGATAAATTTTAACTTTGGTCCTTCACTGCTTGCCTGGATACAGCATAAACACCCCGAAACTTATAGAAAAATTATTGAAGCCGATAAAAACAGTATCCCTCAGCATAACGGCCACGGCAATGCAATTGCCATGTGTTATAACCACATGATAATGCCGCTGGCTAACCTGAATGATAAAATTACACAGGTATTATGGGGACTAGCTGACTTCAAGCATCATTTCGGGCGTGATTCCGAAGGAATCTGGCTGCCGGAAACAGCCTGCAACCCCGAAACAGTTGAAGTTTTGATTAACCTGGGCGTAAAATATATAATTTTAGATACAAGCCAGGCAGCCTTTTACCGGAAAATTGGTTCAGCGGAGTGGTTAGATGTTAATGACGGCTCAATTAATCCCAAAAGACCGTATAGGTGTTTTTCAGCTCTTCAGCAGGATAAATACCTGGATATTTTCTTCTATGATGGCCCTGTTTCGAAATCTGTAGCGTTTGATGATGTACTTGTCAGTTCAGAGAACCTGCTGAACAAAATATTCAATGCTGAAGATAAGGATGTTAAAGAAGATCAATTGATCAGTGTTGCTACAGACGGCGAGACCTTCGGTCACCACAAAAAACACGCTGAAAGAACGCTTGCGTTCTTTATGAGATCACTTGCTCCCGGCAACGCACTGAAGATCGTAAATTACGGCGAGTTTCTTGAAGCAAATCCCCCGCAATATGAAGTTAAGATCAAGCCCGGCGATAACGGCGAAGGAACTTCGTGGAGCTGTGTGCATGGCGTTAAGCGGTGGAAAGAAGATTGCGGCTGCGGTGGAGGCGGCGGATGGGTCCAGCAGTGGCGCAAGCCGCTGAGAGAAACCATGGATTGGCTGAGAGACCAGATGATAATAATATATGAAAATATGGGCAAAGAATTGTTCATCGATGTTTGGAAAGCAAGAAATGGTTATATTGAAATACTGCTTAACGATAATTCAAGAACAAACGATAACTTCTTTAAAAATAACACATTTAAGCCGCTTTCTCAGAATGAAAAACTAACAGCGATCAAACTGCTCGAAATGCAGAAATACTCAATGTTGATGTACACAAGCTGCGGTTGGTTTTTCAGTGAGATCTCGGGTCTTGAAACGGTGAAGATACTGGAATATTCAGCGCGGGCAATGGAAATTGTTTACGAGCTGACCGGTATCAATTTAGAAACTGAATTCAAAAAGAGACTCAAGGAAGCTAAGAGCAACATTCCGAAATATAAAACAGGCAAGGGTGTTTATGAAAAGCTCGTTCTTCCGCACAAACATTTAGAGTCAGACCAAAGGTAAACCACATTGAGCAACCGGGAAAATACAGAAAGATACCTTTTAGGCAGCCGAACTGCTGATAAATGGCGCAGAATTGGCGCGAAGCGCCGCGCAGGTGTTGCCCTGCCGCTGTATTCCGTTTATTCTGCGGAAAGTGCAGGTGTGGGTGAGCTGACCGATCTTAAGCTGCTGGGTGAATGGTGCAGTAATACCGGCATATCTATCATTCAATTACTCCCATTGAACGATGTTGGCGGTGATTTTGCGCCTTACAATTCAGTTTCATCCTTTGCCATCGACCCAATGTATCTCACAATAAAAGATATAAAAGATGCAGATGTTTCTGAGTTCATTGGAGATATTACTAGATTAAAGAAAAAATACAGACCCCTTTTCGGCAGGGTTAACTATAAGATCAAACAGGCAAAGATTGACCTGCTGTGGAAGATATACAAATCAACCCGCACAGATAACATTACAGATTTTACTTCCTTTAAAGAAAACAATACTTATTGGCTGAACGATTACGCGGTTTACAAGGTCATTACCGAAAGTAACCCCGGTAAGGGCTGGCAGGATTGGGATGATGGTTTGAAAGCCCGCGATCAATTGACCATTGAAAACTTCCAAAAGATAAATTTTGAACGAATTGAATTCCATAAGTGGATGCAGTGGCAGCTGCTTGAACAGCTAGAAGGTGTAAAAGAACATCTCGTTGCACAAAACATTCTGGTTCTGGGCGATCTCCCCTTTCTGGTATCGCGCGAAAGCGCTGATGTATGGTCACACCCCGATTATTTCATGCTCCATCTTGCCTCCGGCGCGCCGCCAGATATGTATTTCGCTATGGGGCAGAAATGGGGTATGCCTCCGTACGAATGGAACAACATCGCGAACGATGGATTCATTTATGTAAAAGAGAAACTGAAGTACGCCGAGAATTTTTATGACATGTTCAGAATAGATCATTTTGTCGGACTCTTCAGGGTCTGGGTCAGTCCCGTGGATGATTACAATACCCCCGGCGGTTACATGCCCGCCGAAGAATATTTGTGGGAACCACATGGCAGACGGATTATTGAAGAAATGGTCAATGCCACCAAAATGCTGCCATGCGCCGAAGATCTTGGTACAGTTCCGGGATGCTCATTCCACGTATTGGCTGAGTATGGTATCCCCGGCATCGATTTCCAGCGGTACTACAAAGATCACGGCGGTTTCCGCCCGCCGCATGATTACAGGCTGAATTCCGCAGCGGTTTGCTCTACCCATGATTCCAGCTTTTGGGTCAATTGGTGGCAATTCGAAGCCGGCACAATTGATGAAAAATTGTTTGATATGTCCTGCGAAAAAGCCGGTATTCACCCGGGACACGTGAAATACTGCAAAAAAATTCTGTTTGATAAAAAAAGGTCCAAACATGGCAGGCTGTATTGGAATGAGGATATAACTTCTGGACAGCTTGTAGCGGAAATACTTGGCTCATCACCTGACTCAATTCACAGCATCATCTATGCTTACGCCGAAAGCTACAAAGAAAAGGAAAAATTCCTGAATTACCTTGGTTTTACCGGGGATATTAACGGCATTTCTATTGAATTGGTATCTAAATGCCTCGAAACTATTAATTTAACAAACTCAATATTCAGCATTCAGCTTTTACAGGATTATCTTTCGATGGATAAAGAATTACTGAAAACAATAGGCAAGTACAATTCCAGGATCAACACACCCGGTTCCGTCAGCAGAAATAACTGGTCACAGATACTGCCTCTTAGCCTCGAAGAGCTATCGGAGCTTAGCGTAAATGAATCAATATTTCGGATAACCCAAAATTCCGAAAGAGCATAGAATCCTTTTTAGTTACTTCGTGCTATCTTCCTTTAATATAATTACTTTAGCTTCTTCAAGTTCCTGTTTTCCCTTCTCGCTAATTGTTGGATACGCCAGATCCATTTTCTCCAGTGTACCCACAATTATATCCCCAATTGCCGCGCGCATGAACCACTTTCTATCTGCTGGAATGATATACCATGGTGCGTATTCGCTTGATGTATTTTCAATTGCATCTTCAAAAGCCCTCATGTACTTATCCCACAATTGCCGCTCTTTTACATCGCTCGCCGAAAACTTCCAGTTCTTCTCAGGCTCTTCAATTCTCGCCAGAAACCGTTTCTTCTGCTCTTCTTTAGATACATTCAGGAAGAACTTGAGTATAATTGTCCCGTTTTCGTAAGCCTGTTTTTCAAAATTATTGATGATCTCAAAGCGTTTTTGCCAGAATTTCTTATCTACTTTATCCACGGAATCAATACCGGGAATGTTCTGCCCCAAAATGTATTCGGGATGCACCCGTGTTACCAGCACTTCTTCGTAGTGCGAGCGGTTAAAAATTGCAATCATTCCCCTCTTCGGCATTGCCTTGTTAATTCGCCACAGGAAATCATGTTCAAGCTCTTCCGCCGAAGGCTGCTTAAAGCTGGTTACATTACAGCCTTGTGGATTCACGCCCGTCATTACATGCTTAATAGTGCCATCTTTACCCGCTGCATCCATTGCCTGGATTACAACAAGCAGTGAATACTTATTCATTGCGTAAAGCATATCCTGAAGCTCTGCAAGTCTGGCAATATCTTTCGCCAGCATTTCTGCCGCATCTTCTTTATCTTTAAAATCGCCGGTATAACGTGTATCATACTCGCTCAGTTTAACCCTGCTGCCCGGCTTCACAAGCAGGTTTGCATCTTTCCTGAAATTATTATCTGTAGAATTGCTTCTCATAAAATTTAGTTGATTAATTCCTCAAATATAACACTATTTGTAGAATTTATCGTAATATTCCCTTATTTTTCCCGGCACAAACCTGCCTTCTTTGTTAATTCTGATAACAAAATCCCGGAAAACTTCTCCTTTAGAATTATAATTCTCTTCTTTCATGATCTGATATAGCGCTATTGCCAGCACATGAATACCTTCATCACTATCTTTCCATCTTTTGCGGGCATCAATTGCTACGCTTAGATTTTCGCCTATGAGCTGATCCAGCGATTGCACGCAGTCTTCTTCAAAAAGTCCTTCAAGTGAATTATAGCCCAGCGATTTGTTGTGATTGTTCACCCTATCCATCACAAACTCATCCCTGCTGAATGATTCAATCACCCCCCTTAGCTCCGCATCATTCTTGTGATCATACGGCGGATGCATCATTTCATGCGCTGAAGTGCGGATGGTTATTTCAAACGGCCAGTGCATTGAAGTCAAAAAACGCATTCCCGTAATTTTTATGCCGTGCGGCCTGTTGTAATAAAGTATGTAAACTGTTATCGTACCTGATGGCAGCTTGAAGCCCAGCATATTTTCGTTCTGTGCAATTACATCGTACTTATCAAGTCCCTGTTTTTCAGTTTCAATTCTCTTAACAATTTTCGGTTTGATGTTCTCAGTCCAATACTCTTTAAATCCATTATCTTTCAAGTATTGGAATATAAGCAGCAATTCTTCCCTTACCGATATAAATATCCCCCATTTCTCTTCATCATAATATGGTGTTTTCAAAAAATTGGTCTTCAGTTCAGAGGGATCATTTACTGCATCTATCAAATCCCCAAGCTCTTCACCTTCTATAGCCGAAAAATACAGGCACAGCCACGCTGAGATAATTATCTCATTATCAATCTTCAGCTTCTTGTGAAGCGATGTTACAGCGTTTTGAACTTCTGCCGGAAGTTTATTTTCGTATGGATTCGGTTCGTTGGGATAGTGCTCCTTATAATATGGATCCGCGGTTAAAATATTCAAAAAGCAGCAAAGATCGTATTTAAACGATGGTTCAATTTTCCAGTTTGTCAATAATTTTACTCTCCCAGTTCCTTAAGCCTTAAGAGTCTATCTTTCTCGTTTTCAGAAAGCCAGATATCTTTTGAAAGCACTTCATAAGCTCTTTTGAAATATGGCTTTGCCTCTTCTTTTTTACCCAACACAAACAAACATTCCCCTATTTCTTCACTGTTATATGCATCTCTTTCTAATCCTTCTTTTTCCATCCATTCCTTTAATTCCATTTGTGCTGCAAATGCCTCTTCAGTTTTCTTCATGGAACGCAAACATTTACCTACGCACCACTTTGCAATTGCCAATGTTGGCTTTGAATTTTTCGCGGTGTAGAATTGAACCTGCTTTTCAAATAGAACCATAGCTTTATCATACTCGCCCATATCATGGTATGTCCATCCGGTATTATTATACAGTGAGCCAAGCCAGCCTTTTGCCTTCTCGTCCTTTGTTTCTTCGGCCATCTGAATGGCAAGCTCATTCCACTTCAGTGATTCCTCACCCTTATCAACAATACCAAGCATATGCACGGCATCAATCGCGAGATTATCCTCACCGTACTTATCTGCCTGCATGTATGCTGCCATAAACAGCTCACGCGCTTTTCCATACTCCTTTGAAGAATTATATGTCCTTCCGCGCTCAAGCATGAACCGTATTCGCGGAACAATATGCTCAGGCTTAAGCAGCTTCATAACCTTATCAAGTATCTCATGCGCTTCGGTAAACTTGCGCTGCAGGCTTTGCGTGCGGGCAAGCTGCGTTAGCAGCTCAATGTAATACTCTTTATCCTTTCCCTTTTCTGCCGAAGGCAAAAGTTCTCTGAACTTTTGTTCCGTTCCCGCGGGATCGTCGTAATTCCACAACTTATCAAAATCTCTTTGCACTGCCATTCTACTTAATAGCTCCTTCTTTGCCTATAATTCTTCTTAATATTCCCGTTTGACCCGCATGATACGCTTCGTGGAAAGCCAGGAATGTTACCATCCTGAATTTTTCGTTATCTCCGCGCAGGTCGGTTTCCTTAAGCTTATCAACCAGTAAATTTTGACCCGTATTGAACATTTCCAAAAGCTTACTGAAATCCATTAACTTATCTGTCGATACAGCCTCCGCGCCGCGCTGATACATCTTCATATCATCGCCGCAAAGCTTGTCGAGTCCGATAAGCTTCCTGATATCATCACGGCTCACAATAATATGCCCCAGGATCCAGTTAATTGAGTTTCCGCCTTGTGCCGGTGTTACCAGACTCTCAGGGTGCGAAATATCTTTTAAGTTTCGGTTAAGGACCATATGCGAGGACTGCAAGACAATCAAAGTTTCGTAATTATGCATGTAAATATAAATTACCTGTTAATTTTTCAACAATATAAACTTTCATCTCATGTTTGAAAATAGCTTCGCTATAGTATGTTTTGCCCAGCCATGATGCGCGATTTCGCTCTCTTCGGGCAGAGAAAACCTATCGAACCATTTGTATTCACTTACATCTCCCGTAGTCGTTGGCATTATCTCCGGCAGGGCATCGACCTTCTGCCAGTAGTGGAATATCAAATGCCATGAGCCGTCATTGCCAACAAATGATTCAATAAAGCTCAAGGTTAAATTGGCCGTGATGTAGCTCATTTGCTCATTCAGTATCCGCCTTGCGGCATCCGAAGGATGCTCATTGAACTTCACCAGGTCATCAGGTATAAACCAGCCGGATTGATGGTCGTACTTGTTTGTTTCCTTATACTTACACAGCAGCACTCCATTGTTATGAATAAGCGCCACATCTGCAATCAATTTTACTTTTTTATCGTCTGTTGTTATCATATTATATTCATTCCCGCGAAGGCGGGAATCTCAAGTTTCAGTTTATAAATAATTTTGCTGCCAAAGCCACTTTTCTCTAGTTGGGAATCACATCTGTAAAATTACGTGTAAGTTTTCGAAGTTGCAACGGAGAAGTGGTGAATAAAATATTGACATCTTCCTCACCCTCTGCACTTGACTGCTCCCGCAGTTGTCGAAGGGTAAATAATAAAATACCCCGCTGTTGGTCTTGGCGCGAAGCGGTGTGGCCAATTGTTGAAGCTGTATTCCGTTTCGTTGTTGGTGAAAAACTGCAACGGCAGTCAGGCATAAACATCGGGAATTCAATTGGCAATATAGAAATAATAATTTGAATTCAATCTTTCTGATTTCATTATGTTGAAAAGAAAATTACTCTCCTCCATTTTACCATCGGAGCTGAAATAAAACCCGTATGAATTGTCAGTAAATCCATCCATCAGGTAAAATATTCCATTAGAGGTTTTTACCGCCGCATACATATTAATCTCTTTTAGTAAACTTAAAATAGCCATTTGCTCTTCAGTAAACTTGGTTGTAACTGCGGAATCAACTTTACCTGAAATGGGAAATGGTGAGCCTTCTGGTATAACATATTTCCAGTACTGTTCACCTTCTTTATATACTTCATCTACCCTTTGCAGATCATTTTGTGTGGTGTAATATGTATTATTGCCTGATATTATCTTTTGTGAAAGCACATCAAATTTTGCATTATGCTCTTTCATGTATCTGTTTCCCACAGTACTAGCAGTCATCGCATATTTCAAGAATAAATTTGGATATTCCATTCCTTCTTTCGCGGTAAGTTTATACTTTTTCGCAAATGCGCCCCAGAAAAAATTTGGAATTTCTCCTGCTGTGTGAATAGTATCAAAAACCCAAACACGGTTTCTTGAGAGGGGGCGCATATCCCATTTATTAAACGGCTTTGAGTTTATAAGAAAATTGACAAGGGAGACGTCTTCAGTTTGAGCATTAAGGAATTCATATATCTGCTCATCATATTTTTTATCCTTTTCAGGAAATTCCTGTGAGTAGCAAATACTGAAAAATGCTGTGAGAAAACATACTATAAAATGTTTATTAATTATCTTCATGATTTAAATATAATATTATTTAGGTATTTCTACAATGTATACATCTTCGACGCTGATGGTCTTGATACATGGCGGTGTGTCCAACTGCCGAAGCTGTTTCCCGTATTGTTGTTGGTGAAAAAAGCGCCGGCACTCATGCTCCAACAACGGGAAAAATGGGGGTTTTTCATAACAAACCCCCATTGAAGATTTTCCTAAGATTCAAATCATCTGAATCATCTCCAATTAACAGTCATCACAGATATCTTCCCCCCTTTTACAAAGGGGGGACTATCGCTGTGAATTATCGTCAAATCGAAATTAAACAATAAACTTAATCCATGAGTAAATCTGCGATGGGGGTTCTGCTTCTGCCACCCCCTGTTGGTCTTGCCGCGTAGCGGTGTGACCAACAGCAAACACAAATTAAAATGTTGTTGGTGAACTTAAATACAAGTCAGGCAACACCAACAACGGGGGTTAAAGTGGTGAGAATCATTGCAAAACTGAAAAAATAAAGGCCAAGTTAATAAATTAGATTTTTCGATATTCAAAAAAAGGTAATTCATATTCTGGTGTACATTCTTCTGCAATCCAAATTTCTTCAATATTATCGAAATTTTTTCGTAAATGTTTAATCTGATCGATAATAGACTCTACATTAAAAGAATTGTATAATTGAATGAGAAAAACGGATTTCATGCCCCGATAATTTTTAAACTTCAAATTAACTATATTTAATTTTTCTTTTAGCATTTCTGTTATTTGACTAACATCACACTTTACAGCAAACAATTTATGGATATCAGTTTCGAAAATGACAATACCTTTATCTGGACCAAACTCATCACGCTCACTATATGGGACATAACAAAATTTCCAATCCGGCTTTTCTTCCGATACAATCATATTATTTTTAGTTATAGCATGTCTATCTTTTAGTATTGTATCAACGACTTGTGCACCTAATTTGTTAACCGAAGCTAAATTCGAAGGAATATCTAAACAATCAATTTTAAAAGAGTATAAATCATCACTAAAATATTCGCTTAAGTTAGCATGTATAATATCAGATAATACATGGAACATTTTATGCTTATGTATTAGATTCTCTGGGTAACAGAATATTTTCCTCTCAATTACAACATTTAGGACTCCATTACTTAAAATAAATTCAGGTTGTGGAGTATGTCGAAAATCGTTTTCCGGTGAATACAATATTGAATAATTCTCTTTATTTTCATAATTATAAAATTCTAAGAAATCATTTATGTAAAATTCTTCTGAATTATTTAATGGTATACAACTATTTATGTTATTAACTGACATCTATATTAACAAAAAATTGATTTAGTGATTAAACTACCTATTAAACCATTGCATTTTTACAAATTCCGTTCAGGTTTGGCAATTTCTACAATACCTTCCACCAAACTGAAACCTCTCAATAACATATGAATTTCATCATATAAATACTCATTCAATTTTGTTGTCATATCAATATATACATTAATTATCTTCTCAGCATGCGTAGAATTCCACTTTAACATGTCATAGGGTATTTGAGTTATTGGATACTTTCTATTATCATAATCATATTTTGAATCAACTCGGATTTTCGTGAATCTAGATTTCATGTGAGCAATTTTGTTTCTTAACTTCATAATTTCTAAATATGCATTAAATGGATATTCACTTTCGTTAAATGTTACGATTTTGTTTCTATCGATGTAATCTAAATACTTTGAGCATAACAAAGGGGCCTTTAACCATCTCATTTTTAAGTTTCTTCCCTTTATTTCATCTTCAACTCCAACATATTGATAAACTGTATTTATAAATGATTCAAATGCCATAATTATTGTGATAATTGCGACTCTTGAGAATTGTTTTTCTAAATCACTATCAACATTTCTTGCTTTTTGAGCTAACGATAATGTATTTTTTGCATCACTATATAATAAATATGCAAAATTTTCCTTATATATTGCTGTTGTTTCGTCTAAATAGTTATTTTCTTTAAAAATATTTACAATGTCAATCATATACATTTTAATTAATAAAGCATTATAAAACTTTTCCTTTATTTTTGTAGATTTCACCAGCAATATTTACAATGTTCACATCAAATTCCTTAAAATTGTCGACATTTTCATCAATACTTGTATAAATTTTTTTTACAAACCTATCAGGTATTGTAGATTTGATTATAAAAATTGCTTCAAAAAGATTTTTTATTTCATTAGGTTTTATGATTAAAGGCTTATGTTTTAAATCTATGCTATAACGTGAAAAATTATAAGTTTGTCTGTAGGACCGTAATCCAAAAATAATTTTTCTGTTTCTATAATCTGATAGACTGAATTTATTCTTTATTGGATAAGCTACATTTAGTTCAAATTGCAATTCAACTAAAGTCACAGTTTTCCGACCTAGGTTCTCTATAAAGACTGAAGTTACTATATTGATATCATCTTTAACTATCTTCTTCCGATTAGGAGAAAAGTTGCTATAATATTCATTATTAGTATTTTTAACGTGCAACTTTGTAAATTTTAATCTTAAATCTGTCTCATATTTGACTAAAATTGGGCTACCCTTCAGATGTTGGATTAATTTATTACAAGCAATTTGAAAATTGCTATTTTCAATTTCATTAGAATCATTATTTTCATATACAAACGGGAGATCCATTTGCTTATGAATGAAGCCTTTAAGTCTATCATCTAAAATTAAAGTCTTTTCAACAATAGGTATTATTTTAATCTTTTTATCTTTGACTAATTTATTTGCATAACCTATTTCTTGGTTAACCCATTGATTATTTATCGATTGCTCTGTTAGAATCGGGATCAAATAATTTGATTCTTCTATTGCATCTTCTACTTTAGTCGCTAATAACACAGCAGGTTTTGATCTACGAGCAACAACAATTGGTGTTAATCTATTCTTCTTGAGAAGGTTGTCTAATATTTTTCTTTTATCATCGTTTAGATGACTATAGCTTATGAATGACTTGGACATTAAATTGGGTTTAGGTTAAGTTTCTATAAACACACAAATCACAATTATCTAATTGAGTATAATTTTGCGTTGTTTATAATTATTTGTTGTAAACTACTCTACCTAAAAAGGAAGGCTATTACTGCTCCTTTTAGTCTATATTGAAAATATCAATATTTGAATTGTTTGGAAACATCTTCTTAAAGTAGTGATACAAGTTTTGATGAAATTAAATTTATAAATATAGGAATTAAAATAAAACTTATTATCCACAATAACATTTTCTTATTTTTAGAACTCTGACTTATAAATCTGCCACTAAATTGCAGTGCAGGAAAAAGACTTTTCAAATAGTCTTCAAATATTCCGTAACCTAGCCCAAGCATTACTCCAATTGTACCCCACCCAATTGAAGCTATTGCAATATATGTAAAATCAGTTTTCAGCAATATCTGATTGATAGTTAAGAGTTTTAGGATAAAGTCAAATAAGGAATATATAGAAACAGCAAGTATAAGATTCAATGAAAAAAGAACAAATTTACCTTTTCTGGTGAACAACCACCTCCAAGTGGCATATCTTAATTTTATTTCTTTATCTAATTCGGTAAATATACCTGAAACAACAATAAAATCATTTCCTGAAATTGAGACATCTATTCCATCTCCATTCCAAATAGTTCGCCCCATCTCAACTTCACATGTGATTGAAGATTCTGAATCTCTAAATGAAATACTTACTTTTGATATCTCATTCGGTATCTCATTAGAGAAAAAAACATTTGGATCACTCGTAAAGAATGATTCACGCCTCATAGAAGAATATATTTCTATGTTAAGTTTTTCATTATATTTACTTGCTTCGTTAAACATAATGTTTGCTATTCTGTTCAAATCATTTTCATTGAATACCACCCCAATGTATCTTCTGCTTACACTTTTATTTTTACGTACATTGAAGTCTGAATTTGTGTTTATTTGTTTCATATATAGGAGTATTTTAGATTTCTGCTAATAGCTCAAATTACGGTATGTTTGTTTTTCATATATTACCTCGTTGCATACATTCTAGAAATTTGCGTTTTTGCAATAAGGTATGATAACTGAAAAACAGAGAATTTATGGTTTTTTTTTGTAGTTGTAAATTAATGGTAAGTTTTTGAATTTACAACGTGAATTTTATTATCTCATAACTCCAATGTGGTCTTTGTGTTTGGAGTAGTCACTAACAATAAGAACAGCAATCAACTTAGCGGTAATTTGAACAATATCTTCGCGCACTTCACGCCTTGGCTCTTCAAAAAAAAATGTCCGTTCAACGAACGGACATTACAAATCATGGTAATCCTTTAATCCTTAAATCATGGTTATCTTTTAATCCTTTAAATCATGGTTTAGTTTTTGTAATCAACTCTGAATGACGGTATCCCCGTAATATCCTCACCAATTATCAATGTATGCATTTCATGTGTGCCTTCGTAGGTCTTAACCGATTCCAGGTTATTCGCGTGGCGCATTACCGGGTATTCATCTAGAATACCGTTTGCTCCAAGCACCTCGCGAGCCATACGGCATATCGTCAACGCTATTTCGCAGTTATTGCGCTTCGCCATGCTGATATGTGTATGCTTAATTGTGCCGTCATCTTTCATTCTGCCTAAGCGGTAAACCATCAATTGACCCTTTGTAATTTCATTCAGCATCCATACAAGCTTTTCCTGTGTCATCTGGTAAGCTGCAATGGGTTTATCAAACTGAATGCGTGAGAGCGAATACTCAAGTGCTGTTGCGTAACACTCCATTGCAGAACCAAGTACGCCCCATGCAATGCCGTACCTTGCCTGATTTAAGCAGCCTAATGGACCCTTAAGTCCCTTAACACCGGGTAACAGATTTGCATCCGGTACAAAAACATCCTGCAGGGTAATTTCACCAGTGATAGATGCGCGCAAAGATAGTTTTCCGTGGGTCTGGGGAGTTTCAAATCCTTTAAATCCGCGCTCAACTAAAAATCCGTGTACAACGCCATCAAGCTTAGCCCATACAACGGCAATATCAGCTATTGGCGAGTTCGTTATCCACATCTTGGCACCGTTCAGTATGTAGCCGCCATCAACTTTTTTTGCGTTGGTTATCATACCGCCGGGGTTTGATCCAAAATCAGGCTCAGTCAATCCAAAGCATCCTATCTTCTCAGCCTTGGCAAGTGATGGAAGCCATTTTTTCTTCTGCTCTTCACTGCCGTATGCGTAAATTGGGTACATTACTAAACCGGATTGCACCGAAGCGAAGCTTCTGAGTCCTGAATCTCCCCTTTCAAGCTCGGTCATCATCAAACCGTATGCAACGTTGTTTATTTCCATTCCGCCGTATTCCGCCGGCAGGGTTGGCCCGAAAAATCCAAGCTCCGCCATCTTGGGAATTAAATCCCTGGGGAAAGTCATTTCCTGGTTATGCTTTTCTATCACCGGTATAACTTCGTTGGTCACGAAGTCACGGGTTGTATCGCGTATCATTCTTTCTTCCTCGGAAAGAAGAGCGTCTATATTGAAATAATCTACACCTTTGTAATTTGTTGACATGTTAGCTCAAGCTATCCGCCATGTTTTGCAGCTGCATTACTACACTGCCTCCGCGGATAATTCCTTTCTATTCTTTTTTAGTTTTCCTCTTGGCGGCTGCTTTTGTGAACCAAGCCCGCTCAGTATTTTCGTTAAATGTTTGCTGTTGCCTCTTATTTTTAGCTTTATGAATTTTTGCAGATATTTTGTTGATACAATATCAGCTTCTTCGTGAAGCATATTTATGACCTTATACGCCTCAGGATCGTTTGCGGGGATTTTAATTTCCACTTCCTCAATTTCGCTGCGCATCATATCGATAATTTTATCAAACAGGCTGCCCATGTTGATCCCTTTAAATGCTGAAATGAAAACTGAATCAGGATATCTCTGCTTCAATGCAGTTATCAGTTCCTGTTTGTTCTCGCCAAGCTTATCAACCTTATTGAATACCATAATAACCTGCTTAGAATCCGCGCCGAGATCCTTCAGGGTTTCTTCAACCACTGTTATCTGATCCTCGTAGCTATCACTCGAGAGATCAATTACATGGAGCAATATATCAGCTTCAACTACTTCGGCAAGCGTGCTTTTAAATGATTCGATCAGATCATGCGGCAGATTGCGGATAAATCCAACCGTATCGCTGATGAGCACAGGCTGCGGCAATTTTTCACCGTTGATTTCCTTGAGTACCTTTGTAGATGTATCAAGTGTAGCGAAGAGTTTGTTTTCAACATAAACACCTGCGTTTGTGAGCAGGTTAAGCAGAGTTGATTTACCCACGTTGGTGTAACCAACCAGCGCGATCCGTGAAAATCCGCCGCGCTGCTGACGCTGGGTTTTGCGCTGCTCTTCGATCTTTTTAAGCTTCTCTTTCAGCATCGCAATTCTTGTGCCTATGAGCCTTCTATCGGTCTCGATCTGGGTTTCACCCGGACCCTTTGTACCAATACCGCCATATTGTTTGGATAGATGCGTCCATGCCCTCGTCAAACGTGCCTGCAGATACTGCAGCTGCGCAAGCTCAACCTGTGTTTTAGCCTCAGAGGTCTTCGCGTTGGAAGCGAATATATCAAGTATAAGCGCAGGTTTATCTATAACTTTGCACTTAATGATCTTCTCCAGATTTCTTATCTGCGTTGGTGAAAGTGAATTTTCGAAAATGACAAGATCAATTTTCTCATCTTCTACTTTCTTTGCAATTTCCTGCGCCTTACCTTTACCTATAAATAAAGATTTATCTATCTTATCGCGCTCCTGGTAAACCTTATCAACCACAGCGGCTCCCGCTGTTTGAGTTAAAAACTCAAGCTCCTCAAGATGCTCCTTAAATATCTTCTGCTTTACCGTTTTTGCCGTTGTTGATTTGGGTATAGTTGTGCAGACAAGTATCGCTTTTTCTTCTTCTTTTTTTGTCGTGTGTAGTTTACTCAAATATTAATTTCTTTCTTTTATTCTCGCCCTGATGCGCCTGATTGCCTAAGCAATGAGTCAAAGGACAATGAACAATATTACTTAAACTTCTATGCTTCGACTCCGCTCAGCATGACATAAATTTTTCCACTTTGTCACCGTGACTGCCGAAGCCTTGGCGTAGGCAGTGAGTCTTGTTTCATACTCATAAAGCTTTAGATGCTGAAAACTTAGAAACAAGTCAGGCAAGTTCAGCATGACAGGAACACTAAATCCCTGTCACCCTAATCTTTGTCGCCCTGAGCGGAGTCGAAGGGCAATGAACCGCAATAATTCTTTTCAAATGCTTCAACGAAGTCTATCCTGCAAGTATGCGGGACTCAGCATGACAAGATTTTCAAAAAACAACAAGCTTCTTCGTTTCCTGGTCGAAGTAAAAGAACCTTGCGGGCGCCATAAATGGCGAGGTGCGTGATTCCTTATCATCCGATGCCTTAAAATAGAACTTAACATTCTCCGTTCTTACATCAAACGGCACAGTTGCTGTGTATCTGCCGGAATTACTCTCACCTGATCTTTCTGCGAGAAACATCTGCTGCTCGGTGAATTCACCGCCATTCGTTGAATAAAACATCTTCACTGATTCCGTCACGATCGTATTTTTAGAAAGCACCGATATTGAAATTATCCGGTTATCACCTGCTTCTGTTATCTCAGGTTGGTTGCTGATTATCATTCCATGATATAACGCCGCATCGAATGCGTTAATGAGTCCCCACCCGTAAACATTGCCGGGTGAATCCTTTTTATTCGCAGTCATTTTCAACGCTTCAAGCACCTGCGCGGGAGTTAATTCCGGATGAACCGAAAGTATCAGCGCGCATACACCAGCTGTCAATGGACCCGAAAACGATGTACCACTGACATAGGAATATCCCGCTGTATCGTAGGTAAACGAATAAGAAGCCGCTGCGTAAACATCAACACCCATCGCAACAACATCAGGCTTAATTCTGCCGTCACTGGTCGGACCGTTTGAACTGAAATACGCAATTCTTCCCGCGCTATCAACCGCGCCTACGGCAATAACATTCTCGCCATCCGGCGGTGAAACTATACTCGGCGGATTCGTCTGGCTTTCATTGCCCATTGAATTCACAACAACAACTCCCAGTTTAGCGGCAAGCTCCGCTGCTCTTACAATGACAGTAGTTTTGCCGTTCATATCTTTGTAGCTGTATTGATTGTGAGGCAGGTCAAACGGTTTATATATTAATGAACTTGTTATAACCTCCGCACCCTGTGATTCCATCCACTCAACTGATTCCAGCCAGAAATCTTCTTCTACGGGAGTCTCACTCGCGCCGGCTTCAGTCTTGCTTAAATAAAACTCAACATCAAACGCGGGTCCTATTATCTGCCCGGGGAAATATCCCCCTAAAGTTGACATTGTTGAAGTACCATGCCCGTCCTGGTCATAGCTATCGCCCGGCATCTGGTTTGGCTGCCACTGGTACTGCACGGAATCATCCTTGAAGATCCAGTCATACTCCCCTTTTACATTCCTTGTCATTAACGCTTCGTGCTGTCTCCAGTTAAATCCGTCATCGCACATTCCAACGGTTACTCCGTAACCGGTTACACCGTTATCGTGCAGCTTGGGTACTTTTATCTGTTCATTCTGCCAGTATGAGTAGCCGTAGTCTAATTTCGTTTTAGCTGAATAATACCTGTTTACTTCATCTAACTTTTTTGAACCCGGAACAACTTTCGCGAATTCAAGATATCCAACGCCTTCTATCTTTTCAACAAAAGGAAGTTTTTTTATCTGATCAAGTTTATCTTTCTTTGCCTTTATGCTTACACCGTTAAACCATTTTGAAACTGAATGCGGCGATGCACCAAGATTAACAACTGCGTCAATGTATTCCTGCTTAACCGGAATATCGTTGTAGTTTACAACCATTTCAGGCGCAAGAACCTTTGACCTGCGCCAAAGCGCTTTTTCTGTGAGTCCGCTTTTAGCCAGATTGTAGCCTTCGCTGCCGGGGGTTAGAATATCACCCGGTTTGTATTCGCCTTTATCCCTAAAAATTACCCAATAGCGGTATTCAGTTGTTTCCGGATTCAGCTTTTGCGAATACAGTACACCCGCCAACTGGAATGAAAAAACGATCAGTAAAACTATTTGTAATTTACGCAATAAAAAATACTCCTATGTAGTTTAACTTAACTTTTTGCTTTAACTCTGGCCTGCTTCGCAGGCATGCCGGGTTAACACCCGCATTATAGGACAAACAAACATTCACAGACAGGAATGTCTGTGCTACCATTTCGTTTAAACCGACTGCTCATCTGCATGATATGAACTTCTAACCAGCGGCCCCGACTCCACATGACGGAAGCCCATTTCCTTGCCTTTAAGCTTATACTCCTTAAAAATATCAGGGTGTACATAACGCTGAACAGGCAAATGGCTTTTCGTGGGTCTGAGATACTGCCCTATTGTAACAATATCACAATTAACTGATTTCAGATCATTCATCAACTCATACACTTCTTCATCCGTTTCACCGAGCCCAACCATAAATCCGCTTTTTGTAATTAGACCCTTTTCTTTTCCTATCTTCAAAAGCTCAAGCGTTCTTTCATAAACCGCCTGCGGCCTGACGTAATGATACATCCTTGGCACAGTTTCAATGTTATGGTTCAGTATATCGGGTCTTGCATTTATAACAAGATCCAATGCTTCCCAATTCCCGCGGAAATCCGGAATGAGCACTTCCACTTTACATCCCGGCGAAAGCTCGCGGATCTGATTAATTGTCATTGCGAAAATATCCGCTCCGCCCATTTTCTGGTCGTCCCTATCAACTGATGTAATAACCGCATGTTTTAATCCAAGCTCTTTCACTGATTCAGCCACTCTCCGCGGCTCATCGTAATCCAGGGCATCGGGTTTGCCAAGCTTAACGGAACAGAAGCCGCACGAACGTGTGCAGACCTCACCCAATATCATAAATGTCGCCGTCTTGCGGTGCCAGCACTCCGCCATATTGGGGCAGCGCGCGTCTTCGCAAACGGTGTTGAGCTTCTTTTTACCTACCAGCTCTTTCAGATAAGTAAAATTCTCGCCTGTGGGAAGCTTAACTTTAAGCCAATCGGGTCTCCGGTTATTTTCAATTTCCGGATTCTCGATTGCGTGCTTCTTCTGGTGGGTGTTTATATATTTTATTTGTACTAATTCAGACATATTATTTTTGATTTTTTCCCTCACACCTATTCCTCTTTCCCGGAGGGAGAAGGGGAATATACATCGAAAATCATCGCACCTTGCTCCCCTCTCCTTTCAGGAGAGGGGCTGGGGGGTGAGGTCAACTTACACCATAAACTTTTTTATAAACCATATTCCCAATAATAGGATACTTCTTCATACCGCCTTTGTAGGCCGCCACTGCATTAATTACCGCAAGGGCAATTGAAACAAAGATAAAACCTATTACTATTACGCCCAATGCAAGAATGACAATAATCTGCAGTGCCCCAATATGCGGGGGTCCGCTTTCTCCCGGAACGATGAGTCCCGCCATAACACCAATTACCGCTACAAATATCACTAGGAAAACCAGCACCACCGTGTAGGCTAAATGAAAGAATAACGCCTGCAGTGAGTGGAAAGATACAAACCTTGATTTATCCTTATTGATGGCCCAAAAGATCAGCGGAATTATAAGGCTGCCAAAGAACATTGAAAGATGCGCGAACATCGCGAGCATTCTTTCATCCTGCGAAGGTAAACTTTGTTCAGCTTGCTGTTCCATAAACCTTTGCGTAAACCTTATTTCCTATTACAGGATATTTGACCATTTTACCCTGGTAGGATTTTATTCCCATATAGATCGAGTAACCAATACACCCAAAAATTATCGCGAAGAGCAGAATATAAAATCCAATCATCGCAATAATAAAAAATACCGGCATTTCCTTGCTTCCCGTCGCTCCGGCAAACGCGCCCATACCAACACCACCTATCACGGCAACTATAACGAAGCCGAATATGAAGACCAGCAGAATGGCGATATATGCAATGTGGAACCACAGCGCCTGCAGGGCGTGGAATGTAACGAACTTTGATTTATCCCTGTTGGTTGCCCAGAAAATGATCGGTAAAATAATACCCCCTAAAAATAAGGAAAGATGAGAAAAAAGCGCCAGCATTTTCTCATCTCCCTGTAAATTATTTGGATCAGGGGGCGTTCCGAATGAATTTGTCATATATGTATTTATATTTTAATTATTCACACCAAAGCCCTCAAGGCGATCCGTAACGTATTTAAAACGAATCTATTTAGACTGTGTAGTTCTCGAGGTATTCTACTACCTTCATAACGAACTTACCGCCTAAAGCGCCATCTATCAGCCTGTGATCGAATGAGAGCGTTAAATACATCATCGGCTTTATTACAATAGCGTCGCCTTCAGATGTTTCCACTACAACAGCGCGTTTTTTAATTGCGCCTGTTCCTAAAATTGCTACCTGCGGCTGGTTGATTATCGGTGTTCCGATAATGTTGCCAAACACGCCGTAATTTGTAATTGTGAATGTTCCGTCCTGAATTTCATCAAGAGTTAACTTTTTAACCCTTGCGCGTTTTGCAAGATCGGTCATTTCCCTTGCGATGCCTGTCAGATTCTTCGAATCCGCGTTTTTGATCACGGGAACTATAAGTCCGCCGTTATCCATCGCGACAGCTATCCCTAAGTTAATGAAACTCTTAACCAGGACATTTGTTCCGTCAATTGATGCGTTTACCAGCGGGAAATCTTTCAATGCCTTAACAACCGCTTCGCAGATGAACGGCATATAGCTTAGTTTGAATCCTTCGCGCTTCTGGAATTCATCGCCAAGTACCTTGCGGGCTCTGTCAACAGCGCTCATATCACACTCAGCAATTGCCGCAACATGCGGTGATGTGTGAATGCTCATGACCATGTGTTCAGCCATTTTGGACTGAAGCGTATCCATAGGTACAACATCAACGCCCGGCATATTGTACAGATTTGTCAAATCAACTGATTTATGTATTTCGGGAGCTTTATATTCAGCCTGTTTCTTTTCAACCGTAACAGCTTTGGCTGTTGAAGGAGTAGTTGTTCCGCCCTGTGTAGCTTTTGGAGCAGGCTGTGTTACCTTACCTGATTTCCTGTCTTCAACATAAGCTAAAATATCCTGTTTCCTTACTCTGCCGCCAACACCGGTGCCTGTAATTCCGCTAAGCTCATCCATGGTAACACCCTCTTTGGAAGCAATGTTGAGTACGAGCGGCGAGTAAAATCCGGAGCCTGAGCCTGATTTTGTATCCGCAGCTGGAGCCTGTTCTTTCTCTTTTACGGGTTCGGGAGCCTTTTCAACCTGTTTAGGTTCTTCTTTAACTTCCGCTTTTGGAGCATCAGCCTTAGTCACGCCGGCTTTCACGTTCGCATTTGCGGCATCTGTTTCTATCCTTGCGACAACATCACCAACATTTGCCGTATCGCCTTCTGCATAGAGTACTTCTACAAGTATTCCGCCTTCGGCTGAAGGAACTTCAGTATCAACCTTATCTGTGGATATCTCGAATAATGTCTCATCCCTGTCAATTTTATCGCCCGGCTGCTTGAACCATTTAAGAATTCTGCCATCCATTATTGATTCGCCCATTTTGGGCATTACAATATCAACTACTGCCATTATAAATCTCCGTGATTATTTAAATTTTTTAACGAATTTAACAAAAATAGCGAAAATTAAAAGAAGTTGCAATTCAATGATTTATATCGCCGGTTGATATCTCGTTCCCCTGACTGCAGCAGGCAGGCGCGAATGCGGGGATCTATACTTGACAGGGAAAAACATTTAAGACGTCCAAAATTTACAATTTATAACAAAAATATAGAAACTTTTAACCCCATATTCCTATTAAACTCTTTAAATCTATCCACCAAAAAGCAGTTTTCAATTTGAAAAGAACATTTTTACTATTACTTATCGTTTCAGCATTTATACGCACTGAAATTTTCGCGCAGGATAGCACCGATTACAGTAAAATGTACACTTCCTGGGCTATGATGCAGATTATCCCCTCACCTGTTATTTTTCAGGATTCAGACGGCAAAAATTCAAAAGTTCAGTTTGGGCTCCGGTGGCAGCTGATTCCATTAAACATATCATTCCGTTCAAACAAATTCACCACTCCCCTGCAGTTCTTTAAAATAAATCCCGTTCGCAGATTCACCGGCTCAATGGATATTTTCGTGCAGCCTGAATGGACCGTGACCGGATTCAAATACTCCGGACTCTCGCGATTCGGCATAAGCGCCGGCAGCAGAATAATCCTGCCCATAAAGGGCGATGGTGAGAAGATGGCGTTTTCACTGGGCGGAAAATACACACACAGAAATGATGCTATAACCGGAAAGAACGGTTACTGGTCAGCCGAAGGCGGGATATATTTCCTGTTCGGATTTGTTGGGCTGCAATTCAGTTACAACTTCGATGAAAGAAGCAGGTATAATATCGGCTTCTTTTTGAAATACTTTTAACGAATATGAAAAGACAATTAGCTGTAATTTTAATTACAATATTAACCGTAACTATTAACGGCTGCTGGCCTGTAAGGGTCGGTATGAAAAGTATTGGTGAATCTATATTTGGCGAGCCTGAGAAAGTTAAAAACAAAATCAAAGATCCCATCAAGGAAAACGTTAGACTCTCTGCTCTCTGGGTGGGCCACTCAACAGTTTTGCTGCAGATTGAAGACAAAGTAATACTGGTTGATCCTGTATTCGAGGATGTAATATCCGGTGTCGTGCTCCGTAAGGTTGAAGCCGGACTTGATATGAAAAATATTCCCAAGCTTGATATTGTTGCTGTTTCACACGCGCATATGGATCACATGAGCCTTGGCAGCCTGAAAGACCTTGATGAGCGTTTCCCCAAAGCCAAGCTTGTAATACCCTTTGGCTCCGAAGAATACCTGCCTTCTTATGATATGGATATGATAAGGCTTAAGACGGCTAATTCAAAGGAACTGGGTTATATTGGTGAATCACGCGAAATTGACGGATTGAAGATCACCGCTGTTTTCGCACAGCACCAGGGCGGCAGGTATGGAATGGACAGCTACACATGGAAAGTCCCAGGCTGTACAGGGTATATCATTGAGTACAAAGGCATTACAGTGTTTTATGCGGGTGATACTACCTATGATGAATTTGCATATAAATATCTTGGTACGCAGTATAAGATAGATCTTGCGCTTATTCCTGTGGGACCCTGCCGCGATTGTGAAACAGATGGCAGCTACTATCATGTAGCTTCGCTTGGCGCGCTGAAAGTATTTGATGAACTGAAAGCTGATTACATGATCCCGGTCCACTACGGCGCATTGGAGTACTTCGCTGACCCGAATATCCCCGTCTATGTGCTGAAAGATCTTGCCGAGAGATACGGCTCAAGCTCCGCAACCGGGCTCGCAATATCCAAACCATATTCAGAAGGATTGAAGATACTCAACGAAGGCGAACAATATATTTTTCAGTATAAGTAAATTAATCAACGTGGAACCTGGCATTGCCCCTCGTGCCACGAATAAGTCTATCAAACAAGCTTGTTGAAAGCTTCTTTTATTTGTTCACATTGTTTTCGATAAAAACTCATTTCGTGGCACGAGTATCTTTTACCCTCCAATTTAGAAGATAATCGTGCCACGAAATCAGTTTACTAAAAGACTCATCTTCTATTTGATCAATCGTTTACCAAGGATTAACGAAAATTATATTCGTGGCACGAAGAATTACTTTACATTTCCCGAGAGTTTCCCAAGTGCTCTCGAACAAGGGATTGCATCCCCTTGTTCTTGTTTTCTGCCTGACGTTCTTTCATTTGCCGCCAGCATTGCCCCTCGTGCCACAAACATAACACCTCGTGCCACGAAATAAGTCTATCAAACAAGCTTGTTGAAAGCTTTTTTTATTTGTCCACATTGCTGTCGATAGAAACTCATTTCGTGGCACGAGTATCTTTTACCCTCCAATTTAGAAGATATTCGTGCCACGAAATAAGTTTACTAAAAGACTCATCTTCTATTTGATCAATCGTTTACCAAGGATTAACGAAAATTATATTCGTGGCACGAAGAATTACTTTACATTTCCCGAGAGTTTCCCAAGTGCTCTCGAACAAGGGGTTGCAACCCCTTGTTCATGTTTTCTGCTTGACGTTCTTTCATTTGCCGCCAGCATTGCCCCTCGTGCCACGAATAAGTCTACCAAACCAGCTCGTTAAAAGCTTTTTTTATTTGTCCACATTGCTCTCTATAGAAACTCATTTCGTGGCAACTGAAAAACCAGTCAGGCGAGTATTTTTTCTTAACAATTCAAATAATATTCTTGATTAAAACATAACCCCTCGTGCCACAAACATAACACCTCGTGCCACGAATAAGACCACCTAGTTATCCCTTAGAAAACAACAATATCAGTATTCATTGCTCTCTATAGAAACTCATTTCGTGGAACGAGTATCTTTTATCCAAAAAATTAGAAGATATTCGTGCCACGAAATAAGTTTACTAAAAGTCCCAACATCTACTTGATGAAACGTTTACTATGGATTAACGACAATAATATTCGTGGCACGAAACGGACAGACAGGAATACCACATACAAAAAAAGCCGTCTTCTACAGACGGCTTTCATGTTTCAATTACTTCATTCTTACTATTCTCTATCTTTTGCGAAATCAACGGATACACGGTTACCTTTGATGGTATTATCATGCATTGATTCCACAACCGTATCAGCAACTTTTTTATCAACTTCAACAAACGAGAATTTATCATACATATCAATTGCGCCTATCTGACTGCCCGATATACCGGATTCACCCGCGATAGCGCCGAGTATATCGCCCGCGCCCACCTTGGATTTCTTCCCTACATTCATGAACAGCCTTACCATATTTCCGCCTGAGCGTTTAAAATCACCTTTCCGTTTGTCTTTGCCTGATGAACGGTCACGATCCTTGCCAAATGTTTTTTCCCTGCTGTATGATTTTTCATTCCCGTACCGCTCACGTCTATCTCCCCTGTCTCTATCCCTCTCTCTTCCTCTGTCTCTATCCTTACCGCGCTTTCTATCACCTTTTCTGTCACGTCTGCCATCGGAGCTGCTGTCGTATTCACTGATTGTCGGAAGGTCGTTCTTTTCGGCTTCGCCGTTTTTGATCATCAGCTTTATCAGTCCGCCCGCAATTTCGTATGAAGTGAAATCTTCGGCTACAAGTTTTTCTATGTAATGATCATATTTCTTAAGATCAGAGCCGTCACCGATAGCTTTCCTTATCTCATCAAGGAATGATGATGTGCGTAATTCCGCTACATCTTCGCTGCTTGGCGGATTCATCCGCATTATCTTTGATTTGGTATATCTTTCAATATCTTTTATCTTGTAAAATTCCTTACCAACTACGAACGTATGCGCCTGCCCGGTCCTGCCCGCGCGCGCTGTTCTGCCTATCCTGTGTACATAATACTCCTCATCCTGCGGCATATCGTAATTGAATACCGCGTCAATATCATCAACATCAATTCCGCGCGCCGCAACATCTGTTGCAACCAGCAGATCAAGCTTACCCGAACGGAATTTATCCATAACCCTGTCACGCTGGCTTTGCTTTAAATCGCCATGAAGCGCTTCACCGGCATAACCCCTGGCTTTCAAATGCGCAACAAGTGTATCAACCGTGCGTTTAGTGTTGCAGAATACAAGCGAGAGCGTTGGATTGGATACATCTATCAGCCTGGTTAAAACTTCAAGCTTCATGTTAGGCTTTATCTCATAATAAAACTGCTGAATATTGGGTACTGTAAGCTCCTTATGCACGACTTTTACGTGCTCCGGATTCTTAAGATACTTCCTCGTCAGATCAAGTATAGGCTTAGGCATAGTAGCTGAAAAGAAAATTGTCTGTCTTTCCTTTGGTACCTGCTTTAAAATTGATTCAATATCATCCCTGAAACCCATATTAAGCATTTCATCGGCTTCATCAAGAACAACTGTATGCACGTTATCAAATTTTATCGTTCTGCGTTCCAGGTGATCCATCAGCCTGCCGGGTGTTGCTATGATTATCTGCACGCCTTTTCTGAGTGTCATTAATTGACGCTCTATTGACTGTCCACCATAAACAGGCAGAACCTTAATGCCTTTTTTGTATTTAAGCAGGTCGCTGAATCCCTCAGCTACCTGTATGGCAAGCTCACGGGTTGGACACAGTACTATTGCCTGCGTAAGTTTTGAAGCCGCGTCGATCTTTTCAATTACGGGAATGCCGAACGCGGCAGTTTTGCCGGTTCCGGTTTGCGCTTGACCTATAAGATCCCTGCCTTCAAGCAGGAATGGTATAGCCTGTGACTGAATGGGCGTAGCTTCTTCAAAGCCAAGATCAGCTACGGCTTTGGTCACCTCTTTGGAGAGGCTTAAATCTTCGAATTTTAATGTTTCCAAGTTTGAATAATTAGTTTAATCCCCTCGTTTTTGGGGAATCTGAATTGTCTCGTTAATATTACGACTGATAAATAGAAGTTTAACTAGAGGAATATCTCACGGATTGCCGCACGCGCGGCACGATTTATATTACAAATATACGCATAATTTATGATAGATGCTGTTTAACACAATTCCCGCGAAAGCGGGAATCTCAATTCCCATTTGTTGGTGTTGCCTGACTGGTTTCACAGTTAACCAACAAAATTTAATAATATTGCTCAAACGAGAAACCAGTCCATCAGGAACAAGAACATGGTAAAACTCTAGATATTAAAGTAATTTAAACCCCCTTTTGATCTTGCCCGCTTGTTTTGCTGTTTGATCAACAGCAAATGGATATTTATTTTAGTTGTTGGTGAAAACACCAACAACGGGGTAATGAATCAAAAAGGCATCTTCAAAAGATGCCTTACTTCAATTCGTGCAATAGCCTGACTTTCGTTTCTTGAAAGTTGGTTACGGCACTTAATGATCTTACTTCTTATTCAAATTTATCGTCTGGCTTACAGTCACATCTTTGCCGTCTTTATCTTTGAAGTTAAAAGTGACCTTCGTTGTCATCTTGTTGCCGTTGACCTCAATAACCCTGTTGTCTGTTCCGCCTTCTCTTGAACCGCTTACGTTAAGCGTGTTGCCTGAAGTTGTACCGGTATATGTTCCGGTTTTTCCCCAGTCATCAAAAGACCAGCCGGTTAGCGTGCCGTCAGAATTCACTTTGGAAATTATCAGAGCCGTGTACGTAAATCCGGTTTCATCTTTGCCGTTAACGCGCGCGGTTAAGAACTGCCCGTCAATATCAAGCATGTAGCTTATTGTTTCGCTGCGTTTTGTGCCGAACATCTCGTAGGGTTCTGATTCCCACGTGCCAAGCAGCATGTTCACTGTTTCATTGTTAATTGGCGCAGGCTTCTGAGCCATAATTCCGGTTGTTAAAACCACAAAACAAAAAATTGCCGCTGCAAATCGTGTAAGTTTTGCTGCTCTCATAAAACTGCCTCTTTTCTATGGATTTTTGGTGGATGAAAAATACAAAATAACGGATTGTTGTTTTAATAACAAGTTACGGCAAATAAAGATAACAGATTTTCTACATGCTCTCCCCTTTGCTGGTGTTGCCTGACAGGTTTCTCGGTTCACCGGCAAAAACGCTGCCAATAATGTTTTATTTTATAAAACCCGGTGTACTGAAAAGTGATCTTACATATTCGGGATTTTTCAATGTGCGCACTTCTAGTGCGATCTTTGTATCGGGGCATTCCGTTTTGTGGTGATTCAACCAGATGCATTTCATTCCCGCATTATACGCGCCCATTATATCATGCTCCCATGAATCCCCTATCATAACAGTCTCTTGGGGTCTTGCACCAAGTTTGGTTAAGGCAAGATTAAATATCTGCACATCGGGTTTAGCCACTCTTGCTTCCTCAGATGTTATCATCAGGTCAATGTATTTTCTAAGCTCAAGGTGATCCAGTTTTTCTTCCTGTTCAGAGATCAGGTTATTAGTAATTATGCCAACTTTAAAATCTTTCTTCATCAGCTTAAGTATTTCCATTGCCCCCTCTGATCGCTTCCGGTTTTTCAGGTAAGCCAGCCTGTATATCTGCGCGGCGTTTTCCGCGGTGTTGAAATCAATTTCAATTCCCCGGTTTAAAAAAAGGAATTTAAACCTCTCTGCGCGCGCTTCATCAATTGTCATTTTTCCGAAAAGAACGTGTGAAAAATGTATCTGTTCAAGTATTTCGGAGTGTTCCTTTTCAAGGTCTTCAAGAGTCATTTCATGGAAACATGTATAACGCTTCCATACCGCCCTTAAACCTTCGCGGCTTGCATGGCGATGGTCAAACAGTGTATCATCCAGATCAAATACAACGGTCTTTATCATTTCTAATTTCGGTTAGAAAACTGAATTATATTGCCATCAGGGTCGCTCAAATTTAAAAACTCTATTTCTCCGCTGCTGAAAATTTTACCCGGTTCATATCCAAGTTCTTCCAGGTCGCTTTTGCATTTGGGTATATCCGGCGCATAGAAGACCAGCTTAATATCAGTTACTTTGGTGAATCTTTTTTTACCATTATGAAAAGCAATACTTACGTTTTCATTCACTACCTCGCCCCACTTACCATCTTCATCTATGTAAGCGCTTTCAGGTTCTATCAATTTGCCATAAAACTCAACAAGCAGCGGTACATTCGGAGTAAATATTATTATTTTTTTCAGGGTGAATTTCACTATACAATATTCCCTTCACTGTCTGTATCAAGGTGGAATTTATGCAGGAACCTGTGAAGTATCGGCGTCAAAAAAATTGCCATTGCTGAAAGGAATGCTACGCCGCTGAAGAGCGAATAACAACCGGCAAAAATTTTCGCTTCATTGCTTCTCAGCTGGTCAACCGGACCCATGCCGCCCAGTATCATAGAGGCGTTCACAAATGAGTCAACCCAGCCAAGCTCTGCCAGGTAATGATAACCCAGGATACCTATGGAAAGCGAAATAAAAAAGATCAGGAAGCTTATCAGTGTGAACTTGTATAATCTCGTTCTGAATTCCTTTTTTGAGGCAAGCCTGGTTTTGAAGTGTTCAAACATATCTGTTAAGTTTAACAAATTTAATGAACAAATAACATAAATGAAATGTTACCTCACCTCTCTTAGAAGCTATATAATCTCGTGCCACGAATAGGTATATCCGGAAATTTTTAGAAAGAGACTAATCAAAATAAAATATACATAACTATAGAAACTGTTTTCGTGGCACGATTATTTTCAAAAATGTAAATCAATGGATACTCGTGCCACGAAATGAGTTAAATGAAAATCAAGAAATTTACAAGCTTTTTATTTTAATTAGTCCTATCGAAGCATATATTCGTGGCACGAGAAAAAAAGTGATTTTTAAGACATGCCGGAAGCAGTTCCTTTTATTCTGTCCTCATGCCACGGGAAATTCCTGTTGGTTCTCCCTCTCCTTTCAGTAAAGAGAGTTAGAGGCTGATTTTTTTTGCAGATCTTATACATCGTTTTTATGATTTATTTAATTACAGCTTTTGAGTAATTTGCAGTATTATAAAAATAAAACTTAAGCTTAAGGCCGGTAAATAATCTATGGAAATAGCTATTGCGCTTCTGACCCTGGTTGCTCTCGAAATTGTACTTGGTATTGATAACATAATTTTCATTTCAATTTTAGCCGGCAAGCTGCCGCCTGAAAAACAGAAAAAAGCAAGGATGGTTGGACTTGCCGCGGCAATGATAATGAGAGTATTGCTGCTCTTTTCACTTTCACTCATAATGAAACTTACAACTCCCCTTTTCACAATAATTGGAAATGAAATTTCCGGGCGCGATATTATTTTAATTGTAGGCGGTCTGTTCCTGCTGGCTAAGAGCACATTCGAAATCCACGAAAAGCTCGAAGGTGAAGAACATACCGATGGCAAAGGGAAAAAAGTTGTTTCATTCGCGGGTATTATCATACAGATAATGATACTTGATATCGTGTTTTCACTGGATTCCGTAATTACCGCTATCGGTATGACAGATATGCTGTGGGTAATGATAACCGCCGTAATTGTTTCGGTGGTATTTATGATGTTCACCGCCGGCGCGGTTAGCGATTTTGTTCATAAACACCCGACCGTTAAGATCCTCGCGCTCAGCTTCCTGCTGCTTATAGGTATTGTGCTCATAGCCGAAGGCTTTGACCAGCATATTTCAAAAGGTTACATTTATTTCGCAATGGCTTTCAGTGTGTTTGTTGAAATGATAAATATTAAGATAAGATCAAAACGCTCAAAACCCGTTGTTCTCAAAGAAAAAACTCTATAAAAATTATGGCACAGCAAACAACAAGCTGTATATTGATGGTATCACCAGATTCATTCAGTTATAACCCGCAAACAGCGGGTTCAAACTCGTTCCAGAATAAACCGGAGTTTGAACCGGAAACGCTTCGCAAAAAGGCCATTGAAGAGTTTGGCGGAATGATAAAAAAGCTTACAGGCGAAGGTATTGATGTGCTTGTATTAAGCAACGATACTGAAATTGATGTCCCCGATGCGGTGTTCCCCAATAACTGGTTCGCAACCTACGAAGAGGGCACTGTAATGCTCTTTCCCATGCTCAGCGAAAACCGCAGACTTGAGCGGAGCAAAGATACAATTACAGAGGTTATGGAGTCTTCCGGATATAGTATTAAAAGGTTTGTTGATTACAGTGAATATGAAAAACAGGGATTGATACTCGAAGGTACGGGCTCACTCGTTTTAGACAGGAAAAATAACGCCGTTTACGCTATTGAATCAGAACGCACAAACAGAATTTTATTTGATAGATACTGCGATGAAATGAAGATCCCTTCAGGTAACCGTATTTTCTTCCATGCAAATGATGAAAACGGAGATCCTATCTATCATACAAATGTAATTATGAGTATCGGTTCGGGATTTGCCGTTATATGCAGCGAGTGCATTGAAAGCAGCGAAAGAAAAAATGTCCTTGAAAAACTGCGCTCTTCGGCTCTTGAAGTGATCGATATCACCTATAGCCAGCTAAAAAATTTCTGCGGGAATATACTGAATGTAAAAAATGTTAAAGGTGAATCGTTAATTGTACTCTCAGCCAGCGCTATGTGGAATTTTGAAGACCGCCAGATCGAAGCTCTGCAAAAGTACGGCAGGCTTGTTGAAGTAAGCATTAACACAATTGAATCCGTTGGCGGCGGCAGCGCCCGCTGTATGATGGCTGAAATATTTTTGCCTAAGGCAGATTAGTTAAGTACTTTAAATAAATTAGCTCTTTGGTAATTTGTTACTGTGTATGATCTCACTTCACCCTGAACCAGTTGACTTTCAGAAGTTGAAACAGGATTAACCGAACTAACTGTTACTTCAAAAACAATCCTGTCTTCCAGCAAAGTGTATTGGGCCTCAAGCAGTGAGCCTCCAATATCAAACCGGCTTATCAAAGCATTCCCAAGCAGATTTGCTTCAAGCAAAATTCCGTCCTTTTCATCTATTACGTATCTTCCTTTAGCCTGGTCAATTGTTCTTAATAAATATTTCCTGTCATCATTGGCGGAATCCTTATAAATGATCCTCCAGTTACACACATTTGCGGAATCAGTTTCGCTAATGTGTAATTCCATGTGGATTGTGCTCAGCTTTTCAATCCCGGGCTGCCCGAAAATAAACAATTCACCGCTCCACTTACCCAACCATGAATTATCGATCTGCGCAAACAACGAAACATTCAATAGGAATATTAAGAACGCCCATTTTGACATTTGGATTTTGACATTTGTCATTTAGCTTTTTATTTTAACGGTTCCATCCCGAAAGCTATCCACTCTTCTTTGCTTGGTCCGTAGAATCCGGGCACTTTGAGTCCAGCCTGGCGCATTAAAACCGTCATCTGTCCCCTGTGATGTGCCTGGTGCGTTATAAGTATATTTAATGTTACACCGCGTTTCCACTTTTCGCCGTACATATCGTCTTCTATATCCAGCGTGCCGTCATTCCACTCGCTTTTAAGCTTTTCAACCAGTGAATCCGATGCATGTTTGTAACACTCCTTAAGGTCAGCGGCTTTGTTCATGTTCCAGTGACCTGATTCATGGTCAGGGGTAAACACCTTTAGCCCGGTTTTACCCATCATTTCGCCCAATGTTTCCGTCAGGTGCCACCCTATAAAGCCAAGTGATCTGCCGTCAGGCGTTACCTTTTGCTCTAAGGAGCTATCTGTAAGTTCGTTTAATACTTTTAATGTAGCTGAACTCTCAAAATTCCAGTCAGCTAAAAACTCGTTGAGTGTAGTATATTTCATGGTATTTTTTTTATTGGTTTTACAAATTTATAGAAACTATGCCAAATAAAAAAGCGGGTTCATAGAACCCGCCAATTCAGTCTGCATTCCCCCCTGAAAACGCAGTCACAGTTGTTTGCTTACAAGTGTTTGTGCTTTACCCCTGTTCAGCATCAAACACTTAACAAAAATACGATCCTATCTTCTAAATTCATTAACTGAGAGTTTTATATTTTTATGTTCTATGGCACATCAATTGCTATCTGGTTACAGGACTTCCCAACTACCGTTAAAACAGTAGAAATGATGCAAGTTAATTATATTAAATATAAACAAGTTATGCTTTACGCGCTCATGAATGTTCTATTGTCACCTTTGAAGTATTAGCCGGATCATATTTAACGTATATTTCTTCACCCGCCTGGAATTTTGAAACCGACTGTTCCATAATTACACCTATCATTTTTGCGCCGAAAGCCGGTTTATCAACCGGCAGAACCTGCGCTTCAAGCTCAACCGCCGGATTATTACCATTCACATAGATACCAAGCCACGTATATTTGGTTACTATAGCTTTTGATGATATTCCATATTTAAGCAGCTCCTTATTCCTCGCGTCGTTATCAAAAAGCTTTCTTTCAGCCTCAGCAACAGGCATACCTGCCCATGGCCCCGTGGGTACAGAAGTTAAATTTCCGTTCCCGCTCTGCCCGCCCCCGGCACCGGCTTCGCCTTCATAATTAATTACAATACTGTTCTTATCGTTCAGGTCAATTAGTACGGGGATCATACTTCCAGGCTGGTACATTGCCGTTTGCAGTCTTGATATCAGCTGTTTTGTCTCCACAAGATAAGTAGTGCCGTTGGGCGGAGTCACTTCAAGCAGCATCTTAACTTGCGGCGCGTTGTTGACTGTAACACCTGTATCACTCACCTCAACTACTCTCGCACTGGTTGCGTAACCTGATTTTGCGAGCCTGCGGCTTAGCACCATGGGACCGAATAATACCTTCCAGAATACTGTTCCCATTATTCCTATCACAACAGCCATAATAGCAAGGGCAAACCAAGCCTTGGTAGCCACAACCGCCCCTATGCCAACTATAAGACCAATAGCTGCCCCGCCCAGCCCGATCCACATTCCCCAATTCATTTTCATTTAAATTTTTCCTCCTGAATTATTTATACAAAATTACAACAATATTTTAAAAAAACATTCGGGCTGCACAGGAAAAATTATCACATTTGTTTTTCATCTGGTGCACTGAAAGATATATAAAAAAAACGGGGATAGAAATTCTATCCCCGTTTAAAATGCGGTTTTACCCAAGAAGAAATATGGAAAAAATTAAGCTGTTTTGCGGTTCGTTTTACCCGAAAGATTGTTGATCTTAAAAGTCAGGTCGTCTGAAACGTTGTTAACTATTTCCTGGAACAGCACGAACTTTTCAAGTTCGAGCTTCGAAAGCTCCGGAAAATGCTTCCACGCCTCATCGGTTATAACTTTTGAGATGTTGATCTTAAATTGCTTAATTTTTTCTCTCCCCGCTTCTGCTTCTTCTTTTGTGAATACGATTTTGTTTTCGCCTGCTCTCACGTCTTTTTGTTAGTTTAATGTTCCTCAAAAATACCGTGATTTCTTAATATATCACTCACTACAAACCGTTATTTTATTCAGATGATCTAAAAATACCTGAAAACACTACTAACACTAATGCACTTTAAACACTTTAAACCGCAAAAGTGGCAAAAATAGGCTATTATGAGCATTTTCTGGGATTGTTAATATTGGCAATTTTGGGTATATTTGCAAATGAAATCAACTTATTCAGCCGCTGGCGTTAATATTTCTGAAGGTGACAGGTTTGTTGAGAAGATTAAACCTCTTGTCAAAAAGACCTTTAATAATGGTGTTTTGAGCGGAATTGGCAATTTTGGGGCTTTTTTCAATGTGCCAAAATCATTCAAAAATCCCGTTTTTGTTGCCAGCACAGATGGAGTTGGAACCAAGCTGAAGATAGCTGTTTCTGCCAAAAAGCATGATACAATTGGCGAAGACCTGGTTAATCACTGTGTTAACGATATCGCAGTTTGCGGTGCAACGCCCCTATTCTTCCTGGATTACATGGCATTTGGTAAATTAAGCTCAAAAACAGCGGTTGATATAGTAAAAGGACTCGTTCGCGGCTGCAAAGCTAACGGCGCTGCCCTAATAGGCGGTGAAACCGCCGAAATGCCCGGACTCTATGCTAAAAATGATTACGACGTAGCAGGTACTATAATTGGCGCTGTTGAGCGCGGTAATATCATAGATAAAAAAAATGTGAAAGCCGGCGATGTTCTAATCGGTCTGCCAAGCAGCGGACTCCACACAAACGGCTACTCACTTGCTAGGAATGTTTTACTTAAAAAATACAGCTTAAATAAATATATAACTGAACTTAAGGGCACTTTAGCTAAAGAACTATTAAAGGTTCACAGGTCTTACTTAAAAGAGATACAGTTAGTAACTAAAAAATTCAAAGTTAATTCCATAAGTCATATCACAGGCGGCGGAATACTTGGCAACACAAAAAGGGTTGTACCCAAACACCTTAAGATCAAAATAGACTGGAACGCATGGAAGCCGAACCCGATATTCGGGCTGATACAGCGTACCGGCAGGATAAGTGACAGTGAAATGCGTAAGGTCTTTAACATGGGAATTGGTTTGATATTCATTGTAAACAAAAAAAATGCGAAAGCGATAACAGAGCAGCTTAAGAAACAAAAAATTAAAAATCATATTATCGGAGAGATTACAGAATAATGAGATTACACGATATTGCAGTAGTAGGCGCAAGCGGCCTTGTGGGCCGCAAGATACTGGAAATTATCCAGGAAAGAAATTTTGAAGTCGGGAAGGTAGTTGCAATTGCCAGCGATGCTAATGCGGGCAAGGAGCTCAACATCAAAGGTAAAACCTTCAGACTCAGCAAACTTGAACCGCATATATTCAAAAATCTCGAATTCGCTTTCTTTTCCGCTGGCGCATCAGTATCACGTGAATGGGCTCCCAAAGCTGCCGCTGATGGCGCAATTGTGATAGATAACAGCTCCGCTTTCAGAATGCAGGAAGATGTTCCCCTGGTAGTACCCGAAGTGAACAGACAGGATATGTTCAGGAACAAGGGCATAATTGCCAATCCAAACTGTTCGACTATACAGCTTGTAACTGTTTTGAAACCGCTTGATGCTGCATTTAAGATAAAACGCGTAGTTGTTTCAACTTACCAGAGTGTTTCCGGCGCGGGTAATAAAGGTATTACCGCTCTTGAAACCGAGCTTCGCAGCATAGAACAGTACGAGCACTCCCCTTTTCCGCACAGGATAGCGCACAACGCTATCCCGCACATTGATGTGTTCTTTGATGACAATTATACACGCGAAGAGCTGAAGATGATAAATGAATCACGCAAAATTATGGGCAAAAAAGATCTTGCAATCACCGCAACATGTGTCAGGATACCTACATTAACAGGGCATGGCGAATCGGTCAACATAGAGTTTGATAAAAAAGTATCACCCGAAGAAGTAAAAGAAATTCTGAACGCGGCAAAAGGCGTTACAGTAACTGATGAACCTTCACAGAATCTGTACCCCATGCCAATGAACGCGGCTGAAAAAGACGATGTATTTGTTGGCAGGATAAGGAAAGATGATTCCGTTAAACACGGCATCAACCTTTGGATAGTTTCAGATAACGTAAGAAAAGGCGCCGCCACAAACGCCGTGCAGATAGCCGAAGAGTACTTAAAGGGAAAATGATTGGCAGCACAGAAATTCCTCTCTGTGCAATATTAACATAATTTTTTGCTTCACACAACAAAATAACAAGGCTCTTAAATAATGAGCTGATGTTTCGAAAACGAAAGGAGACGCAAGGTAATGGATAACGTAATAACAAAAACAAACATGACAAGACCTGAAGCCGTAAATGCAATTCACCCTAACCATGTATTGGCTACATTAAAGAATTACATTAACGTTGATGGGCTTGATATAGTAATGGACCTGGAGAAATCACAGGGTGTATATATATATGAGGCGCGTAATAACCGACCATATCTTGATCTTTTTTCTTTCGTAGCTTCAAATCCGGTGGGTATGAATCACCCCAAGATGAATAATCAGGCTTTCATTGAGCATATCGGCAAAATAGCGCTTAACAAACCTTCCAACAGCGATATCTATTACGCTGAGTTCGCTGATTTTGTTAAAACATTCTTTGAAACTGCCATCCCCTCTTACTTCAAATACGCGTTCTTTATTGAAGGCGGCGGACTCGCTGTAGAAAACGCTCTTAAAACCGCATTTGACTGGAAGGTTCGCAAGAACTTCAAAAAGGGTTACACAAAAGAAAAAGGACACAAGGTAATTCATTTTAAACAGGCTTTCCATGGACGTACAGGTTACACCATGTCACTCACTAACACAGATCCCGTAAAAGTTGCATTATATCCCAAGTTCGATTGGCCAAGGATCACTAATCCGAAAGTAACTTTCCCCCTTAACGAAAACAATCTTGATGAAGTTATAAAACTCGAAAATCAGGCTATCGCTGAAATTAACAAAGCTATAGCCGATAACAAAGATGATATCGCATGCATTATACTTGAACCGATCCAGGGCGAGGGCGGCGATAATCATTTCAGGGTGGAATTCTTCCGGCAGCTTCGTAAGATCTGCGATGAGAATGAAATTCTGCTGATACTTGATGAAGTGCAGACAGGCGTGGGAATGACAGGTAAATGGTGGGCTCACCAGCACTACGTGCAGCCGGATATAATTTCATTCGGTAAAAAATCACAGGTATGCGGAATTCTCGCTACCGATAGAGTTGATGAGATACCTGAAAACGTGTTCCATACCTCAAGCAGGATAAACTCCACCTGGGGCGGCAACATTGTTGATATGATTCGTTTCAAAAAATATCTCGAGATCATTAAGGAAGATAACCTTGTTGAAAACGCCGCAAATGTTGGCGCGCATTTACTCGGCAAGCTTACCGATATGCAGCAGAAGTATCCCGCAATGCTCAGCAATGCAAGGGGCAAAGGCTTATTCGCAGCCATCGATCTCCCCAATGGCGAGCTAAGAGGCAAAGCTGTTGCGAAGATATTCGAAAAGAACGTGATACTGCTTGGCTGCGGCGATAGAAGCATACGCTTCCGCCCATCGCTAAATATCACAAAAGCGCAGATCGATGAGGGTCTTGATGTAATCGAATCAGTTGTAAAGGAATTGTAAGTAAATATTATCATCATTCATCCGATGACTCTAAGTCATCGGATGAATCGAATTATCGCATAAATTGAAACTTGAAAGGCAGCCAACCGGCTGCCTTTTTTTATTGAGCAATTAATTTCTGTAAATCGAAACCACGCCATAGGCGGACACGCGCCGTTTCGATTTAACTCGAATCAGCGATTCGAGTTACAAAAAGTTCATCAATTGTGCCTCTCCCCTCTCCCCCGGAGAGGGGCAATCCCGCTTCAGCGGGATGGGGTGAGGTCGCTTTTACAAGCCCCAATAAATCTTGTGACCCCCTCCAACTCCCCCTCACAGGTGGAGGGCAAATTTTCGCAGAGTCCTCCTTCAGAGAGACTCAGCGAAAACTCAAAAACCGAAAATCTTAGCATACCTCTCCCCTCTCCCTCTGAGAGAGGGGCTGGGGGGTGAGGGTTAAAATCCCCGCAGTCTACTTGCGCTTCTGTATGTGTCAGGCTTGCCTGACACAAAATAACAGTCCCCGCAGAGTCCTTGACTTCACGTTCTCGCTTTCTACGTTTTTCGCAGTCCCGCTCTTCTGCTTAGCGGGATCACCCGAAATGAACAATCCCGCTTCAGCGTGATGTGATGAGGTCGCTTTTGGAAACTCCACGATACACACACTCTACACACTCAATTCACTCTACTCACTCAACTCACTCAACCCACTCAACCCACTCAACTCACTCTACACACTCAACTCACTCTACACACTCAACCCACTCAACCCACTCAACCCACTCAACACACTCAACCCACTCAACCCACTCAATTCACTCAACCCACTCACAAAACCTGTTACATCTATTTACAAAATGTTACCCTAAACATATTATTTTTATATTATTTTAGTGATGCGGTATGGTGTAAAAACCTCTCGCTGTATCTTACTAAAACATGTTTTGCTTTATTGTATTTTGGGGATAAAATAAATGACAATAATTCAAAACTTAAACAATAAGGAGCTAACTATGAATACGCTGAAATTCAGACCATCGGTAATGCTGATGTACGCTGCATCATTAATAATGATGCTGGGGTTCACATCAAAATTATCAGCGGTCAATGCTGACTCAGTCGTCTTCCAGAATGACAGCACCTTCACAATAGAAAGCGTCAAGGAAGAGCTTGGCACCGAAGGTGAATGGATAAAGGTCAACAAAGAAGATATTGATCCCGGCGCTGTCGCTGATCAATCCGGCGGATTTGACCCTGAGATCAACACTCAGTATATATGGCGGCCGTACAATGTCGAAGCCGGCTGGTCGCCCTACACAAACGGCTATTGGCGTTACACGCACCAGGGCTGGATGTGGGTTTCGTATTACAACTGGGGATGGCGCACATGCCATTACGGCAGATGGTGGTACTCAGATTATTACGGCTGGGTATGGTCGCCCGGTTTTGTATGGGCGCCGGCATGGGTTGTGTGGATCTATAACGACGGCTACTGCGGCTGGTACCCCATTTCTCCGTGGGTAAGATGGCATCACGGCTACGGCTACCGCTGCCACGGAATGCGCTACAAGGTAAGATGCTGGACCTACGTTGAAAAACGCAAGTTCGCTGATCCTATTCCGCCAAGAGTGCCTATCGTTGATCCAAGCGGTATAACTGAAATTGTTAAAACCGGTACTGTGGACGCGAATCCGTATATTTCTAAAACGGGAATTAAAACCAACGGACCCGGTGTGAAAACAATTGAAGATGCAACCGGTAAGAAGCAGCCCGTAAACGATGTGAACATGTATAACAACACGGGCAAATATTACGGCACAAAGGTTGATAACGAAGTAACAAAAAAAGATGACGATACAAAGAAAAATATCCCGGGCACAAAAGGCAACGATGGCAATAACAATAACTCCGGCGTAAAGAAAAACGACGGCGGCAATAACGATACCTGGAAAAAAACTGACGATAACACCGGCAGAGATAACGGTACAGGCACCAAAAAGAACGATGGCAATAATAATACCAAAGGTAACAACGATACCAAGGGTAACAATGATACCAAGGGAAATAACGATACCAAGCGAAACGACGGCAATAAAAATAATGAGGGGAACAAGCAATACACTCCCCCGCCTAAAAAGCAGTATGACCCGCCAAAGCAGGAACAGCCGAAGCAGGAACAACCTAAGAAGGATCCGCCTAAACAGTACGATCCTCCAAAGCAGGAACAGCCGCGGAAAGATCCGCCCCCTAAACGGGATAACGGAAATAAGGGCAACACCGAGTCACCCCCGACCAAACAAAAAGACGGGAAAAAGTGATTAGGTTCTGACCCCCTCGCCCTAAAGGGCACTCCCCCTTGTTAAGGGGGAGATAATTAAGTGTAATATATTCAAGTCCCCTCCTTACCAAGGAGGGGATTTAGGGGAGGTCTAAAAGACATTCATAGCATTTACACAAAGCCGCTCAATTTTATTGGGCGGCTTTTTTTGTACCTAAAGTCATACCCGGCTTTGCCTGCCTTATTGACCGAAGCAAAAGAAGGTCATGCCCTTGCCTGCGCAGGCAAGTGCGCTGTGCCCGCCGCAGGCGGATAGTAATCTCTCCCCCTAACAGGGGGAGTTGGTGGGGGTACTACCTCGTCTTTTTTGAGTCATACCCCTGCCAGAGCAGGCAGGCGCAAAGGCGAAAAGTTACCCTTTCTTTTGTAGGCGGCTGGCTTGCCTGCCGCATTTTACGACCTACAGAAAAACTATCCTAAAGCGAAAATCCTCTTCTTTGTCACCCTGCCAGCCTTATCGAACGCAGTGAGAGAAGGAACTTGCCTGACTTGCGGATAGTAATCTCTCCCCCTAACAGGGGGAGTTGGTGGGGGTCTCACCTCGTCTTTTTTGAGTCATACCCTTACCGGAGCAGGCGGGCATCTTGCTTCTGATGTCATACCCCTACCGGAGCAGGCAGGCGCGCTGTGCCCGCCTATGGCGTGGGAAGCGGGTATCTAGACAACAATCTATTCGATTCCGACATTCAATGGAAAAACGATATTCCAATAAATTCCTTATCAAATCAGAAGCTCTAGCACGCTTTACCGCCAAGCTAAATAAAATGATTTTAATACAGCTCCCCTCCCCCTGACTGCCTTATCGAACGCAGAGAGAGAAAGAATTTTTGACTGCCTAACCCCTTGTCGTGCTGAGCGGAGTCGAAGCACAAAAACCCACAGAGTCGAAGTGCTATCAACCCGCACGCAGTGAGTCGAAGGGCAACAAACCTCAACCCAACATCCCTGATTCCTAAGTAATTGATTTTTTCATTGCTATTTGTTCTTTGATAATTGATATTTGAAAAGAGGGTGGCGCAATACATGCGGGTGCATTGCATTTTTTATGCTTTGCTTTGGTATGTGTTGCGCTATTTTTGTTTTTGTGTTTTATAAGTTATTGTAAATATCTAAATTTGAAAAACTAATAAATCATGCTATGTTAATTAAAGCCTACGGTTTACATTGGGACCCTGAACAAATCTATGGTTACAATAATCAATCTTCAAGAATATCCTTTAGGGGTTTTGTCAAAAAGGGAAACAAGAAGCACGAAATCGATTTTTGGAAAGCTAAGGGCATTTATGCATTATTCAAAGATTTTGAACTAGTATATATTGGCAAAGTGACAGAAAACAGGTTGGGTACTCGTATATCAAGCCATTGGCGATATAGAAAAGACCATTGGGATACATTTTCATTTTATAGTTTTTCTGATATAGATTTTAAACAAGGCAAGGTAAAGACAATTACAAATAAAAGTGTTATAAATAATAACATGGCTATTAAAACAATTGAAGCAATAATAATTAATACTGCCGTACCATTTAACAACAAACAAGAAACTAGATTCCCAAACTCGCATAAGGTAACTCAAAAAAAGTTTATTGAATATAACACTGTTAATGATGTTATGGATAGATTAGAAAAAATTGAAAAGAAACTTTTCCCTATAAAAAGACAAAATAAAACCAAATGAAAGAAACCACAACCTTCCTTGACGTACTGGAAAATTTCCGCAAATACTCCTTTAATCAGCAGCATAAAGGAGATAAATTTGAACGTCTTATGCAGGCTTACCTGCAAACTGACCCCAAATATTCAAACCTCTTCACTAACGTTTGGATGTGGAATGATTTCTTTGCGCGCAACGATTTTGGCGGAAATGATATAGGAATTGACCTTGTTGCCAAAACACAGGAAGGCGACTATTGGGCTATCCAGTGCAAATGCTACCAGGATGATACAACAATTGATAAACCCGCTGTAGATTCGTTTCTTTCAACATCAAGTAAAAGTTTTACTGATACAAACGGCAAAACTGTTCATTTTAAACACAGGCTTTGGATATCAACCACAACAAAATGGGGCTCAAACGCTGAAGAAGCAATTCGCAATCAGGATATACCTGTAAACCGTATCAATATTACAGATCTTATTGACGCGCCCGTTGACTGGAAAAAACTTGAAAAAGGTTTGCTTGGCGAAGTTTCAAGATTAAAGAAAAAATCGATCTTCAAACACCAGCAAATTGCCATAGATGATACACACAATTATTTTAAAACTGAAGACCGTGGCAAACTTATTATGGCTTGCGGTACAGGTAAAACCTTTACATCACTTAAAATTGCAGAAAATGAAACCGCAGGTAAAGGGCTAATATTATTTTTGGTCCCTTCGATTGCATTATTAAGCCAGGCATTGCGTGAATGGTATGCAGAAGCTGATGAAGCTATAAATGCAATTTGTATTTGCTCTGACCCGGAAGTAAGCCGAAAAAAATCAAAGAATGAAGATTCAGATGGTTTCAGCGTTATGGATCTTGCTCTACCTGCTTCAACAAACATCAAAGAAATTGAACAGCAATTTTTATATAACAGAAAACATAAAGGTTTAACCGTAGTATTTTCTACTTATCAATCCATAAAAGTAATTTCAGATGTTCAGAAACAATTATTAAAGAACAAAAAGACAAATGCAATATTTGATCTTGTTATATGTGATGAAGCCCACAGAACAACAGGCGTAACACTTTCTGGTGAAGATGAATCAGCTTTTGTAAAAGTACATGATAATAAATATATACAGGCAAAAAAACGGCTGTATATGACAGCTACACCACGGCTATATAATGATGATTCCAAAACCAAAGCAGCGCAGATAGAAGCCGTATTATGCTCAATGGATGATGAAAAAATATACGGCAAAGAAATTTACCGCATAGGTTTTGGCGAAGCAGTTGAAAAAGACCTGCTTTCTGATTACAAAGTACTGATACTTTCTATCAGTGAAGCTGATATGCCTGTAGCTGTTCAACAGATGGTTAAAGACCCCAACAATGAAATAAACTCTGATGATGCAAGTAAACTAATTGGCTGTATAAATGCGCTATCAAAACAAATTCTAGGCGATGCAGGCATAATAAAATCCAGTGACCCCGAACCAATGAGGCGTGCAGTTGCTTTTTGCCAAAGTATTAAGGTATCAAAGAGAATTTCAACAGCATTCAATGAAACACGGAATGTATATTTTGATACTTTAACAAAAGAAAGACGCGAAAAATTAGTTTCTATTGATTCACAGCATATTGATGGCACAATGACAGCACCCATGCGTGATGAAAAATTAGTATGGCTAAAAGCTATAAGCGATGACCCCAGGGATTGCCGGGTACTCACAAACGTTAGATGTTTAAGCGAGGGCGTTGATGTACCTTCTTTAGACGCAGTTCTCTTTCTTTCAGCACGAAATTCGCAAATTGATGTAGTACAATCCGTGGGTCGTGTTATGAGAAAAGCACCCGGCAAAAAATACGGTTATATAATCATTCCAATTGTTGTACCGGTAGATGTTGCCCCTGAAAAGGCTTTGGATGATAACGAAAAATATAAAGTAGTTTGGTCAGTTCTTAACGCTTTAAGAGCCCATGATGACCGCTTTAATGCTACAATAAATAAACTTGAGTTAAACAAAAATAAACCCTCTCAAATTCTTGTTGGTACACCCGATATGGGAGATAATGAAACATCTTCAGGTCCCAGACCCGCAAATAACATACAACTGCCTCTGCAATTTGAGCAATTGCAAAGCGTAATATATGCCCGTATGGTTACAAAAGTAGGCGATAGACGTTATTGGGAACAGTGGGCTAATGATGTTGCTAAAATTGCAGAACGTCATATTGAGCGTATTATTACCTTAGTTAAAAAAGAAGATAAGTATAAAGTTGTGTTTGAAAACTTTCTTGATGGATTAAGAAAAAACATAAATCCTTCAATTACACAAACAGAAGCTATTGAAATGCTTGCACAGCATTTAATAACTCAGCCTGTTTTTGAAGCATTGTTTGATGGATATTCATTTGTGAAAAATAATCCAATATCAGTATCTATGCAAAAAATGCTCGACCTGCTGCAGGAACAGGCACTTGAAAAAGATACTGAAATACTTAATAAATTCTATGAATCAGTAAAAACAAGGGCATCAGGTATTGATAATGCTGAAGGAAAACAGCGTATCATAATTGAGTTATATGATAAGTTCTTCAAGACTGCATTCCCTAAAATGGTTGAACGACTGGGAATTGTATACACACCTGTGGAAGTGGTAGATTTTATTGTAAACTCAGTCGAAGATATTTTACAAAAAGAATTTGGTCGCTCAATTTCAGATGAAAACATTCATATACTTGATCCCTTTACCGGCACAGGCACATTTATTACCAGATTATTGCAAAGCGGATTGATAAAACCTGAAGACCTTGAACGCAAATATAAGCACGAAATACATGCTAATGAAATAGTTCTGCTTGCATATTATATCGCTGCTGTAAATATAGAAAATGCATATCACGACCACACACCGGACCCTGATGATGGAATTGGAAAAGATAAGTACACTCCTTTTGATGGTATTTGTTTAACTGATACATTTCAATTAGGTGAAACAAGCAAAAGTAAAGAATTATTTTCGGAAATGTTCCCGCAAAACTCAAAGCGCGTACAGGCACAGAAAAAAGTTCCAATAAGAATAATTATAGGCAATCCACCATATTCAATTGGTCAAAAATCAGCTAATGATAATGCTCAAAATCAAAGTTACGAAAAACTTGACGATGCAATTGCTAATACTTATGGAAAAGGAAGTAAGGCAACTTCCGTAAAAGCTTTATATGATGCTTATATAAAGGCATTTAGATGGAGCACTGATAGATTGGATCCTAAAAATGGTGGGATTATTGCTTTTATTTCAAATGGTAATTGGCTAGACGGCAATGGAATGGACGGTTTTAGATCTTGTTTACAAAAAGAATTCACGAATATTTATGTGTTAAATTTACGAGGGAACGCAAGAACGCAAGGTGAATTAAGAAGAAAAGAGGCAGGTAATGTATTCGGCATGGGTACTAGGACTAATGTTTCAATTACTATTTTAGTCAAAAACCCAGTTAGTATAAATGAATCCGCAAAAATACAATACTTTGATATAGGTGATTACCTAACAAAAAATGAAAAGTTGCAAATACTTAAAGTCAAAAGATCATTTGTTAATTTGCTTGATTCTTCTATATGTTTAGAACCTAATAAATATGGTGATTGGCTAAAACATCGTAATGATATTTTTGAGACATTTAATCCACTGGAACCAGATAAGAAATTTGATTCAAATTCAAATTCATTTTTTAGTTTGAATTCTTTGGGTGTTAACACTAATAGAGATTCTTGGTCTTATAATTCTGATAGAAATAAACTTGTTGATAAAATGCATCAGATGGTAAGTGTGTATAATAAGCAAGTTAAATTGTATAGTCTAAATAAAGATAAATCTATCAGTGTTACTGAATTAATTGAAAACGATGAAAAGAAAATTAAATGGTCCAGTAGCTTGATTTCCAATTTAGAGAGATTGAATGTTGCAAAATTTGAAAAGGACAGAGTTCTTGTTAGTATGTATCGTCCTTTTTTTAAACAATTCTTGTATTTTGGCGACAAAATGATTCATAGGAGGGGTCAATTTGAAGAGATTTTTCCAGAACCCAATGTTACAAACTTAATGTTATGTGTATCTGGCTTAGGCGGCACCAAAGAAAATTCTGTCGTATTAACAAACTGCATAACAGATTTGAATTTCCTAGATGCAGGCACACAGTGTTTTCCGTTATACTATTTTGTAAAAAATGATACAATCAACAGATCTCTTTTTGATAGTGATTCTGACAACCTGCAATTGAAATACTCACGTAAAGACGGAATTACTAATTTTGTACTAAAACAAGCGATTGATCTATACGGTAAAAAAGTTGCAAAAGAGGATATTTTCTACTATATCTATGGCATCCTTAATAATAATGAATATCGTTCACGTTTTGCAAATGATTTAAAAAAAATGTTTCCCCGCGTACCTTTGTTAGATGAGCCAAAAGTTTTCTGGGCTTTTAGTAAAGCAGGCAGAGAATTAGCCGATTTACATCTAAATTATGAAACAGTAAAACCTGCTGAAGTAAGAGTTACCGGCACAGAAAGTGAGTTTTACACAGTTGAAAAAATGCGTTTCCCAAGCAAAGCCGATAAAAGCACAATTTTATTTAACAGCAAAATTAAGATTGAAGGTATTCCAGCCGAAGCATACGAATATATTGTAAACGGCAAAAGCGCAATTGAGTGGATCATGGAGCGTTACCAGGTCACAACAAACAAAGATAGCGGCATAAAAAATGATCCCAACGATTGGGCAGAAGAAGTCGGCAATCCCCGCTATATTTTGGACTTACTGCTCAGCATTATTACAGTCAGTTTAGAGACAGTGAGAATAGTAAAATCATTACCTAAATTAAAATTTTAACTTATGTCATTTTTTAGAAGAATTGCTTTTTTTGGTCTAATAACAATTGGCTCAATATCCTGTATCACTGGTAGTATAGATATAGGAAAAGCTTCTCTGAACGAAATTTATAATGTTAATACTGCTATTGATAGAGAGGATCAAACAAGAAACACAACTGAAGGTTTAACGCAAATAAGCATAGGTGGAATATTATTGTTATTATCAAGATTTTTGGATGGTAAAAAAGAATTTAGATTTTACTCTACAACTCGTGTTATAGAATGGAAGTTAGGATTTTTGAATAATAAGGATGAGACAAACATACCCTTAAAAAAAGTAATTGATAAATTAAATAGTCATAAAAGTGATTTTATTTACATTATTGAGAAAGAGCTAGGTGTTGATTATTCTTTGGCCATTTCTGTCAATAAAATTAGTTTTTTTTCGAGGTCAGATAAGCTATTTCTAAAGTTGGATCTGGAAATTCTAAAGTTTACATCAGATAAAAATCAAGAAAAGTTTATTTGTGCATTCCTAGACTTTTTATTAGACTTGTTGGATAAAAAGTCCGATCATATTGAAGATGAAATGGCAAAAAAAATAGCAGATAAGGGCAACTCACCAGACAAATATGTTTATGGTGATAACTTAATTGAGGTCATTTCAGTTTGTATTAAGGATGAGGTTTTAGGTTTAGAAGATGGTAAAAAGCATTTTGGTGATATTAGTTCTTTTTTTAAAAAAACTAAATACCCATATCGTTAAATCGTTTTTAAACCTCATATTTGGTGTTTTTTGCTGCTGTATACAGCACGTCTGCTTGTCAGTTGCCTGACTTATTTCGAAAGTCACCAAAGATCAATGTCTATTTTGCCCTTCTCACACATTATCAGGGTGGATTTATTCACCAACGCCCTGAACTGCACCTGTATTGAAGAGGGCTGGGTTAAGCAAAAACAGTGAAATATGCTGATATTGCTTTGTGTACCTTTGAGCCTTTGTGCCTTGGTGGCAGGCTTTGGGTTTTGATTCCTTTTCCCCCTTGACAATGCATTTGGCATATACTATATTTACTGCAATATGCTACCAGCATACTAAGCGTGAAACGTCAAATGTGAAACGTCAAACCTTCTAGTATTTCGTACATTAAGACAATTCCGCAACTTGTAACTTGTGACTTGTATCCTATAACCCTAAAACCATTACACTATGAAACAATTCAACTTCCCGCTGCACTATGATATTCCCAAGCTTCGCATTTCAGGCGGACTCATTTCTTCGCAGGCGTTACTTATCCGCGCGGAGCGCAGCCGTGCCTGCCGCAGCAGGCACCGGCATTCTCACAGTGATTATTCACCGTGAGAATCATATTGAGAAATCCAAAAAATATTATTGCCCAAATTTCGCCGTAACAGCCGCATTCTCACGATGAAAAATTCATCTTGAGAATTTCTCAACATGAATTTATTCATAATGAGAAAATTTTATTATCAATAACGGAGCGTTTTCAGCAAAAACATCCCGCTGAACCGCAAAAAAAAAATTTCACATTCACAATGAGAATCATAATGAGAAAAATAATTTATAGTCCCCGCAGAGTCTCTTGACTCATGCGACTTTGCGAAAATTTTAGCATACCTCTCCCCTCCGTCGATTTTTACGTCCCGCTCTTCTGCTTAGCGGGATTGGGTACTCTGCGGACTCTGCAATGAACTCAAGACCCCCTCGTCCCTTCGGGACACTCCCCCTTAGTAAGGGGGAGACGTTGAAAGTTTAAGATAATAAGTCCCCTCCTTACCAAGGAGGGGATTTAGGGGAGGTCTAATAGGGCGCATTTTTCAGCGCAAATCGGTCAAATCCGTGTCATCTGTGTTCGGCTTCTAAATATGGCGTTTTGGGAAATAAGATTCCTGCCTTCGCAGGAATGACAAGACAGGCAGGAATGACAAGGCGGGCAGGAATGACAAGGCGGGGAGTTAATAGTCCACGCAGAGTCTCCCCGCCTTTTGGGGACTCTGCGGGAAGAGAGATTCTTCACTGCGTTCAGAATTTGTAAAACCTTGATTAATACTAAAAAAATCGTTAATTTAGCAGGTTAATTAGAAAAAATAACTCACAGATTGCCCTTTTGGGGGTTTTCTGTGGAGTTGTATTCACTTTTATTGAACGGTTTCGTAGCCCTTTCTGTATTGAGAGCAGTTGATTTTTAAGGTTTCAAAGCAGTAATTTAAAGCCGTTATTTGTTATTTATTATTTGATTTTTGAAAAATAGTGTTTGAAGATCTAAGTTCTAAGTTCGATAAAGTTTTCAAGTTCATCAAGGGTAAGGGTAAAGTATCCGAAGCCACAATTGATGAATTCCTGCGCGAAGTTCGCCGCATAATGCTTGATGCCGATGTTAACTACAAAGTGGTTAAACAGTTTGTTGATGATGTTAAGGCTAAAGCGCTTGAAAAAAATGTAATAAGATCAATAAACCCGGGTAAGATCGTAATAGATACGATCACCGCGGAGCTTGTTCGCTTAATGGGCGAAAAGAAGACCGATATTAAATTCAGCAATGACGTGCCCTCGGTCATTATGATGGTTGGTCTCCAGGGTTCCGGTAAAACAACGTTTTCGGGTAAACTTGCCAAGTACTTAAAGTCACGCGGTAAAAATCCCGCGCTTGCGGCTTGTGACGTTTACCGTCCGGCTGCTATAGACCAGCTTAAAACGCTGGGCGAGCAGATCGATGTGGCGGTTTACTCCGATGAAAGCAAGGATCCCGTAAAAATTGCCATGGCGGCGGTTGAGTTCTGCAAGCAGAACTATAAGGATACCCTGATTGTTGATACAGCAGGACGCCTTGCCATTGATGAAGAGATGATGCGCGAAGTTGAGACCCTTAAGAGCAAACTGAATCCGGCGGAAATACTTTTCGTTGTGGATTCAATGACAGGTCAGGATGCGGTTAACACCGCGAAGGAATTCCACGACAGGTTGAATTTTGACGGCGTTATTTTAACAAAATTAGATGGTGATTCACGCGGCGGTGCCGCACTTTCCATAAGGGCAGTTGTTGATAAGCCCGTAAAGTTTGTTGGCGTTGGCGAAAAGCTTGATGCCATCGAGCCTTTTTATCCGGATAGGATGGCCTCGAGGATACTCGGCAAAGGTGATATCCAGTCACTGGTAGAAAAGGCCGCGACAATGCTCCCCGAAGAGCTTGATGAAAAGAAGATAGCCAAGCTTGAAGAGAAGTTCCGCGGAAACAAGTTTGATTTCGGTGACTTCTTAGACCAGCTTCAGCAGATAAAAAAAATGGGTTCACTCTCATCGTTAATGGGAATGATTCCGGGTGTTGACAGGATCATGAAGGGCAAAGAAATTGATGATAAGCCGCTTCGCCAGGTAGAGGCCGTGATAAATTCCATGACATTGACCGAGAGAACCAATCCGGATATCATAAACGGCGCCCGCAGAAAAAGAATAGCAACCGGCAGCGGAACCAGCATACAGGATGTGAACCGCGTTATCAAGCAATTCTATGATATGCAGAAGATGATAAAGACATTCAAAAAAGGCAGGGGTATGAATAACGTGCTCCGCAACATGGGTCTTCCGCCGAATTTTAGCTTGAAGTAACACTTCAATACTGAGCGTGAGAAGTAAACGAAGGAGCGCAAACAAGCGAATGACAGGAATAAAAGTTTAGAAGCACCCTTCGACTCCGCTCAGGGTGACAAAGTAAGAAAAATATTACAATAACAAAATAACATCCCGGAAAGAAGCAACAGCGATTGAAAAATTTCGCTTTAATTGCCCGGGAACAGAAGGAAAAAATGGTTAAACTCAGATTAAGAAGAATGGGCAGAAAAAAAGCTCCCATTTACAAAATTGTAGCAGCAGATTCAAGAGCAAGAAGAGACGGCAGATTCATTGAAGCGGTCGGTCAATATGACCCGAACGTTCACCCCGCGAAGCTTGAACTTGTTGAAGATAGAGCTATGTACTGGCTTAAAGCCGGCGCATTGCCAACTGTTACAGTTAAGAATCTCCTTTCAGGCAAAGGTATCATGCTGAAACTTCACCTTTCAAAAAAGGGTGCTGATGACGCTAAGATAGCTGCAGAATTCTCTAAATGGGAATCCATGCAGGAATCAAAGCTTCAGAAAATGCATGATAAAAAATTAAGAAGAAAAGAAAAGAAGAAAAAAGCAGCGGAAAAACCGGCTGAATCCACAGCCACAACACCGGCAGCAGAGCAGCCTGCAGCTGAAGAACAGTCTGCATAAACATCAATCTGCATAAGCGAGATCTGTTAATTATTAAGTCCAATTCATCATCCAGCTTAATTATTATGAGGTCTTTCCGGTCCCCGCTAATGGTTTGAACTATTGTTTTGCTATAAATAATATTCTACTAATTAACGACCCAACTGGGGGGATGCTTATGAAAGAATTTATTGAGTACATCGCCAAAAATCTTGTTGATGATCCTGATAACGTACGCGTTGAAGAAAGCGTTGATGAGAACAAAGTTACACTGAAACTCCATGTTTCAAAAGGTGATCTTGGCAAGGTCATCGGGAAACAGGGAAAAACCGCTAAATCAATGAGAACGTTGTTTACAGCGGTAGCAGCAAAGAACAATAAAAGCGGTCACCTTGAAATTGAGGAAGGCAAAGAGTAATAATCCGATTTCTCTTTGTAAACTCCCCTGTTTTAAGATAGCTGAGTTTGTTAAATAACTGCACATATATTTAATGAGAATTGACGTAATATCTGCAGTTGTAAAGATCCTTGAAGCCCCGCTCAATGAAAGCATATTGAAACGGGCGCAGGATAAGGGTCTCGCTGAAATTGTACTGCATAACCTCAGAGATTATGCCACAGACCGGTACCGCCACGTTGATGATAAGCCATTCGGCGGCGGAGCGGGAATGGTTCTGAAACCTGAACCGCTGTTCAGCTGTCTGGATAAACTCCTGGGTGAGCGCAGTTATGACGAGGTAATATATCTAACGCCCCAGGGAGCAAAGTTCAATCAAAAAAAAGCGAATACGCTTTCGCTTAAAAAGAACCTGCTCTTTATCTGCGGACATTACAAAGGGATCGATCAGAGGGTTATAGATAAGTACGTTACCAAAGAGATATCTATCGGTGATTATGTAATAACAGGCGGCGAAGCCGCGGCGATAGTTGTGATAGATTCTGTAGTGCGCCTTCTCCCTGGTGTTTTGGGAGACAGCGAATCAGCCTTAACAGACTCATTCCAGACAGATTCAGGTTTTGACGCACCGGTTTACACCCGGCCCGCCGAAATTGATGGAATGAAAGTACCCGAGGTGTTACTTGGCGGCAACCACAAAGATATAGCGGCATGGCGCCTTGATCAGGGAAAGAAAAAGTACAGCAGAGTAAAGAGAAAAAAATTATAAATAAGTAAAATATACAAGGACTAACAATGAACAAAATAAATTTAGTAACTACTCCACAGATGAGGAATGACTTCCCTCAGTTCCAGTCAGGTGATACTGTTAACATTCACGTTAAAGTTATCGAAGGCGACAAAGAAAGAATTCAGCAGTACCAGGGAATAGTTATGGGAATCAAAGGCGAAGGCATCGGAAGAACCTTCCGCGTCAGAAAAATTTCCAACGGCGTTGGCGTTGAAAGGATATTCCCTATCCACTCACCATCTATCGCAAAGATCGAAAAATTAAAGGAAGGCAAAGTAAGAAGAGCTAAACTTTATTACTTGAGAGCTTTAAAAGGCAAGTCAGCCACCAAGATCAAAGAAAGAATTTCACCTGAAATTGTTGCGCCGGTTAAAAAATCAGAACCTGTTGTTGAAACAGCTCCTGTTGCTGAAACCGCCGAGTAATTTACAGGCCGTAAAAGATTTACGAAAAACCGTTAACTCAAATTAACGGTTTTTCTGTTTGCATTCTCCCCTTCTGCAACGGTGATATGCACATACTTATATAATGAATGATATTTAATTTATTGCTATTTTTGGTGATTAATCGTTTTCATTCCGGAAAATTACATACAGAATAAATTGAAGGCAGGAAAGAAGTATTTCATTTCGGTTGCGGGCAATATAGGTTCAGGTAAATCATCTCTTACAAGAATGATAGCAAAGGAATTCCGGTGGACACCGTATTTTGAGTCAGTTCAAAACAACCCATACCTGTCGGACTTCTATGTTGATATGAAAAGATGGAGCTTTCAGCTCCAGGTGTATTTCCTCTCACACCGCTTTAACGCTCACAAGAAGATAATAGCTTCAAAAAAATCTGTGATCCAGGACAGATCAATTTATGAAGATGTAGAAATATTCGCGCGCAATCTTTACCTTATGGGCAGAATGGAAAAGCGCGATTACATGAACTACCGCGCGCTCTTTTATGAGATGGTGTCTTATCTTAAGCCGCCGGATCTTGTGGTGTATTTAAAGGCTGATACTAAAACACTTGTGAAACAGATTAAACTTCGAGGCAGGGATTTCGAAAAGAGCATTGAAAAACAATACCTCGAAAGGCTTAACCGCAGCTACAGCCGCTGGATAAACAGCTATTCACTGGGTAAGGTGCTGGTTATAGAATCTGACAACATTGATTTTGTGAACAACCCTGAACATTTCGATATGATAATCAGCAGAATTAAGAAGAATCTGAGGTAAGCGATGAAATTCAAAATTGCAGTATCCCCCGGCGAGCTTATTGATAAGATCACTATTCTTGAAATAAAGAAAACAAAGGTCAAAGAAGCTGCAAAGCTAAAACTTGTTAAACATGAACTTTTGCAGCTCACATCAGCACTTAATAAATACGGCAAAATATCTGCGGCAGCTAAAGCAGCAATAAAAAGAGAGAGAGCTAAGCTTTACAATATAAACCTTAGATTATGGAATATTGAAGACAAAATAAGGAAGAAAGAATCATTGGGTAAATTCGATAAAGAATTCATAAAACTTGCAAGATCAGTTTATATTACCAATGATAAAAGGTCCGGCGTTAAGAACGCCATAAATGATCTCTGCGGCTCAGAAGTAAAGGAAGTAAAACAATACACCGCATATTAACATTGAAATTCAGTTTGAATACAAAAAATAAGAACGGCTTAAGGGTTACCGGTAAAATATGAAGTATATTTCATACCTTCTGTTTTTCCTGTTCATAAGCGCTCTATTGTACTTTCTAAAAAACGCTCTTGAACCGCATAAGGAAGCAATAGTTATTACCGGTTCTGATAAATGCGGTGAATGCCACAACCTTAAAAATATTGGAGACCAGTTCACCATCTGGAAAAATTCCGAACACTCCGGCGCATATACTGTCTTATTCAGTAACAAAGCCAGGGATTTTGCTTCAAAGAACGGACTTCAAGCTCCTGATAAGGAAGAGAAATGCCTTAAATGCCACAGCACAGCATACAGTTTGAAAGGAATGGAAAAGGGAGAGTCCTTCAATATCTCCGAGGGCGTAGGCTGTGAAGCCTGCCACGGGGCAGGCTCGGGTTACTCACCCGCTGAAATTATGAGAGATGAAGGGCTTTTTATACGCAATGGTGGGATTAAAGGCGACGCATCAACCTGCAGCCCCTGCCATAATACCAAGGGCAGCAAAGAGCAGGTTTTGAAAGATGACTTATGCCCGTTCCAGGAAGAGGATTTTGATTATAAACAGGAATACGAGAAAATTAAACACCCGTTAAATAAAGATCTTAAATGAAATCAAATAAACAGGATGAAGCTTCCAGGCCAATTGGAGTTTTTGATTCCGGTGTAGGCGGATTGACAGTTGTGAAAGAACTTAACAGGCTGCTGCCTAATGAAAGAATTATTTATTTTGGCGATACAGGCCGTGTTCCATATGGCAATAAATCCAAAGAAACTATAGTACACTATTCACTGCAAGTGGCTTATTTCCTGATGAAGAAAAAGATCAAAATGCTTGTAGTCGCATGCAATACGGCATCTTCGGTATCATTGCCGACTTTAAAAAGACATTTTCACATTCCAGTGATTGGAGTTATTGATCCCGGCGCCAGAGCCGCCATAGAGAATACAAAATTAAACAAGGTGGGTGTCATAGGTACCTTAGGAACGGTCAGATCAAACGCATATAAAAAGGCTCTCAGGAAGATCAAAAGCAGTGTGAATGTTTTCCAGGAACCGTGTCCATTATTTGTTCACCTGGCTGAAGACGGATGGAACAGGAACAAGATTGCGCAAATGATCTCTGATGAATATCTGAAACCGATGAAAGCCCGAAAAGTTGATACTCTCATATTGGGTTGTACCCACTACCCTCTGCTGAGGGATGTGATAAAAAGATCGGTAGGAAACAAAGTTGAATTGATCGACTCAGGCAGAGAAACAGCCAAAGAAGTACAACGGATCCTTGAGAAGAAAGATCTGCTTAATCATCATAAAATGAATGATAAAAATCATTCGGTATTTTATGTTTCAGATTTTCCTCATAAATTTAAAGAGGTCAGTCAGCGGTTTTTATCCAAAGAATTAAAATACGTTCATAAAGTAATACTATAATTTCATCCATGAAAGAACAGGAAATTCTTCAGTTATTTAAAGACTCAGGCGCATTGCTTGACGGACATTTTGTTTTAACATCAGGCAATCACTCACCGCACTACATAGAAAAATTCCGTGTTCTCGAACGTCCAAGGTACACAGAAATGCTTTGCAAAGAGCTTGCAGAGAAGTTCAGAAATGATAATGTTACACTGGTTGTCGGACCTATGACAGGCGGAATTTTGCTGGCTTACGAGGTTGGCAAGAATCTGGATACAAAGGCTATATTCACAGAACGCGTTGAAGGCAAAATGAAATTCCGACGCGGCTTTGAAGTAAAGCCTGATGACCGGGTATTAATAGTTGAAGATATAATCTCTACAGGCGGCAGCGTTCAGGAAGTGATCGATGAAGTAAAGCGTTTTAAAGCTGAAATTGTCGGCGTGGGCTGTCTTGTGGATAGATCCGGCGGTAAAGTAGATTTCGGAATTCCCCTTAAGCCGCTTGTAAAAATGGATGTAGTTGCATTCAAACCGGATGAAGTACCTGAATGGCTGAACAAGATTCCCGTAACCAAGCCCGGCAGTACAAATAAATGAAGGCTAGTACTCTTTTTCGAGCACTCTTTCAAATTCACCGGCATTTTCAACACCAAGCCACTTTTTTGCTACAATTTCGCTGTAGAAAAAAAGCACTTTATACCCTCTGTTGAATGAGGCGTTTTCAAAGAAATCGTTTTTTTCTTTGTTCATAGGCATATCCAGAATTGCGAATTGCAGCAGCTTGGATTCTTCTCTGAAGTTTTCGATGTGTGTAATGCCATCAAAAACTCCAAACCTTCCCTCGAAACTCCTGAGATCCACAAGTACTTTTGAAATACCATTCTCATCAATTACTTTATCAATATCACCTGAAATTTCTTTGAATTTATCCAATGGGTAATTACCTGAAAGTTCAACCTTCAGAAAATCTCCACTAATTTGAAAGTTTATTCTGTATTTCATGCTCCCCCCTGCTCAATATAAACAATCTCATTTATCAAAATTAATATAATAATCTTGGTTTAACAAGCGATTATAATATAAGTATAGCACTGAACAACATTTTAACAACAAAAAAATATCCTAACAACATTCCTTGGATATATTTGTAAAAAAGAAATCAATTTTGATTAACGGAAAGGAACTTGTAATGCTTGCGTCAATTTACAATAAGGAGGTAAAGAACTGGAACGAAAAAGTTCTCACATCTAAAGAGATTGAATCCACTGAAAACAAAAAGGCTGAAACCACAACAGTTAAACCGAAACGTGAACTTTCACCTTCAGGAAATGAAATATTCAGGAGAGAGTTTGAAAATGACAGTATAATTGAGTGTTTCTAAAGAGTCTTATGTACAAACCTGAAAAACTGGTTCTCAGTGATGATTATGACAAAAATTCGATCAAATACCCCTATAATTATATAATTACAATAATTTAAAAAGGCATTATCTTTACATTGATTATTGACTGACATAAAACTATATTTGTGTTTGTTTTTTGTTAAAAATCATTGAAAATTCGCTAAATCATAGATTCAGCGCATAAAGAGAGGTTTATTTACTTATGGGTTTAATGAATAAGCTGCGCGATAAAACGCACATTATTCTGATAATATTAATAATAGCTTTTCTTGCTACTATAGTATTTGAGTGGGGAATGGATTACCTTGGCCTAAGAGGCGGTCAGATCACAGAATTGGGTTCAGTGAACGGACAGGAGATAAAATTCGCTGATTTTGAGAGCCAGGTAAATTTTGCAATAGATCAGCAGAGACAACAAACCGGTGAGGATCCGGATGAAAATGTTGTTAAGATGATAAGAGACCAGGTTTGGGAACAGATGGTTTCACAGATACTGGCTGAACAGGAAATTAAGAGACTGGGCATAACTGTAACTAACCAGGAAATTCTGAATTGGGTTTATAACTCACCCCAAACATTACCTGATGTTATAAAGAGAAATTTCATTGATTCCACCGGTCAGTTCAACATGGCAGTTTACCAGCAGGCGCTGACAACTAAAACCCCCGAAGTAACAAAGTTCTGGGCTCAGGTTGAAGAATACCTCAAACAGACACTTCTCTCTCAGAAACTGCAGAGCGTGATAACAGGAACTGTCAGGGTAACAGAGTCAGAAGTGATGCAGAAATTTAAAGATGAGAATATCAAGGCTTCATTTGAATTTGTATTCCTTGATCCTAATACCGTATTGGATAACCAGATCCAGGTTTCAGATGAAGATCTTAAAAATTATTATGAGAACCATAAAGATGAATTTAAACGTGAGCAATCAGCAAAGCTGAAATATGTTCTTTTTTCAGATGCTGCCACGATGGAAGATACTATATACACTGAAAAAATGTTAAAAGCATTTGCAAAAGATCTCAAGAATCTGAAAGCAGATGACTCAACTACATATGGTGTTGTTAATGATAATTCTTTAACGAAGTTTTCAAACACTTTTGTTAAACCAAACGAAATAGCCTCAGAGGTTGCGGCATTTCTCTTTTCTGCTTCCAAGGATAGCATATCTGATGTTATAAAAGCATCTGACGGCTTCCACCTTGTAAGATTACTGGATACAAAAGAAGGCACAGAAACTTTCAGCAATGCTCAGCATATACTTGTTAACTTCGGAACAGATACCAACGCCGCAAAAACAAAGGCTGAACAGATTGCGCAGCGTTTAAGAGGCGGTGAAGATTTTGTAAAGCTTGCTGCAGAAAATTCAGATGATCCATCAAACAAATTCAAAGGCGGAGATCTTGGCTGGTTTGGTAAAGGCGCTATGGTAAAAGAGTTTGAAGACGCAGTCACTGCTGCTGCTATTGGGGAAATTGTAGGACCTGTTAAATCCCAGTTTGGTTACCATATAATAAGAGTAAAAGGCAGACAAAGTAAAGAATTCAAATTCGCCGATATTAAAAGCATTGCCAAAGCTTCGACCAAAACCAAGGATGCTGCAAGAAAGCGCGCTGAGGATTTTTCATTTGTTTCGAAAAAAGGAAACCTTGAAGAAGAAGCAACGAAACTTGGATTACAGGTGGTTGATATTCCAAACTACATCACCAAAGGCGCATTTGTGCCGGGTGCCGGACAAAACACGTCTGTTACAAAGTTCGCACTTGGAGAAGATAAAGGCGCAGTAAGCGATCCAATGAAGATTCAAACAGGTTATGCGGTTTATCTTATAACTGATAAATTTCCTGAAGGGCACTATTCCTTCGATGAGCTGAAAGTTCAACAGCTCCCCCTTCTTGTTAAAACAGAAAAAAAACTTGACTTACTTAAACAACAGGCAATTGATCTGAAGGGTAAGATTCAGGGCGGAGATATTAACACCCTGAAAAATATAAACCCTCAACTCGTTATACAGAAAGCAGATACTGTGACTGTAGCCCTTCCAAGCCCGATGATCGGCGCGGATTTTGATTTTGCGAATGCCGTTTATAAACTGCAGAATGGTCAGATTTCCGAACCAATCAGAACCTCCAGAGGTTATTATATAGTGCAAATGAGAAATATCACAGGATTCGATCAGAATATTTACCAGGCACAGTATGAAACTATAAAGGCAGCATTGGTCACACAGAAGAAGCAAACAATAGTACAGGATTGGCTTGCTGAACTTAAAGATAAAGCTGTAATTGTTGATAACAGAGATATGATGTACAGGTAAGTGCATCACCAGTTGCATATTAACTTTAGGAAAGCTAATTTGCTATAATATCACACTGTAAATAAATAACAAAACAGTAATATTTGAAAAATAAATTACTAATAATAATTATTATGGGTTCAATTTCATTATTGAACCCATATTTTTTATTCTCCCAGCCCGAAAGCCCCCATGATGATGTAAGACCATATAACGGTTCAGGCAAATTTACTTTGCAGGTTTACGCAATGTATGTTTCATCAGCCGAACTTCAAAATAATATTAAATCAAATGTCTCATTTATTAGAGACGCTTCGATTGAACTCAATGGCGGTTATGGATACGGAGCTGAGATCACATATAATCCAAATATTACCAATTTTGATGTAATGTTTTACATTTCTTCGGAATATCTTAAAGTAAAAGATGATGAGCTGCTTCTGAGGTTTGAAAATGACTCTGCTTCTTCATCAGTAAGATTCACCGAGGAATATAATATGATCCCTCTTGAAGCAGGGGTAAAATGGAACTTGCCCGTCAGCACAGAAAGGTTCAGGATATATATAGGAGGAGGAGCTGGAATGTATTTCGGCAACCGAACCCGATATATCGGTCCATATTCTACATCACCTGTTTCCAGAAAAGCAGGAGTTAGTATGAATGTACTTGCCGGTGTTGAATATTTTGTTCAAAGGAACTTATCCCTGGATTTTGAGTTTAAATTCAGAGAAGCCTCATTTGAATCTCAGGATAGATTTTCTGTTGATTTTGTTACAATTAATGGTAATACTTACAGCATAGATAATCCCCTGTATTCAAGGCTGCTTATTGATGGAACAAGAGTATCGATTGGCCTAAAATACCATTTTTGATAAAATTTCACTATAATATGAAGAGAATATTTCTTGCAGTTTTGATCTTGGCGTCATTTATAACATTTCCGGCACATAAATTTGTACAGGTTGAAACTTCAGATAAATCGAGATTTGCTGACGATCACATAATTGTAAAACTGAAGAAGTCCACCAATATTATAGCAGCTTCCTTTGTTGCGGCAGCTAATTATGAAAGTACACTCCATGAAGTTTTTAATGCCCATAACATCAAAATCAAGAAGACAAAATCACTTTTCCCCAGAGATCTTAAAAGAAATGAAGAGTTGTATAATAAATACGAATTTGATACTTATTATGTAGTCTATTTTGAAGACAAAACAAATATTCCGGAATTGTGCAATAAGGTTACAAGTGAAAATAAAATTGATTTTGCAGAACCTGATTTTATCGGAGAGGCTGCCGGAAAAATGGGCACAGGCTCGGCTCCCAACGATGCGCTGTTCAGCAGGCAATGGGGATTACATAATGACGGCTCTGTGAAGACAACTCCCGGCAAAAAAGGCAAGGCTGGCGCCGATATGAATGTTCTTAAAGCGTGGGAAGTTGCAACCGGCAGCAGTGAGATCATTGTTGCGATTTTGGATTCCGGAACAAAGATAGATCATCCCGATATCAGCAGCAGGATTTGGGTAAACAAAGGAGAAGTTAAGAACGGAAGAGATGATGACGGGAATGGTTTTGTTGATGATATTAACGGTTATAATTTCTCGTATGATAACGCAAATGTAAGGGATGATGGCGGACACGGCACGAATATAGCGGGAACTGTCGGGGCTACTACAAATAACAGCCTGGGTTACGCCGGCATTGACCAAAACTGCAGGCTGATGATCTGTAAGAATCTTGATGATGAAAATCTGGGAGAGTATTCATGGTGGTCAGCATCATTATACTATGCCGCAAACAACGGTGCCAGAGTAATAAATATGAGCGAAGGCGGTTATGATTATTCCAAAACTCTTGAGAACGCAATAAACTTTGCAAATGACGCAGGCGCATTGATAGTCGCCAGCATGATGAACAAAAATAACGGCGATACTTATTACCCTGCCAGTTTCAAGAATGTACTTGCAGTTGGCGCCACCGATACAGATGACAGCAGATGCAGAGAGTTTACCTGGGGAGGCGGCAGCAACTGGGGAAAACATATTGCTGTTGTTGCGCCCGGCAACAGGGTTTACGGATTAGACTATAAAGATAATTCAAATTATGATGTTTACTGGAGCGGTACTTCACAATCTACAGCCTATGTAAGTGGCGTTGCAAGTATTCTGCTGGGTCAGGATCCTTCACGGACAAACAAAGATCTGAGAGAAATCATTACACAAACAGCAATTGATCAGGTTGGTGACCCCAGGGAAGACAGATCAGGCTGGGATCAATATTACGGATTTGGCAGAGTTGATCTGTTTGAGGCTGTAAATTATGGAAACTTTTCAAGCGGAAAAAGAGAGACTAAGAAGAAAGAAGAGATTTACAATGAGAGAGAATATGAAAAGGAACAGATCTACGATGAGAGCAACGGTAACAGCACAAGAGCTAAAGCAAATGACGGAAACAACAGGAAAAACAGAGATGACGAAAAAAATGACAAGAGGGGGAAAAAACCCAAAGCTGATGACAGGTAAGTATTTATAGTTCCTTACATCAAATTTTAAGTACAATGCTTGATATTGAAAAAATCCGCGCAGGACTGGCTGGAAACGATCTTGTTTCATCTGTTTTATATCTTGAAGAAACACCTTCAACAAATGAATATTGCGCTTCACCTGAAGTTCCCCCCGGTACGCTTGTTATAACCGATAATCAAACTGCGGGCAAAGGCAGAATGAACAGAAAATGGGAATCTGAGAAAGATTCAAATTTAACCTTTTCTATTAAAACAAAATTCAACCTCCCTCCTGCTGAAAATCAGAGTGTGATCAGATTCTTTTCCTATTTTGTTTATATGATCCTGCTTAAAGAAATTAAAGGGTACATTAATTCAGAAGGAATTATACATGATCTGGTTATCAAATGGCCCAACGATATACTATATAAAGGCAGAAAACTATGCGGAATATTGACCGAAGCGAAGCTTCCCTCGGGATTGTATATCACAGGCATAGGGATCAACTGCAATCAAGCTGCATTTTCAACTGATTTGAGCGCAATCTCACTGTACCAGATAACAGGTGCAAAAACTGATCTTAATTCTCTTCTGGTAGATCTGCTAAATGAGTTTTCCTCAAATTTAGATTTTCTTTCCCAGGATAAACTGCGAATTTTGTTCGAAAAATGGAAACAATGTGCAAATATTACAGGCAAAAAGTGTGAGTTCGTAAATCCGGACATGTCATTAAATGGCGGTGAAATTATAGATTTACGTTATGATGGCAGTATAGTGATAAATGTAAAAGGAAATCCGGAGACATTTTATTCAGGAGACTTAAAGTTAACCCAAATATACTAACGTTTTTGCTCCGTACAACATAAAATCACTTGATTTTAGTTTATTTTTTAGATATTTTTGAAGTTTGAAATTTAAGGGTAGATAGCGAAGTGGTTAAACGCAACAGACTGTAAATCTGTCGGCTTATGCCTTCGGAGGTTCGAATCCTTCTCTACCCACAGAATTTTTATTTTTAAAAAGTTCAAAGTTCTTTAGAATAGATTTTATTTTCACTGCTGATGTAGCTCAGTTGGTAGAGCACTTCCTTGGTAAGGAAGAGGTCACCGGTTCAATCCCGGTCATCAGCTCTACTTCAAAATAGGAAATTAATTCAAACAAGCGGGAGTAGCTACTGCAGGAGCAGTCAGGCAGTTGGTAGAGCATCCCTTGAAGCGGGATTGGTTGCGAGTTCTTTAACATTATTTACAAGATTTGATTAGCGGGAGTAACTCAGTTGGTAGAGTCACAGCCTTCCAAGCTGTTGGTCGCGAGTTCGAGTCTCGTCTCCCGCTCAAAACAAAAAATAAAGATATAATATACACATGGCAAAAGACGGAAGATTAATTATCGTATTGGAATGCACTGATTGCAAGAACAGAAATTACAGTGCGACAAAGAACAAAACAAAGCATTCAGGCAGAGTAGAATATAAAAAATTCTGCAGACATTGCACTAAACGCACTCTGCACAAAGAAACCAAATAAAACAAGCTGATGGAGTAATACGTCAGTGGCTCAATTGGTAGAGCAGCGGTCTCCAAAACCGCAGGTTGGGGGTTCGAGTCCCTCCTGACGTGCAACATTCTCTGAACTTAAGCAATAAAATACGGAGATCTATAAAGATTGAAAAATAAAATCATAGGCTTCTTCACTGATATCGTAAAAGAAATGAAGAAGGTAACCTGGCCCAAAAGAGAAGAACTAAAAGAATCAACGATGGTTGTTATAGTTACTTCACTTATATTCGCGGTATTTGTTTATGCCGTGGATAAAGTAATTAATGAAGGATTAAAAATAATATTCTAACTGATATGAGTGAAGAGAAATCAGCCACGACTGAGATTGTTACAGATAAAAAATGGTATGCCGTCAGGACAATAACCGGACATGAAAAACGAGTAAAGAATTACCTTGATACTGAAATAGCAGAGCTTGGCATAGAGCACAAAATAGCTCAGGTTCTCATTCCTGAAGAAAAAGTTTTTGAAGTAAAAGGCGGCAAGAAAAAGATAAAATATAAAAATTTCTTTCCGGGTTACGTACTCGTTGCCGCTGATCTGGATAAAGAAGTTATTTACCTGCTTAATCATGCGCCTTCAGTTCTTAAAATGGTAGGTGATAAAAACGAAGCAATTGCTTTAAGAGATGATGAAGTTAAGAGGATACTCGGAAGGATCAATGATTCAGATGAGAAAGAAAAGATAGATATGCAGTTTGAAAAGGGCGATCTCATTAAAGTAGTTAACGGACCGTTTGTTAACTTCAACGGTACCATTAATGAAATCAATCTTGAGAGAATGAAAGTTAAAGTAATGGTAAGCATTTTCGGCAGAAAGACACCTATTGAACTTGATTTTACACAGATAGAAAAAGAAAAATAGTTTCAACACAAATTATGTGATCTTTCCAGTTCTCCCTGTTAAGATCATTTAAAAATATTACGCACTCACACAAAATAAAAGATACAATAATATAAAATGGCAAAAAAAGTAGTTGGATTTGTAAAGCTTCAGATCCCTGCCGGTCAGGCAACTATGGCTCCGCCCGTTGGCCCCGCTTTAGGTCAAAGAGGCGTGAATGGTATGGAATTCTGCAAGCAATTCAATGCAAGAACATCAAAAGACCAGGGTCTGATAATTCCTGTAGTAATTACAGTTTATTCAGATAAGTCTTTCACATTCATTACTAAGACTCCCCCTGCAGCCGTTTTACTTTTAAAGGCAGCAAAGCTTGATAAAGGCAGCGCACAGTCTAACAGGAACAAAGTCGGTAAGGTTTCCAAAAAACAGGTTGAAGATATTGCGAACCTGAAGATGAAAGATCTTAACGCAAGAACTGTTGAATCAGCCGTAAAAGTAATAGCCGGTACTGCAAGAAGCATGGGAATTACAGTAGAAGGATAAATAAGGTACTAATAACAATGAAAGTTACAAAAAAGAGAAAAGAAATAAACAGTAAAGTAGATTTCAATAAAGAATACTCAATTACTGAAGCTGTAGCTAAACTTAAAGAAACATCAAAATCAAAATTCAATGAATCAATTGATATTGCTATGAGATTGGGCGTTGACCCCAGACAGGCTGACCAGCTTGTAAGAGGTACAGTAGCTCTCCCCCATGGTACAGGCAAAACCGTAAGAGTTCTTGTAGTAGCCAAACCTGAAAAGCAGGAAGAAGCAAGAAACGCAGGAGCTGATCATGTAGGTTTTGACGACTATCTTGCAAAGATCAAAGATGGTTGGGCTGATGTGGACGTAATTATAGCTGCACCAGATACAATGAGCGAGCTTGGTAAACTTGGTAAAGTTTTAGGACCTAAGGGCTTAATGCCGAATCCAAAAAGCGGAACCGTTACCAATGATCTTGCAAAAGCAGTCAACGAAGTTAAAGCAGGCAGAATTGAGTTCAGGGTTGAAAAAGCTGGTATAGTTCACGCATGCGTAGGCAAAGCTTCATTTGAGCCGAAACAGCTTGAAGATAATATTCACACTTTTATAAACCAGGTTCTGAAAATGAAACCGGCTACTTCAAAGGGACAGTATGTAAAGAGTGTTACACTCACAAGTACAATGGGTCCGGGGCTTGCTATCAGCAAAAACGAATTAGCACATCATTAATTTATTATAAAACAGACTTTCATGAACAAGCAAGATAAAGAACAATCAGTTCTAGAAATAAAAGAAAAATTAGACAGGGCTTCAAGCATATATATTACCGATTTCAGCGGTTTAACTGTTGAGCAAACCAATGAACTGAGAGATGAATTTTTTAACGCAAAAGTAGAGTACAAAGTTTTGAAAAATACTCTGGTTAAAAAGGCGCTCCAGGTAAGTGACGGGAAGTTTAACACCCAAAGTGATAAACTTAACGAACACTTAAAAGGTCCTACAGGTATTGTATTCGCATTTGATGACCCGGTCTCCCCTGCTAAGATCATAAAGAAGTTTTATGATAAAGGGGAAAAACCAAAACTGAAGCTCGCATTGGTAGAAAATGTTGCTTACGAAAGCAAACAGCTTAACCAGCTTGCCTCATTACAATCTAAGCCGGAAATAGTTTCAGCAATTATCGGAAGCCTGAATGCACCGATCTCGGGTATAGTTGGCGCCATAAACGCAGTTATGAGAGATCTTTCCTCAATTGTTGAAGAAGTGGCTAAGAAAAACGCAAATTAAAAATAAAAAAAAACTTAAATAATTAAGGAGATACATTAAAATGTCTGTAGTAGAAGAATTAGTAGAAAAAATAAGCAACCTCACACTTTCAGATGCTGCTGAATTAAAGAAAGCACTTGAAGATAAGTTTGGCGTTACTGCTGCCGCACCAATGGTTATGGCAGGTGCAACAGGCGGAGCTGCTCCTACAGCTGCTGCTGAAGAAAAAACAGAATTCACAGTAGTTCTGGTTGATGCCGGCGCTTCAAAGATCAACGTGATTAAAGCAGTTAAAAATGCTACAGGTCTTGGCTTAACAGAAGCTAAGGGTCTGGTTGAAGGTGCTCCTAAACCGGTAAAAGAAGGTATTGCAAAGGCTGACGCTGAAAAACTCAAAGCTGAGCTTGAAGCTGCCGGTGCAAAAGTAGAATTAAAATAATAAACATTAAAAATTCTATTCCAAAAGAAATAGGTTCTAACTGAATCCTATAAACTCAAAAAATACTTAAATTTCATAAATTTTAGACAAGCCATGTTCTAATGGCTTGTCTATTACCTATTTATAGAAACCCCCACCGGGAGGTCAATAAAAAAATGCCAATAGACATATCTAAATTCAATTTCAACGGAGAGCGTATCTATCTTTCTCAATCCGGGAAACAGCCGGATGCTCCGGATCTTTTAAATGTACAGATCCAGGCTTTCAAGGAATTTCTCCAGGAAGATGTTGCTCCCAATGAAAGAAAAGATACAGGGATGCAGGCTGTGTTTACACGAAATTTCCCTATTACCGATTCCAGGGAAACAGCCCTTCTTGAATTCATAGAGTATAACCTCGAAAAACCGCAGTATTCTATCCGCGAGTGCCAGGAACAGGGTTTAACTTATGCAGTTTCATTAAAAGCCAAGTTACGCCTTTCGACCAAGCCCAACAAAGAAGCAAAGGAATATTCCAATGCTGTTGAGCAGGATGTTTATATGGGAAATATCCCGTATATGTCACCCTACGGCAGCTTTGTGATAAACGGTGCGGAAAGAGTTATTGTTTCACAGCTGCACAGAGCCCCCGGCGTTGTGTTCAGTGAATCAATGCATCAAAACGGCACAAAGCTGTTTTCCGCGAGAATTATCCCTATGAAGGGTTCATGGGTTGAGTTTACAACAGATATCAACAATTGCCTCTTTGCATATATTGACAGAAGAAAGAAATTCCCTGTAACAACAATTCTTAGGGCTCTTGGATACTCAACCAATGAAGAAATATTAGACCTCTTCGGCCTTCTTGAAGTTGTTGAAAAGAAAGATCTGAAGAACTTCATGGGCAAACAGCTAAGTGATGATCTTATTGATAAGGAAACCGGCGAGCTGATTGCGGAAAAAGCTACTGAAGTTGATGAAGAACTTATCGAGAAGATAAATAAATCAACTATCACAAAGATAAAATTATTTAAATCTGATAGACCATATGAAGAATCACTGATAGCGAACACACTGAACAAAGATGCCGCTCAGTCAGAAATTGACGCATTAGAGCAGATCTCTGAGCAGTTGAGACCTGACCAGGATGATGAATCAGCCAAGAACTTAGTTGATAAGCTATTCTTCAATGAAAAGAAATATGATCTTGGTGAAGTAGGAAGATATAAATTAAACTATAAGCTGAATCTTGAAATACCTTCCGATAAAACTGTATTAACAAAAGAAGATATTATATCTATCATCAATTATCTTGTAGATCTTGAAGCAGGAAGAAAAGAAATTGATGATATTGATCACTTAGGCAACAGAAGAGTTCGCTCAATTGGCGAGCAGCTTGCCGCTCAGTTCAATGTTGGTCTCGCGAGAATGTCGCGAACCATCCGCGAGCGTATGAGCATTCATGATGAAGAAAATATCACACCGGGCAATTTGGTTAGCGCAAGAACGATCACAACAGCTCTTGTTTCATTCTTTGGAACAAGCCAGCTCTCGCAGTATATGGATCAAACCAACCCGCTAAGCGAAATGACCCACAAACGCAGAGTATCTGCGCTTGGACCGGGCGGTTTAACAAGAGAGCGCGCGGGCTTTGAGGTACGTGACGTACATTACACTCATTACGGCCGCCTCTGCCCTATTGAAACCCCGGAAGGTCCGAACATTGGTCTTATTTCATCACTTTGCACACATGCAAGGATCAGTGATTTCGGATTCATAGAAACCCCATACCGTAAAGTTAAGAACGGCAAAGTCCTTAACGAAATAGATTACCTTTCAGCTGAAAAGGAAGATGACTTTATTATTGCCCAGGCAAATGTTGAGCTTGACGCGAATAAAAAAATGGCTGAAACAAAAATTAAGGCAAGATATAAAGGTGACTTCCCTATTGTAAATCCGGATGAAGTTCATTATATGGATATTGCACCAAACCAGATCGTAAGCGCAGCGGCAGCACTCATACCATTCCTTGAACACGATGATGCTAACAGAGCGCTGATGGGATCCAATATGCAGCGCCAGGCCGTTCCATTGTTAAGGCCTGAAGCACCGCTTATTGGCACCGGGTTTGAGAAAAAAGTTGCAAACGATTCCAGAACACTTATCCTTGCCGAAGCGGACGGAGTTATTGAGCACGTATCCGCAGACAGGATAGTTGTAAAATACGATATAGATAAAAATTCAGATGAAGCTTTGTTAAGCTTTGATGATGAAGAAATAAAAGAATATAACCTGATCAAGTTCTTAAGAACGAACCAGGATACATCGATCAACCAGAAACCTATAGTTAAAGTAGGCCAGCGTGTCAAAAAGGGCGAATGCCTTGCTGACGGAGCTGCTACAGATAAAGGTGAACTTGCTCTGGGCAGAAGCGTACTTGTTGCTTTCATGCCGTGGAGAGGTTACAACTTTGAAGATGCTATCGTGATCAGCGAAAGAATAGTAGCAGAAGACATATATACTTCAGTTCACATTGAAGAGTATAACTTACAGGTACGTGATACAAAACGCGGTGAAGAAGAACTGACCCGTGACATTCCAAACGTAAGTGAAGAAGCGACAAAGGATCTTGATGAAGATGGTATAATAAGGATAGGCGCAGAAGTAAAAGAAAACGATATTCTGATAGGTAAAGTTACACCTAAGGGTGAAACTGAGCCGACACCGGAAGAAAAGCTGTTAAGGGCAATTTTCGGTGATAAGGCAGGCGATGTGAAAGACGCTTCATTGAAAGCGCCTCCGGGAATGAAAGGTATCATTATCAATAAGAAGCTTTTCACAAGAAAGCAAAGAGATACTGAAACCAAGAAAGAAGAGAAGAAAAAACTCGAAAAACTTGAACAGGACAGGTATGACGCTATAAATGACCTTAACAGAAAACTGGCTGAAAAACTGGGACAGATGTTTGATAACAAAGACTCCCTCGGTATCCGTGATATTGACGGTACTATCATTATCAGAGGCGGTACAACTATCAAGAAAGATACATTCATAAAACATCTTGAAAATCCAAACTTCAGGATCGATACACTTGATGTTTCCAATGACTGGACATCTTCAAAAAAAGCTCAATCATTACTTCAGCATTTGTACAGGATCTTCAAAACGAGACTGAGTGATATTGAAGAAAAGACAAAGAGAAACAGAAATAAGATCATATTAGGTGATGAATTACCAACAGGCGTTGTTAAAATGGCTAAGGTTTACATAGCCAAGAAGAAAAAACTTTCTGTGGGTGATAAAATGGCAGGACGCCACGGTAACAAGGGTGTTGTTGCTAAAATAGTCCCAAGGCAGGATATGCCTTTCATGCCAGATGGAACACCTGTTGATATAGTACTTAACCCGCTTGGCGTACCTTCGCGTATGAACCTGGGTCAGCTATACGAAACAGCATTAGGCTGGGCAGCAAAATTACTTGGCTGCACGTTCGCAACCCCGGTTTTTGACGGCGCATCGTTTGAAGATATCACAGATATACTTGTACAGTCAGGCTTACCCAGTAACTCAAGAAGCATACTGTATGACGGCCAGACAGGCGAACAATTTGACCAGATGGTAACTGTTGGTTACATCTATATGATGAAACTATCGCATTTATCGGATGATAAGATCCACGCCAGGTCAATTGGACCATATTCACTTATTACACAGCAGCCATTGGGCGGTAAAGCTCAGTTCGGCGGTCAGAGATTCGGAGAGATGGAAGTATGGGCGCTTGAAGGTTATGGCGCTGCTTACACACTCCAGGAAATCCTCACTGTTAAGAGTGATGACGTTACAGGAAGATCCAAAACGTATGAAACACTTATCAAAGGTGAAAACACTCCTGAACCGCAGGTTCCGGAATCTTTCAACGTATTGGTAAAAGAATTACAGGGCTTGTGCCTTGATATCACATTAGACTAATTAAAATCATAAAAACATATGTTTTTTAAAAGAGATCAGAAAAAAGTAAAAAAGGCATTTACCAAAATAGCGATAAATCTCGCGTCCACTGATTCCATAATCAGGAATTCACATGGTGAGGTATTAAAGCCCGAAACAATTAACTACAGAACTTTTAAGCCGGATAAAGACGGTCTATTCTGTGAAAAGATCTTCGGTCCTGTGAAGGATTGGGAATGCCACTGCGGAAAATATAAAGGCATAAGATATCATGGCATAGTCTGCGACAGATGCGGTGTGGAAGTGAACCTGAAGAGCTTAAGGCGCGAAAGAATGGGACACATATCCCTGAGCGTGCCAGTGGTTCACATTTGGTACTTCCGTTCAACTCCAAGCAAGATAAGTTACCTGCTCGGCTTAACAAACAAAGAACTTGAAAGAATTATATACTACGAAAACTATGTAATTGTAAATCCGGGTCCTACTCAGTACACTAAAAATGACCTGCTTACAGAGGATGAGTACCTGAACGCACTCAACAATCTTCCCGAAGATCAGGATGAGCTGGATGACTTTGATCCGAATAAATTTGTATGTAAAAACGGAGCTGAGGCTGTAAAAGAACTTCTGAGACGCGTTGATGTTGAAGAAGACCTTGCAAGATTAAGAATACAGCTTTACGAAGAAACTTCCGTTCAGAAAAAACAGGATCTGATAAAAAGGCTCAGAGTCTTAAAATCCTTCCAGAAAAAAGAAGGCAGAAGGCAGAATAAACCAGAATGGATGATACTTGATGTCATTCCGGTGATACCGCCTGAGTTAAGACCACTGGTGCCGCTTGAAGGCGGAAGGTTCGCCACATCAGATCTTAACGATCTTTACAGACGCGTTATTATCAGAAATAACCGATTAAAAAGACTTATAGATATAAAAGCTCCTGAGGTAATACTTCGCAACGAAAAACGTATGCTTCAGGAAGCAGTTGACGCTTTACTTGATAACTCGAGGCGCGCAACCGCTGTAAAATCAGAAAACAGGCCTTTAAAATCACTTTCAGATATCCTGAAAGGAAAACAGGGACGATTCAGACAGAACCTGCTTGGTAAACGTGTTGATTACTCAGGTCGTGCGGTAATTGTGGTTGGTCCTGAATTGAAACTGCATGAGTGCGGTTTACCAAAGGATATGGCTCTTGAGCTCTTTAAGCCGTTCGTTATAAGAAGGCTTATTGACAGGGATCTTGTAAAGACCGTGAAGAGCGCTAAAAAACTAATTGAAAGAAGAACCCCTGAAGTTTGGGAAGTACTCGAAAACGTGATCGAAGGACACCCAATAATGCTTAACCGTGCCCCTACCCTTCACAGGCTCAGCATACAGGCTTTCCAGCCGATAATTGTTGAAGGTAAAGCTATCAGGCTGCATCCGCTTGTTTGTACAGCATTCAACGCGGATTTTGACGGTGACCAGATGGCGGTTCATGTTCCCCTTTCTCCTGAAGCGCAGCTTGAAGTGCGTGTACTTATGCTTTCAAGTCACAACCTGATGTCGCCGCAGAACGGTGACCCCATAACTGTTCCTAACCAGGAAATAGTTTTAGGATGTTACTATCTCACCAAATACAAAAAAGGCGATCTTGGCGAAGATAAAATGTTTTCAAGCACCGAAGAAGTTGTTGTTGCCCATAATAACGGCAAAGTAGGACTTCATGCAAAGGTAAAAGTGAGAATAAAGGGCGAGATAATAGAAACCACAGTTGGACGTATATTATTCAATAATATCGTTCCTGAAGGCGCGCCTTTCATAAATGAATTGCTTACCAAAAAAGGTATAATTAAAAATATCGCCAAAGTATTTAAAAGCGTTGGCAACAAAAAGACAGTACAGTTCCTTGATGCATTAAAAGAAACCGGATTCCGCTATGCAATGAAAGGCGGTCTTTCAGTAAATCTTGATGATATCGTGGTGCCAGAATCAAAAGACAGGATAATTGAAACTGCTCAGAAGAAGGTTGACGCGATTGAGAAATCAAGGATGAGAGGTCTTATCACAGAAGGTGAAAGATATAATAAAGTAATCGATATCTGGACCCACGCTACCAATGATGTTAAGAGTGATCTTATGAGCACATTAAGAACATCAAGAGACGGTTTCAATTCATTGCATATGATGATCGATTCCGGCGCGAGAGGTTCACAGGACCAGGTAAGCCAGCTTGCAGGTATGAGGGGTCTTATGGCTAAACCTCAGAAGAGCATGACAGGACAGGCCGGGGAAATTATTGAAAACCCGATCATTGCTAACTTTAAGGAAGGTCTTTCAATCCTTGAATACTTTATATCAACTCACGGTGCGCGTAAGGGTCTTGCAGATACTGCTTTAAAAACAGCTGATGCGGGATACTTAACACGTAAACTTGTTGACGTATCACAGGATGTAATTATATCAGAAAATGACTGCGGAACGATCCGCGGACTTACCGTTGAAGCATTAAAAGACGGTGAAGATATAAAAGAACCATTGGCAGAAAGAATTTTAGGCCGTGCAGCTTTACAGAGCGTTGTTGATCCGCTGACAAGGAAAACACTTGTAAAAGCAGGTGATATCATTGATGAGGATCTTGCTCAGCAGATTGCCGGAACTTCAATTCAGGCTGTTGAAATACGTTCTGTATTAACATGTGAATCACGCAAAGGTATTTGCGCTAAATGTTACGGAAGAAACCTGACAACAGGCAAGCTTGTTGATGTTGGCGAAGCAGTAGGTGTAGTAGCCGCTCAGTCAATCGGTGAGCCGGGTACACAGCTTACATTGCGTACATTCCACATTGGTGGTACTGCAAGCAGGATCGTAACACAATCAAGGATACCTACAAAATTCGCAGGTAAAGTTAAATTTGACAGTATTAAATCAATTAAATATACCAACCCGGCTTCAACAGAGGGTGAGTATTATGTAACACACAGCCGTAACGGTGTTATCCAGATACTGGATGAAAACAACCGCCTGGTATCAAAGTATGACGTTCCTTACGGAGCTCATTTAATGGTGAAAGACGGAGTTATGGTTGAAAAGAACCAGGTACTTTACGAGTGGGATCCATACAACTCAGTGATTGTAGCTGAGCACAACGGTACCGCTAAGTACGCTGATCTTAAAGAAAACGTAAGTTACGTTGAAGCGCCGGATGAAACAACCGGCCATATTCAGAAAGTGGTTATTGAATCCAAGGATAAGACACTCAGTCCTACAATTCAGATAACTGATTCCAAAGGTGATCTGCTAAGCCAGTATATTATCCCGGCTCAGGCGCATTTATTGATAAATAATGATGAGCCGATCTATGCAGGACAGATACTTGTTAAGATCCCAAGAGATACCGGTAAAACCAGGGATATCACAGGCGGTTTGCCGAGAGTAACAGAATTATTCGAAGCAAGAAGCCCGAACTCTCCTTCTGTTGTAACTGAAATTGACGGTTTTGTTGAGATCGGTTCACTTAAGAGAGGCTCACGTGAAGTAAAGGTTAAAACCGCGGATCTCGCTATTGAAAAGAAATATATGATTCCCGTAGGCAAGCATATTCTTGTCAGGGATGGTGATTATGTAAAAGCCGGTGAAGCGCTTTCAAGCGGTTCAGTTGACCCGCATGATATATTGAGGATAAAAGGCGTAGGCGATGTACAGGCATACCTTGTTAATGAAATCCAGGAAGTATACAGAATGCAGGGTGTGAAGATCAATGATAAACACATTGAAGTTATCGTAAGACAGATGCTTCAGAAGGTGAGAGTAGTTGATTCAGGTGATACCATGTTCCTTGAAGGCGATGTTGTTCACCGCTTCAAGTTCTTAACCGAAAACGAAACGTTAAGGAACAAGATAATTGTTACCGATAAAGGTGATTCAGGCAAAGTGAAAATGTATGATATGATGGATAAGAAGAAGGTAAAAGAACTTAATGCTGAACTTAAGAAAAAAGGCAAGGAGCTGATCGAGTTCCGCGATGCGAATCCGGCAATTGCAAACCCGGTGCTTTTGGGTATAACTCAAACATCACTCACAACCGATAGCTTTATTTCAGCTGCTTCATTCCAGGAAACCACAAAAGTGTTAACTGATGCCGCAATTGAAGGCAAAGTAGATGCACTTCAGGGTTTAAAGGAAAATGTTATCGTTGGACAGCTTATTCCTGCCGGTACAGGCTTAAAAGCTTACAAGGATCTTCTTGTAACAAGCAAAGACGCCGAACCCGCGGAAGAAGAAAAACCAAAGAAAGCTAAGAAGACAAAGAAAAAAGCTAAAGAAACAGCAGAAACAGAATAGAATTATTCATGCGTCACAATTAAAACCCCGATCTCAGTCGGGGTTTTTTATTCAAACTATTATGCAAACCGGGCACTCAATACTAATAATTACAGGACCTGTAGGATCAGGTAAAACTTCAGCAGCCGAGGCAGTATTTGACATGCTTTCAGCAAAGAAGATACCTTCGGCAGTAATTGATTTCGACTGGCTGACTGCTGCCTATCCCCCACCCGCTGACGATAGATTTAATTTCAGGCTTGGTATTTTAAATTTAAAGTCAATATTACCTAATTATATCGCAAAGGGTATTAATCTGTTTGTTATCCCAACAGTAGTTGAAAGTGAAGAAGAGATTAAAGTTTTTAATGAGCTTATAAGCGGATCTGATATATACGTTGTGCGATTAAAAGCTGCCCCTGCTACATTGCATAAAAGACTTGAAAAAAGGGAAATTGGAAGCCTGTTAAACTGGCACAAGAAACGAGCCCTTGAGCTGATTGAAATGTTTGAGAGTAAACAACTTGAAGATTTAATTATTGATACAGAAAACAAATCTATTGAGTCAATAGCTGAAGAAATATTGCTTGTTTGGCCGGGGAAAACAAAGTGAAAACAATCAAAGAATACTTCCAATATCTTTACAGCCTGGAGCGCTCAGGTATGAAATATGACCTTAGAAATATAACAAGGCTGCTTAAGGCACTCGGCAATCCGCAAAATTCATTCAAATCAATTCACATAGCCGGTACAAACGGTAAAGGGGCAACTGCGTCATTCACGGCATCAATACTTCAGGAGCATGGTTACAAAACCGGATTGTTTACTTCACCCCATATTTTAGATTTTAACGAGAGAATACGCATAAACGGCAATCAAATTTCCGATACATATATAAAACGCTTCCTTACAAAGAACTTAGCACTCATAAAGCGCATTAAGCCCTCATTTTTTGAAGTAAATACCGCAATGGCATTTACTTACTTCGCCGATAAAGGCGTTGAAGCCGCTGTTATTGAGTGCGGACTGGGCGGCAGGCTTGATTCAACCAACATACTTCAACCGGAAGTATCGGTAATTACGCAGATAGATATGGACCACATGCAATTTCTTGGCAACTCACTTAAACAGATCGCCATGGAAAAGCTGGGTATAGTTAAGAAAGATACAAAAGTTATCGTAAGTGATAATAACAACAAACTCGTTAGTCTCTTTCACAAGGTTATACCAAAAAGGGATCTGGTATATCTGGATGATGCAGCAAAGCTGAAGATAATAAAGAATACAAACCGCGGCCTGCAATTTACTATGATTCCGAAAGGCAGCAAAAGCATAAAACTTACAACTCCCCTTTCAGGCAGTTACCAGACGCGAAATGCAGCAGCTGCTTATTATGCTGCCAAAGAGTTTTTGAGAATAAACAGGGAGCAACTTCTAATACCTAAGCTGAAGCAAGGCATTAAGAATGTTAAACAAAATGCGGGTTATTTTGGAAGACTTGAGGAATTAAAGACAGGATCAAGAAACTACTTACTTGATGTATCACATAATCCAGATGGCATAAGGAATGCCGTGAATGCCGCAAAGAGAATTAATTTCAAACCTGATGTTGTAATATTCGGGATAATGAATGACAAGGATCATATGGGAGCTCTTAAGGAGATCAAGGCACTTAAAACAAAAGTGATCTTAACCAAACCTGAATATGAAAGAGCTCTTGAGCCCGGGATCTTATACACCGCCGCTTTAAGAATTTTTAAAAAATCAGATTTACTTGCAGCCGCGCGTATAAAGGATTCACTTCTAATTGCAGAAAAATTACACGCTAAAAAGATAATGATACTTGGCTCATTTTTTGTGGTATCAGACGCGATGAAAGCTTTGGGTTTCAAACATCTGCCCGGAAGTGATTAATCTTTAAAGGGTTTTTCTGTTTTGTTATCTTTTTGATACTGCTTCAATAGCTTTTTCAATTCATTGTTGAATTTCCTTTCAAAAATAATCATCCTTGCAATTTGGCGGGCGCTTAAAATTGTTTTCATATCATCAACAAACGCTTCGCGTTTTGCGTTTATTTGCTCTTCGCAATCAAGCAATTGATCTACAATTGAATCCAGCCCGTTACCGGACTCAATGTTTTCGGTCATAAGCTTATAGGTTTTCGCTCTTTTTTTATTAAGAGTTTTCATTTCCGAAGTGAAGAGCTTATACTTTTCTATGAATACAGTTTTGGTGTTCTCGTCAAGTTCAAGCTTAGCGGTAAGTTTTTCAAGCTTTATCTCCTGCAGTTTCTCGCGGAAATCATCCTGCGCAATTGCGGAAGAACCGAAGACCATGCATGTTAATACCAGGAGTAAAAATATATTGTAGTTTTTTTTCATACCTGTATAATTTTGTACGCTTTAAAGATTGCTGTTAACGAGTTCTTCAAGCAGCAATGATCTCTCGTTATCATCCAGTTTTTTGAGTTCGTTAATTGTTTCATCATCGAGTCCTGAATTTTCATCAGTAACAAAGATGGATGTGCCTTCAATATCATCATCCAGCACAATCTGTTCAATTTTCATATTTTCATATGATCTATCAGTAACATTGTTTGCAGTTTCATCCTTCACGATCTCATCATAATATCTGACCCAGTATTTTTTTATAATATATGATCTGTTTTCAGCAGCATCGTTCACGCTCTCTTTTTTCTGTTCATTAACAATGCTTTTTTCATCTTTCCTGTCTTCCTGATTCTCTTCCTGTTTATCTTCCTTTACATTATTATTATCTCCGGATGTATCGTTTGTGATCTTTTCAATTTTCTTTTCTTCTGTAAGCTGCGTAGCAGAAGGTTTCACAAGGAAGTAAACCAGTGCTATGAGTATAACAGCGGCAACCGGCACAAGTACCTTCCATAATGCGGTAACATTATCCCATGAAAATCCTTTTGATTGTCGGTTTTCTATTTTCTCGTGAATTCTTGGCAGCAAAGTATTCCAATACTGCGGGGCAGGCTCGGTAAATTTCACTGAACTGACAAAGTTCAGTGTTTCCTTCATTTCAATGTAAAACTCATTTAACTCCGCTGACTCACTTAAGGCACTTTCGACTAGGGATCTTTCAGAATCACTCAACTCTCCTGAAATGTAATCAGGGATCAAAAGCTGAATTTCTTCTATGTTTAATTTGCTGTTCATTTGTTATTTCTTTTACTTCAGTTTTTTGCCTTTTTACTATTGCCTTTTGATTTAATATTCTATTTTTCCTTTTACGTATTCCCCTATTTTTTTTACAGCATGAAAGTAATTAGCTTTGATCCCGCCGGTAGATCTACCCAGTATTTCAGCTATTTCATCATATGGCAGCCTGTCATAATACCTCATATTAAACACTGCTCTTTGCTGCGCGGGGAGAGTTTCAATTGCTTCTTCAAGGTACCTGCGCCTGGATTCATCATCAATTGCTTCATCCGCACCCTTATCTTTGGATTCAATTGGTTCAACCACAAGCTCAACACTGACAGTATTCCTTACCCTGGCTTTTCTTAAATGATTGATGGAATAATTGGTTGCTATCCTGTAAAGCCATGTGAATAGATTCGATTCTTCCCTGAAATCCTTAAGTGCAGAATGTACTTTTATGAACACTTCCTGTGTAATATCATCGGCTTCGTCATGATCCTGAACTATCTTTCTTATTACCCAGTAAACCTGCTGCTGGTATTTTCTTACAATTTCATTAAAACCGGTAACATCACCGTTTTTAAATCTTTGAATCAGTTCAGGATCGTTATTTTTATTCGCAATGTTCCCCGTCATTTATGCGAGCTTTTGGTTACCGGCAGTTCATATAGTAAATTATTGAGATCATAGTATTTATACTGTTTGCTAACAAAATCCAGCCCGCTTTTTACCCTACTTTTCAATAATAAGACAATAATTTCAGGAAAAAGTTTAATAAATCCATTTATTTTAACAAACAATTGCTGTCATAAAATACTGATAAATCCAACAAATAATAGCATTTCATTAAGGATAAAAAAATGCTAAAATTGAAACTATTCTGTTTATATTTGCATTAAATTCTATGTGTACTTGAGCCTAAAGTCAATAAAATTAGATAATTTACTGAAGATCCCCGTCATAATTGTGGCGGCAATGATACTTATTGCTCTTGTAACCGTTATTATAAAATTCAGTGATACCGGAGCCGGGTCACCAATTGAGACCAGAAGTTCAAATCCTGACGGAGTAATTCCACCGGTAGAAACCTCGAGTGAGACCAGGAGCGATAATTACATGAAAAATGTAAGCTATAGGAATGCGATAAATATTGAAAGCGCTTTTTTAAACTGGCAAAATCTGTTTGATATTTTCACTTATAATCTGAATGACAGCACATTTAATGCTGCTGATTCTGTTGCAAGGTACGAAAATATGGTGAAGATAATCCGCAACCCTAACCGCAAGTTCAACAAGGGAGGCTCTGATCAGATACTGGAACAGTACGGGGATATTATTTTTGAAGAGTGTAAATATTATAATCTCGATTGGCGATTGATACTCGCTATGATAAGACAGGAATCAGCATTTACATCCGATGCGGTTTCGCATGCGGGAGCTTACGGTTTTATGCAGATAATGCCAAGGACAGGCTCAATGCTTGAGCAGACACTTAACCTTGAAGAGCACCGTTCACCGGTAAATAACCTGAAAGCCGGCATTTATTATTACGCTATGCTTGTTGGCAGATTTTACGGCACAGGCGATACGAATATGTATAAATTCGCATTGGCATCATACAATGCGGGCTCGGGTCACATTGAAGACGCTATGAGCATGGCTTATTACTTTAACCAGGATTATAAGGATTGGGATATTGTAAAGGAATACATGAAACTGCTCGCGCCGGGAAATGATTCACTGCACCAGCTTGTGTGGAATTCAAGGCCGCCGCATGCAGTATTTGCCAACTGGAAAGAACCATATAACTACGTAGAAAATATAATGTGGTACTGGCAGCAGTATAAAAAGCTTTATCCCCTGCCGGAAGATAATAAAAAATCAGGTAACACTAAGAAAAAGAAAAAATAACTACCAATCCTGAGCGAACTGCTTTAGCAGTGAGAGAAGGATCTCATTCATTATGCCAATTAACATTAAGACAATATTGATACTGATTTGCCTGCCGATAATAGTTTATAGCCAGGATACGATAAATTTTAAGTTATTTGATTCACTTAAGACAAACGCTGAAGACAAGCATAAAACGATCAATTTCGCTCCCGGGGAAAAAAGTGATACTGTCCTTAAGACTTTCAAAACAGATCCCGATAATTTCGATGTCCGTCTCTTCCGTAAAATCAACAATTCCCGATCACCATTTAAAACACGAGTCTTCAATACGTTTGACAGGTCTATGCTTCCGGTTGCCATAATGCTGCCACCTTCACTCTTCATTTACAGCAGGGTTAAACGTCATACATATGATGAAAACTCAGCATATCTTTTATCGCTTTCAGAATTCACAAATATTTCGATAACCTTCGGGCTCAAACTGTTTATTCAACGCGATAGACCGTTGACAGCTTTACAGAAAGTACATACAAAAGGTATGCCTTTTCTGGATGTATATTCATTTCCTTCGGGTCACAGCAGTACAACATTTGCTATGGCAACATCTTTCGCGTTGAGGTATCCTAAATACCCGCAGGTTTACGCACCGATGTATTTATGGGCTTTGGTTACAGCATATGGCAGGCCGTATTTTGGTTTACACTATCCCAGTGACCTGCTGGCAGGAGCCATAATAGGAAGCGGTTCATCTATACTGATATATTCTCTTCGAAAGGAGCTGTTTGCGTTAAAGAACCAGGTATTAGGTGAAGATAAATCCGATGAAGGTTCAATTAACGGAGGCGTATTAACTTTCTTTGGGGCCTCTTTTGCACTAAGCGCAATAGTTAATAATTTTTTGATTAAGGCTGATCCAGATACAAGATTATCTATTTCACCCTGGATGGATAACAAACGTGGGGGGCTGAATGTAAAATGGAAGCTATAAAAAAAGACGTGCCAGCGGCACGTCTATACAGTTATTAATAGAGATCCCCGCCTGCGCGGGGATGACAGAATGTTAATTAATCCCCTACCTTAGAATCCAGCGGGCCGTTAAGGCCGGTGTATTGAGTCAATTCAGCAACCAATGCGCCGATCACGATCTTCATCTTAACCTTTACAGGAATCTTGCGTTCATCATCGCTTAAATAGATATAGATATCTGATGTTTTATTTGTAAATCCCTCTTTAAGCATGGGTCTGAGTATAAAAGTTTTAAATTCCCCTGCCGAAACATCAACAGTTTCCCTGCCTTCAAAGCGTATATCCAGCGGGTAGAAGTTATCTTTGTAGAAGTAATTAACGGTTACTACATCCCCATCCTTTTTGCCTTTCCAGTCAAGCGTTCTGGCATAGTAGAATGATGAAATCAGATCCTGTACATATTCACTTGGCGAAATATGGCTTTTATCTTCAACATAGTTCACCTTGGTATAGACCTTAAGACTTTCCTGAATAAATGTAGCCTCAAAATCATGTTTGAAATCGCTTTCCCTTATATGCTGCTCAAACCTCCAGGGGAATATACCCTGAACATCTATGAATGTTTTGTAATTATCACGAACCTTGTAGATCTTATCAAAGCTGGAGCGTGAATTCACATCAAAGTTCACCTCGTAAGTTTCGCGGTTATTGTACATGAACGGCGAAGGCGAGACCGTCATAAATGCTTCGGCAGCTGTTATAAAGCCGTAACTGACCTCAAAAGAAAGTCTTTCGCCATAAGAAAACGCGTTATTCTGATGTGTTCTGAACTGCGCATATCCGCAAATATTGATAACGGCAAGCAGCAGAGCTATTTTAATTGATCTCATATAATAGTTTGTCCTTTTATTTATCTTCATTCTTTGAATCATCTCCTTTTTTATCCTTTGGGCGCTTGAGAAGCTTAGTGTTGAAACTTGAATTGAACGTAATATCTGTAATAACTACATCACCAGTTTGGCTGGTGATCTTAAAAGGCATAATTACATCTGAATCTTTGACCTTTCTGAAATCAGAAAAGCCGCTTGTCATTCCGCCCTTAATTTCCCTTACTTTGTCGAAAGTCTTCATATCAAAGTAGCTGGTTGAAACAGTTAAACTGTCTCTTACAAGATCAACAGCATAATATTCAGTCCCGTCAATTGTCTCGTTTTGCAGCAGTTCGTAAGTAATACCAAACTCTTCCGGATTGATAAAGTTACCCCACATAGAGCCATCCATATTTTTGGTATTCTTTTTAATCTCTTCTTCGGTCATATCTTTTATCATTTCACCAAATTTTGTCCATCCTTTCTTCTTCTTTACATCAATGGCCTGCTTCATGGAAAATTCTTTCATTCCTATATCCATATAAACATAATTCTTACTGAAATAGATTTCAAGTTCACCGGCTTCACTTCCTTCGCCAATTTTCCCTTTCATTCTTATGGATTCAATATCTTTTAGCGCGTCTTTTCCGCCGGAGGCCGTAATGTAATTATCAATCACATCCTGACCGGTCACTACGGGTTTAAAATCCTGTGAATTTACACCAAAAACAGCTAAAAACATCACAAATACAGCAATTATTGTTTTCATTTAGACTATTTATTTGATTGCATATAATTATTAATAAAATTGAAAACTTCTGTTGGTTCAATATCGTTCATTACATCCCTGGTGCTATCATCTTCTTTAGGAACGAATATTTTCTTCTTATCCGTTAAAGGTCCCCATCTAACTGGACTTTCAACTTTCACGGGTGAGTATAAGCCCACAACAAAGGTGCCAACTGCAGCAGCGATATGTATTGGTCCCGTTGAATTCCCCAAGAACAAGGCTGATTTGCTTAACACTGCAGCTAATTCCTTTAAATTCAGGTCAAAAGCCCCAATTACGCGATTATTTACGGGTAACTGCTCTGCTATTCTTTTAACTTTGGCTTCATCGCCTGTTGTTCCCGTTAAAAGCACTTGATAACAATTATTTACATTGCCCAGTATGAGCTTAAGAAGCTCCAAAAAATTGTGATCGCTCCACACTTTAGCTGAACCAAGTGATGGTATGTGGATGATTATGAATCTATCATTTTCATCAAATCCGAGCGGCTTAAGCTTCCTATAAGCATTTTCCAGATGCTCAATTTCTACTTTAAGTGATAAACCTAACTCTTTTCTATACTTGAAGTTAAGTCCACTTACTAAATCTAAATTATAGGCACTTTCATGCTTAAGGGCATCTTTCCTATGTTGATAATGAGGCAGATTAAAAAGGAAAGAATACCACCTATACCCTGTCCCCAGCCTGAATTTCACTCCACCCAGAAACATTCCCAGCGCAACTTCCAAGGAGGGATAAACCGCAATTCCCAGATCGTACTTTTCAGCCCTGCATAGCCTTCTAACTTGTTTGGTTGTAACCACATCCATTTTGTGGACCTTGTTCAGTCCCGGGAAGTCATATACAAGCTCATATACCCTGCTTTGCACCAACAGATCAATTGAAGCGCCCGGAAAACTGCTTCTGAGCGCATCAACTATTGGCAAAGTTAGTAATACATCACCTATACGGTCAGTCCGGCAAATTAAAATGCGATTAGGCTCTGCGATTAATTTAGTATTTCTTGCGATTTTTTAGTAAATTTATAGATTAAATATAATTTTTTTTCTCATCACTAAAAAGTATATTCGCAATTTGTGGTTTTAGGCGTGTTACTTTAGATTTTAACCTGAGGAGCTATGAAGATACTGATTTTAGCCATAATCCCTGCATTGATGCTCTGCAATTTTGCCTGTTTTTCAGGTAAAACTGATGGTACATCGGGCAGTCAAATGCAATCTCAAACCGATAGCACAAAACAAACCGATAGCAATAAAGTTAGCAATGTTACAGGTAAACAGGATTCCACAATGAATACAAACAAGTACACAGATCTGAATAAAGACGCATTCGCTTTACACTACGATGCAATTGTAATTGATACTCATAACGATATATTGATGCCTGTCTTCCTGCAGGGCGCTGATCTGAACAAAGATAACCCCGGAACACAATCTGACATTATTAAATGGAAACGCGGCGGGCTGGATATTCAGATGTTTTCAATCTACGTGCCTGAAAGGTTTAAATCCAATCACTTCAGCTATGTAATGAAGCTTATCGATAAGCTGGAAGAGAATGAAACCGAAAATCCGGGATCGTTCGCATTGTGCCGAAATTATGCGGAGCTTGAATCAGGTTTAAGAGCCGGCAAGTTCGTGGGATTATTGGGCGGCGAAGGCGGAAACATGATAGAAGGCTCCATGGAGAACCTGGAAACGCTTTACAGCCGCGGAGTCAGATACCTGGGATTAACATGGAATACAAGCAATGCCATTGCGATTTCAGCTAAAGATGAAACTGAGCGCGGAAGAGCAGGCGGGTTGACTGAATTTGGCAAGGGTGTAGTTAAACGCATGAATGAGCTTGGTATGCTGATAGATGTTTCTCACTTAGGCGAGACGGCGTTTTGGGATGTTGTTGAATTGAGCAATGCCCCGATAATTGCTTCGCATTCAAACTGCTATTCATTGGCGCCGCATTACCGCAATTTGACGGATGAACAGATCAAAGCTATAGCAAAATCCGGCGGATATATTGGCATAAACTTTTATTACAAATTTCTTGATCCTTCGGGAAATCAGACAGCGATCAAAAATGCGCAGAGCAAATACCGCAATGCGGCAAATAAATTTGCCGGTGAGTACGGCGATGACCTTATTGGCTTCAACGAAAAACGATATGAGTATATAATCAATAATCCGGTTAACAGCGGGACATCAGTTGATATACTGATAGACCACATAGACCACATTGTTAAGCTTGTGGGTGTTGATTATGTTGGCTTAGGCAGTGATTTTGACGGCAGCATCACAACCGTAAATGAGCTTTATGACGCAACCTGCTACCCGATAATAACCAAAAAGCTGGTTGAGCGCGGTTACACTGAGCAGGATATCCGCAAAATACTTGGGGGTAACTTCCTGAGAGTTTTTAAGCAGGTATGCGGTTAAACAATAAACCCTGAAATTTTCAAACAAGGGGTTGCAACCCCTTGTTCATATGATCAATGAAGATCCCACAAACAAAAATAGACGAAATATCCTCATCGCTTGATATAGTTGATGTGATATCGGCATACACTCCCCTTCGCAAAGCGGGCAGAAGTTTCATGGGCAGGTGTCCTTTTCACGAAGAAAAAACTCCGTCATTCAGCGTATCGCAGGAAAAGGGCGTATATCATTGTTTTGGGTGCGGCAAAAGCGGTAATATGTTCACCTTTATTATGGATACCGAGAACATGACATTTTTTGACGCAGTGAAACTGCTTGCGGATAAGGCAAATGTTACCACTGAATTTGAGGACGAGCCATACGATCCGGATAAAAACAAAATTGAGCTATACTACGATATTAACCGCAAAGCGGGTAAATACTTCTACGATAAACTTATGAGCCGCGAAGGCGCTTATGCAAAAGAGTATCTTAATGAACGCGGGTTGAAAGATGATACGATCACAAAATTCGGACTGGGCTACTCACCCCGTGATAAAGACGCGCTCTTCCGTGAATTTGAAAATGACTTCACAACAGAAGACCTGCAGAATGCCGGAGTTGTACTCGTACTTGGCGCGGGTGAAATACGTGACCGCTTTCGAGGCAGGCTGATGTTCCCTATATTTAACGAATCAGGTAAAGTTGTAGGCTTTGGCGGCAGGCGTATGTATGATGAAGCTACCGAAGAAGCTAAATATATCAATTCACCCGAAACCCGTATATATAATAAAAGCAAAACGCTGTACGGACTTAACTTCGCGAAGGGTCCCATTAAGCAAAAAGGCTTCGCCATTCTTGTAGAAGGCTACATGGATCTAATTTCGTTATACCAGAACGGCATAGAAAACGTTGTGGCTTCAAGCGGGACCTCGCTCACGCAATTACATACCAAAATACTCCATCGCTACACCCGTGAAGTTGTTGTAGTTTACGATGCTGACCTGGCGGGTCAAAACGCTTCACGCAGAGCAATTGAAATATTGATCGAAAATGATATATCAGTAAGTATTCTCGAGCTTCCCTTTGGCGATGACCCTGACACGTACATTAAAAAGAACGGACTAAGCGGGTTTGAGCATTTGCTTGCAAACAGACTTTCTGTGATTGATTACATTGCAGAACGGTATGAATCAGACGGTAAGATGAACTCACCTGAGGGCAAGACTGAATTTGTTCGGGAAATAATAGGGCTCATTGCCAAAATGCGTGACGCTATCAAGCGTGATTTTTATGTAAAGGGTATAGCGGAGAAGTTTTCGATATATGAAAGCATTATCCGCAAGGAGCTTGAATCTGTACTAAAAGTGAAGAGCCGCCCGCAATATAATGAGCGTGAATTATTGAATGAAAAATCCGCTGCGCCTGTAAAAGAAAAAAATACAAAGTTTTCTGCTGTGGAGCTTGTGCTCATAAGGCTGCTGGTTGATTCAGACGCGCAGACAAAGCAAATGCTGATGAACGAGCTTGAGCTTGACCTGGTAAAGAATGATACGGTACGGAAGATTGTAAATTACCTGATGATGAATATTGATTCCCCTGAAAAGCTTGCACTTAACCAGTTATTCACAGAATTTCAGGATGAAGAAGCCAAGAGTGTTATAGGCAAATCGCTGCTTGATGATAACTATGTTATGCAGGCCGGTAAAAACAGGAATTATTTAAATGAAGCAAAGCAGGTATTGAGTCAATTAAAGCTCACCAATATAAAAAATACCATAAAAGAAATTGAGGCAAGGATCAAATCAATTGATAGCACTTCCCCTGATATCCTTCAGCTGCTTACCGAGCAGCAAACCCTCCGCCGTGAGCAGATGCAGATAGAGAATAGTATGAAGTCGTTGTAATACTCATCGGATGAACTGCGCCAGCAGTCATGCTTCAAGTCATCCGATGTGTTAAGAACTATATTATCATTATCAAATCCACACAGAGTTTATAAAAAAAAGGGAGCATTTCAGTCTGAGTTAAAAAATCAATTTATCATAAATGAGTCAGGGCTAAAGCCCAATTTCAGTTTGGATTCGCAATGACCCCGGCTTAAAAGCCGGGGTTAACAGAATTTTGAGAAAATTTCCATTTGCCGCTCTTTTAGTAGAATAAGTAAATTTCTATCTTACTTCTTATTGCCGCTATCGACCATCTTCATGAACTGTGATATTATATCAACAGGTAATGGGAAGATGATAGTTGAATTCTTCTCTGTTGCTATTTCGGTTAATGTCTGCAAATAGCGAAGTTGTAATGATATCGGCTGTTTATTTATTACTTCCGCTGCGTCAGCAAGACGTTGTGAAGCCTGGAACTCACCATCAGCGTGAATAACCTTAGCGCGGCGTTCCCTTTCGGCCTCAGCCTGGCGCGCCATAGCGCGCTGCATTTCTATCGGAAGATCGATCTGTTTAACTTCTACGTTTGATACTTTTATTCCCCACGGTTCTGTGTGGTCATCAATAATTACCTGCAGCTTTTTGTTTATCTCATCACGTTCGCTTAAGAGTTCATCCATTTCTGACTGACCAAGTACGCTCCTTAGAGTTGTTTGCGCTATCTGTGATGTCGCGAAGAGGAAGTCCTGTACTTCTATCACAGCTTTTTCAGGCTGCAGCACGCGGAAGTAAACAACCGCGTTCACTTTTACTGAAATGTTATCCTTGGTAACTATATCCTGTGAAGGAACATCCATTACAAGTGTACGCAGACTTACTTTTATCATTTTATCTATGAATGGGATGAGGATTATTAGTCCGGGACCCTTGGTTTGCGAAAATCTGCCCAAACGGAAAATTACGCCTCTTTCATACTCCCTTAATACCTTTATCATACTGAAAAGTATAATAACAAAGAAAAGGAATACAAAGAACAAAAACGTTATTATTACTGCCTCCATGTTGTCTCCTTATGGTTTAAATTTAATTAATATTCTGTTTGCAAATTGGAAAATGAATCTTAACACACCCCGTCTTCACCTTCGGTGAAGCCACCCCTCTCAAGAGGGGAATTTCAAAACTCTTTGAGACCTCACCCCCTGCCCCCCTCTCCTGAGAAGAGAGGGGGAACCCAAAACTTTAAGTTATTGCTCCCCTCTCCCTTTGGGAGAGGGGCTGGGGGGTGAGGGTTCGACTCTATACCTTTTGAACTACAATCGTCAGATCCTTTACTTCAACTACTTTCACTTTATCGCCTCTGGCAATATTGCCTTCGGCTTCTGCTTTCCAAATTTCGCCTAACACCTTAACTGTACCTTTGCCGTTGATAATATCTACAAACACTTCGCCAATTTCGCCGATCATTCCTGATTCACCCGTCATAGCTTTCCTTCTGTAAGTGCGTACTACAAGCCATCCTAACAGCGAAAAAAGTCCACCAAGAATAACAACTGTAGTGATTATAACGCCCATTGAAATATCAACAGCCGCTTCAAGCGGCGAGTTGCCAGTATCAATCAGCATCATTGAGCCTATAAACAGCGAGATGACTCCCGCTACGGTAAGCATACCGTAGCTTGTAACTTTTATTTCGGCAATGAATAAAATTATCGCCAGCAGGATCAACCCGGCACCGGCATAGTTAATAGGAAGTGTATGCAGTCCATACAAACCGAGCAATATACAAATAGCTCCCACAACACCCGGCAAAATTGCCCCGGGGTTATAAAGCTCAAGCATGATACCGGACATACCTATCATCATGAGAATGTACGCAATGTTAGGGTCGCTAATTATACCCAGGAATTTCTGGAACCAGTTCTCTTCGTAGTTTACGACCATAAAGTTCTTTGTGTTGAGTATTCTTTTGCCGGTTGATGTTTCCACTTCCCTTCCATCAACTTTTGCAAGGAGTTCATTCATATCAGCCGCAACAAGATCTATCACGCTATCACGCAAGGCTTCGGTTTCAGTTATGGAAACACTATTTCTCACTGCATCTTCGCTCCATTTAACATTGCGCTTGCGCTTTTCGCTTATGGAGCGGATGAACGCTGCGGCATCGTTGGTTACCTTTTCGTTCATCGTGGAATCCATTTTACTTCCATCGCCGCTCACAGGGTGCGATGCGCCAATATTTGTTCCGGGCGCCATAACGGCAATGTGTGATGCCAGAGTTATGAATACGCCGGCGCTGGCAGATTGCGCTCCCCCGGGTGATACGTAAACAATAACGGGAATAGGCGCGGTTAATATATCGCTTACAATATACCTTGTGGATTTAAGCAATCCACCGGGAGTATTGAGCTGTATCACGAGACACTCAGCTTTTTTGTTCTTAGCTTCTTCGATGCTTTTGCGGATAAAATCCGCCGAAGAAGGATTTATGGAGCCATCAATCTTTATGACATATATCACCGGCCCCTCCTGGCAGTAAACTGCCGCGCTGAAAACAAGTAAAATTAGAATTGATCTTAGAAAGTTGATCACCGGTATATTATCCTTTGGGTTAATTGATGAAAAATTATATTGATTGTAAACAAAAATAATGAAAAATTTGCAGAAATAGCCAACAATTTTTTAATATGACTATTGTATAATACGGCATAGTTTTGTATATTTGTAGGTAATTAACACATCAAAAACAACCCGGATTTAAATAATCTGAAAAAATCGCATACTTTCTAAGTTATCCAAACTATAATTTATCCAAATATCGCTTTCCGGTTATATCAAATCTAAAACTAACAAATAAAATTAAAGTGTATTATGGCATCAGATAAAAAAGATGATTTAAAGCCTTCTATGGATTTAGCTGAACTTAAGAAGAAAAAAATAGGTGAGCTTTACGACCTTGCAAAGAATTTGAACATCAGCGATTACAGTGATCTCAGAAAACAGGACCTGATCTACAAGATACTTGAGTCAGGCACACAGAATGACGGCGTAGCATTCAGCAAAGGCGTTCTTGATGTACTGCCGGACGGGTACGGTTTTTTAAGATCATCAGATTATAACTATCTCTCATCACCTGATGATGTTTATGTATCACCATCACAGATCAAAAAATTCGCCTTAAGGACCGGCGATACCGTAAGCGGGCAGGTAAGACCTCCCAAAGACGGCGAAAGGTTCTTTGCCCTGTTAAGGGTTGATAAGGTTAACGGCGTTGAGCCGGAAAAGATGCGCGAGAGAACTCTGTTCGATAACCTCACGCCACTGTATGCCAACGAAAGGCTTAACCTTGAATCAGCCCCGGGAGAGTACGCTACAAGGATCATGAACCTGTTTACACCAATTGGTAAAGGAAACAGGGGCATGATAGTTTCACCGCCTAAGGCAGGAAAAACAATTTTGCTTCAGCAAATTGCCAACGCTATTGCCAAGAACCAGCCTGATGTTGAACTTATCGTCCTATTGATAGACGAGCGTCCTGAAGAAGTAACAGATATGGAACGCTCTGTAAGGGCAGAAGTGATAAGCTCAACTTTTGACGAGCCGCCTGAAAGGCACGTACAGGTAAGTGATATAGTTCTTGAAAAAGCCAAGAGGCTAACTGAAGCCAAGAAGGATGTTGTAATACTACTTGATAGTATTACCCGTCTTGCAAGGGCTCATAACACAGTGGTACCGCACAGCGGAAAGATACTTTCCGGCGGTGTGGACGCGAATGCATTGCACAGACCAAAAAGATTTTTCGGAGCTGCAAGAAATATTGAAGAAGGCGGCAGTTTAACTATTATAGCAACTGCGCTGGTTGAAACCGGAAGCCGTATGGATGAAGTTATCTTTGAGGAGTTTAAAGGTACCGGTAACATGGAAATAGTTCTTGACAGAAAACTTGCCGATAAGAGAATTTTCCCCGCTATTGATCTCAATAAATCAGGCACAAGGAAAGAAGAACTTCTCTTAGACCAGGAAGAACTCTCAAAAGTATGGCTGCTCAGAAAGATCCTCAGTGATTTCTCACAGGTTGAAGCAATGGAATTCCTTTTAGGAAAAATGAAAGGGACCAAGCACAACAAAGAATTCTTGAAGAGTATGAACTCCTAAGACAGGAGTTTGCACTGCTTTAAGATCAGTTTATGCGTGTGCTAAAGTCTGATTACGAAGTGAGTTAACATGGATCTCGAATGAAAAAAGAAATTGTCATCAATTCAAATGATGAAGAAAACCGTATAGCCATTACGGAAGACGGTAAGCTAAGTGAACTCTTCATTGAAAATGAAGATTACGAGCGCGTCATTGGCGATATTTACCTTGGGAAAGTCGCAAAAGTGATTCCCGGTATTAAAGCGGCATTTATCGATCTTGGCTTCAAGCAGGACGCGTTCCTGCATTTCAGCGATGTTGGCGACCAGGCAGAGGATATGAAGGCCCTGCTGGGCGATGATTCCGAAGTGGATGACGACGACGATGAAGAAGATACGCCGCCGCCGCAAAAGCAGCAGCGCAGAAGGCAGATGCCGAGACTTGAGCGCGGACAAAGAATAATTGTACAGATAACAAAAGAGCCTGTAGGCAATAAGGGCGTTAGAGTGACTTCAAAGGTCTCACTGCCCGGCAGGTACCTCGTATTTTTACCCTTCGAAAATAAAGTCAACGCATCAAAGCAGATACAGAACATGCGCGAAAAGCGCAGGCTGAAAAATATTGTAAGGAACTACAGGAATTCCAAGGGTCTGGAATTCGGCGCGATATTAAGAACCGTTGCCGAGGAACAGGATGATAAAGCCATTGTTGAAGATCTGGAAACGCTTTATAATATCTGGAAGGATATTGAAAAGCAGATAAAAACCGGTACCCCCCCTGCCCTGTTATACAAAGATCTCACAGTAACTACAAGTGTTATCCGTGATCTCTTCAGGGATGATGTTGAAAAAGTACTGGTTGATTCCAAGAAACTGTTCAAAGAAATTCAGCAGTATGTGAAAGTGAATTCCCCTGACCTGCTCAATAAAGTTGAGTTGTACAAAGGCAACAAAGCGCTTTTTGATATATACGGCATTGAAGCTGAGATACACCAGACATTAAGTAAACGCGTACCATTGAAGATTGGCGGTCATTTAATTATAGAAAAGACCGAAGCGATGTACGTAATTGACGTTAACAGCGGAAAGTACGCAAAGAGCAAAGACCAGGAAACAAACTCTCTTAAAACCAATCTTGATGCCTCGAGGGAAATTGTAAGACAGATAAGGCTCCGGGATCTTGGCGGAATAATTGTTGTGGATTTTATAGATGTGTATGATGATAAGAACAAGAAAAAAGTTTATGATGAGCTGAAAAAAGAATTCAAGAAGGACAGGGCTAAAGTAACACTTCTGCCAATGTCTGAATTCGGGCTCATACAGATAACGCGCCAGCGCGTCAGAGAAAATGTAGTACGCTCAATCACAGAGCAATGCCCTCTTTGCGGCGGCAGCGGTATAATTGAAAGCTCAACCAACATCCTCACAAGAATTGAACGCTGGATAAAACGCTACAAACTTGATAAAAGCAAGCCTTCCGGGAAACTTATACTTAAAGTGCACCCGATGGTTTACAGCACATTGCGTGAAGGCACAATAAGCAATATGACCAAGATAGCCTTCAGGTACCTTTTAAGAATTTCACTTGAAGAAGACTCCTCGTTATCATTCCAGGATTTCAGGTTTATACGCGCCAAAACAAATGAAGATCTAACAGCTAAGTATTCTTAACAATTGAGGCTCAAGACTGACATACTCGTTATTGGAAGCGGGATAGCCGGTTTATCATTCGCACTTAAGGCCGCAAAATATGCGAAAGTTTTAATTGTAACAAAAAAAGACCAGGCTGAATCCAACACAAACTATGCGCAGGGCGGGATAGCGACTGTAACATCACCCGATGATTCATACGACCTTCATATAAAAGATACCCTTGAGTGCGGCGCGGGATTGTGCCACACCGGTGCAGTTGAGCAGATAGTCAAGAACGGTCCGCACTTAATTGGTGAACTGATAGAGCTTGGAGTAAATTTCAGCCGTGAGCAGGGCAAGCTTGATCTTGGCAGAGAAGGCGGACACTCACGCAAGCGTATAGTTCACGCAAAGGACCTCACAGGGAGAGAAATAGAACGCGCGCTGCTTCATAACATTGGTATAAATAAAAACATCACAGTCCTTGAGCATCACACCGCGATCGATCTGATCACAGAACATAACATCACCGGAATAAAATCACGCAAAAACAAAACTTGTTTTGGAGCCTACGCATATGATGAGATCAACGATGAAATAAAGACAATTATTTCCAAGTTAACGGTCATCTGCACAGGCGGTATAGGACAGGTATATCTGCATACAACGAATCCCGCTATTGCTACAGGCGATGGCATTGCCATTGGCTACAGAAGCGGCTGCAGGATCGGCAACATGGAATTTGTTCAGTTCCACCCGACAAGCCTGTATGAAAACAAAGTAACCACTGGTGAGGCACAGTCATTTCTTATTAGTGAAGCTTTGCGCGGCGCGGGCGCTGTTCTAAAAACTCCGGATGGCGCAGAGTTCATGTTTAAATATGATAGCCGCGGCTCGCTGGCACCACGGGATATAGTTGCCCGCGCTATAGACAGCGAGATGAAAAAGCATGGCATCGATTTTGTTTACCTCGATATAACAGCACTCGGCAAAAATGCCATCAAGAATAAGTTTCCGTATATTTACAAAAAATGTTTATCAATTGGTATTGATATCGCCAAAGATATGATACCGGTAGTGCCCGCGGCACATTACAGCTGCGGAGGAATTGTATGTGATCTCAATGGTAGAACTTCCCTGGGCTCGTTGTTTGTTCTTGGTGAAGCTTCCATGACGGGCGTTCACGGGGCAAACAGGCTTGCCAGCAATTCATTGCTTGAAGCGCTTGTATTTGCAGATAAGGCGGCCCGTGTTTGCAAAAGTGAGATCAAAAGCAGTGCAGCATTGCCTGTTGGGAAGATTCCTGACTGGGATTCCAGCGGAACGGATAATACTGAAGAATGGATTTTAATTTCACAAAATAAGAACGAAATTAAGCAGATAATGTCGAACTATGTGGGCATTGTAAGATCGAACTTAAGGCTGCACAGGGCGCTCAGAAGAATTAAGCTGATTAAGGATGAAATTGAGACATTCTACAAAAAAACCAGTGTGAACAGAGAATTACTGGAATTACGAAATATGGCGCAGATCACCTATATGATAATCAGATCAGCATTAATGAGAAAAGAATCCCGGGGATTGCATTACAGCACAGACTACCCTGAACAAAAACGCTCTTTTTTAAAAGATACCATTATTACAAACGAAACCGTGAAGTAATTATATACAGATGCAGCAAAAAACTAAAGCAGCATAATACCAAAGCAGCAAGATTCTAAAACAGTTCAACCGTGAAGAAGTTCAATTGATAATTTTTAAGATGTAATTAATGAGCACAAGATCACACGAGTCTAAAAGGGGCAGCATTCACCATAATAAGGAAAGTATATTTTCAAAGAAAGAAGTACTGACCTTAAATCATAAAATTGGACTGCTATTGGTTTCGCTGAGCGTATTGATGCTTGAGTTTACCCTGATAAGGGTACTTTCTGTATCTCTGTGGTATCACTTCGCGTTTATGATAATAAGTATTGCACTGCTTGGGCTCGGCATCAGCGGGGTTACCATATTAACCAGCAGGCGAATCGCGAGGGCAGAGATAAACTCATTTCTTTCAATTACTTCATTGCTGTTTGCGATTTCAATTATTGTTTCGTTTGTAATAATCAATAAAATTCCATTTGATCCTTTCAGCCTGTTTATTGATTCAACACAATTTTTATATTTACCGCTGTATTACATACTCATAACGCTCCCCTTCTTTTTGGCGGGCTTGATTATTGGTCAACTGTTCACACGATTCAAACAGGATATAAATAAACTTTATTTCTACGACCTCATTGGCGCAGGCTTAAGCTGTTTTGTTTTCATACTGGTACTGCCAAAGTTCGGCGGTTCAGGCGGAATAGTATTCGCTTCAATTCTTGCCTGCGCGGGAGCGATACTTTTTTCGATCCGCAAAAGCAAAATGCAAACAATTGGCTTATACGGTACTTCTATCATGCTTGTAATAAACGGGCTGTTTCTTTCTGACCCTGAAGCATACCTGCCGATATATGTATCAGGCAACAAAGTTTACGGAAATTATATCGCTGAAAATCCGGACCTGCGCCTGCTGACGAAATGGAATTCATTCAGCAAGGTTGATGTGATGAAGGATGACGATGAAAATGTTGATGACTACCCTGTTTATACAGCAATTATTGATGCGGGTAACTCCACAACCAATATACCAAAGGTACCGAATGTACTTGATACCGGCGCGCGGCCGCCATTTGACGCATCAATGCTTGCAATGCTTCTAAAGCGTGAAGATACAGCAAAGGTATTTATCCTGGGTTCCGGCGGCGGCGGCGAGATATTAACGGCGCTTACCAATAATGCGAAATCAGTCACAGCAGTTGAAATAAACCCGATACTTAACGACCTTGTAGAAAAAGATCTGGCTAATTACTGGACAGGCGGCATAGCTAAAGATAAGCGAGTGAAGATAATTACCGATGACGCCAGAGGCTGGCTGCGAAGCAAGCGCATAAAGTATGATGTGATAATCAGCGCACATACAATTTCAGCAAGCGCGACAAACAGCGGCGCTATGAGCCTGGTGGAAAATTATATACTCACCGAAGAAGCTTTGCGCGAATACCTGCAGCACCTGGATATTAACGGGATATTGTATATCACCAGACCCGAGCCGCAGATGCCGAGGCTTGTTGCCTCTATAAAAGAAGCGCAGAAACTGAACGGCGGCAGTGATATTAAGAATCAATTTTACATTTTTAAACGTCCACCAAGTGATTTTGAAATAGATGTTAGCTATTTAACCGGTGTGCTTTTTAAAAAGAGCGGATTTGATGAGTTTGATATTCAGAGATTGAAAACAATGTCAGCCTTACTGAACCTTGAAACAATTTACGATCCCGTTTCAAACCAGGATGGTATATTTAAAGATATCGTTCAATCAAACAGTATTGATGAAATTGCGGGCAAGTACCCCGATATAAAACTCTACCCTGCAACGGATGACAAGCCGTATTTTGAGCATAACACAGATTTCACATCAATAAATTTCAGCAAGATCAAGGAATCATTTTCACAAGGCGATCGCGCAATGCTTTCTTTGGTGCAAAAGCCAGTGGCGGAATCGACACTTGTAATATTGCTGCTGCAGACGATCGTTCTTTCGGCGCTTCTTATATTCCTGCCCATATATTTAAGGTTCCGCAAAGATCCTGAGATCAAAAAGGTTAAAAAAGGGAAATACATTACTTACTTTGCGCTCCTTGGATTAGGATATATTATCATAGAAATTTGCCTGATACAGAAGTTCACTTTGTTTTTGGGTCAGCCTGTTTATACAATGCTGACAATTATTTCTACAATGCTCATCTTCTCAGGTATCGGCAGTATGCTTTCAGATAAAGTTATTAAGCTGGTAAAAAATGTTAACATTGTATACATCATAATTGCAGGACTGACGGTAATTTTGGGACTTGCAAACTCCGCAATCTTTGAAGCGCTTGTACGTGTTGATATTTTATGGCGCATAATTATTTCAATAGCTTTAATCGCGCCGCTGGCATTTTTTATGGGGATACCTTTTCCTTATGGAATGAGTAAAATTGATAACAACTCCAGTTACCTTGTAGCCTACGGCTGGGGTGTTAACGGATTCTTTAGTGTGCTTGGCAGCGTGCTGGTAGTAATGCTTTCAATGAGCTATGGGTTTATGATAGTATTTATAATAGCCGCAATATTTTATATACTTGCGATGCTGCTTGCAAAGAAATTAGCACCTGCAAAGATTTCGTTAGCTCCGGCGCAAACAGTATAACTTTAAAACATACATTTTACTTTCATCTTTTTAAACCTGCCAGGTCTCTAAAACCTGGCAGGTTTTTTTGTAGTACTTCCCTCTTTCCCAATCCGCCTCGGCGGACAAGTTTGAGAAAGGATATAATCTTAGTGACCCCCTCCAGCTCCCCCTGTTAGGGGGAGAGTAAAATATTCACCGTTTTTCCAGCCGTCGTTGGTGTTTTCACCAACGACAAGAAAATACTGTTGAAAAATTATATAAATTGTTGACAGTAAAAGAAGATTGTGTTAGAAATAAAAATTGATTCTGATTGGACAGTTGATGAGAACACCAAGGCGGTTAATCTATAAATCAGGGCTAAAGCCCTGTATTTTTTTAACCAGCAATCCACGGTCTAAAGACCGTGGCTAATCAGTTATAAGTTTTAGAATGCTTAGTCCTTATACTCATCAACTCATTCCCCCTTATCGGTGATGCCTGAGTGTATATGCAATGACCCCCTCCAACTCCCCCTGTCAGTGGGAGAGTAAAATTGACTGAACGCTAGTATTCTAGAATGACTGCTAAAGTCAGTTGTAAGACCTCGTATAGGGAGGGTGAATTCTCACGCTAGCATTGATAACTCGTACAGCATTGAATATCTTATCAAATTTTGCTAAATTTGCTGATAAATTATGGCAGAATTGATAGAAAAAATCAAAGAAAAATTCTCCTCAGCTAATGGATTTGAGGGAATTTCATTCTCAGAAAATCTGAATTACCCTATGATGGAGGTCCCAAAGGACAGGTTTCGTGAAATCTGCGTTATGCTTCGCGATGAGTTTCAGATGGAACAGCTTCGCGATATCGTAAGCGTAGATCGTTTTACAAAGAACGAGAGGTTTGAGAGCATTTACAACCTGTACTCATTAACTCTTAAATTCAGATTGTTTATTAAGGTTAAGCTTGATAGCAAAAATCCTGAAGTAGACAGCCTCTACGCTGTTTGGAAATCAGCAGACTGGGCTGAACGTGAAGCATGGGATATGATGGGTATCAGGTATTTGGGTCACCCGGACCTTCGCAGGCTGTATATGATGGAAGAGTATGAGTACCATCCCTTAAGAAAAGATTACCCGTTAATGGGTTTGCCTGGTTCAGTTACACTACCAAAAAAATAAAAATCAAAGCGTGAATTACGCTTACAATAGAACTATATGTCTTTAGATCTGACAAAAGAAGAGTACATAGAAGAAACAAAGGAAGAGAGCCATATTTCCATGAGCCAGGAGAAGATTCTGCGCGCATTGGAATCAGATGACGTGCGGGGTCACTTTGAAGGCACGCTGGATAACCAGCTGGTGCTTAATATGGGTCCGCAGCATCCTGCTACACATGGTGTATTGCAGCTGGTTGTAAGCCTGGATGGTGAATCGGTAGTTGGCACTGTCCCTGTGCTTGGCTATTTGCACAGAGGCTATGAAAAACTCGCTGAGAACATGACATTCCATGAGTTCATACCTCATACAGACAGGCTTGATTACCTCTCTCCCCTGGCGAATAACGTAGGTTACGTGCTTGCGATTGAGAAGTTACTTAAGATAGAAGCGACCGAACGCGCTCAATGGATACGAACAATGTGCTGTGAAATGGCAAGGCTTGCATCTCACTGTGTATGGATGGGTACAATGGCAATGGATGTAGGCGCATTAACCGTGTTTTTGTGGACATTTACCGAAAGAGAAAAAATACTTGATATACTTGATATTTTAACCGGTGTCAGATTCACCACAAGCTATACCAGAATTGGCGGACTTGCGCTTGATATGAGCGATGAAGTTATAGCAAGACTTAAAGCCTTCTTAGACCAGTTCATACCTAAGCTTGAAGACGCAAGAGCGTTAATTGAAAGAAATAAGATCTTTATAAACCGTTGTGAAGGTGTTGGTTATATATCAAAAGAGGACGCGATTTCATTGGGATTAACCGGTCCAAATTTAAGGGCAGTTGGTATTGCAAATGATCTCAGGATCGACGACCCGTATTTAAAATACAGGGAAGTTGATTTTAATGTACCAACTTTAACCGAAAGCGATGTACTTGCAAGGTATTATGTAAGAGTTCAGGAAATGTATGAGAGTGTGAAGATTTTAAGGCAATGTATACAAAAGCTTCCGCAAGGGCCAATAAATACTCCTGACGCGAAGCAGGTGTTACCTGATAAGGGCGAGGTTTATTCAAAAATGGAAGAGCTTATCCATGACTTCATGATCGTGAACTTCGGCAACACTCCTGAAAAAGGAGTTGAAGCTTACCAGGCAATAGAGTCATCAAAAGGCGAGCTTGGCTTTTACGCAATAAGTGATGGTAAAGGGTATCCTTTCAGATTAAAGATCCGCTCCCCTTCTACAATCGCTATAGGCGCGCTGCCAACGATGATGAAAGGCGCAATGATAAGTGATATTGTCGCAATTATCGGCAGCATTGATCCGGTGATGGGTGAAGCAGACAAATGACCTTGATTACCTTGATTTAATGAATTAAAACAAGATTCCTGCCTTCGCAGGAATGACAAAATAGTGATAGTTACCCGCTTTCATGGGTATGATTAAATAATATGGAAATTAAATTTACTGAAGAAAATTTAAAGAAGCTTGAAAGATCAAAGAGTCATTACCCCACAAATGACGCAGCTTTGATGGATGCATTGTGGCTTGCGCAGTACCAGTTTGGCTGGCTTTCGGCGGATGTTATGAAATACGTTGGCAGCCTGCTGGAAATTCCCTATGAACACGTTCTTGGCGTAGCGGAATTTTACACTATGTACAACAAAAAGCCCGTTGGCAAACATCACCTTCAGGTGTGCACAAATGTTTCGTGCATGTTATGCGGCGGTTACGATGTAGTTGATTATATATCCAACAAGCTTGATATAGGCCTGGGTGAAACAACACCGGACGGTAAATTCACACTTATCGAAGCCGAATGCCTTGGCAGCTGTGGTACCGCGCCGATGATGCAGATAAATGATTATTATGAGGAGAATTTGACCAAGGATAAAATTGACGCAATTTTAGATAAGCTCGCAAAGACTGAGTAGCTTGCTCATGGTTTAACCGGTTTTAAGATAATTTTTAAAGAGAAAAAAATAAAGATCATAATATAATATGTCAGATTTCGAACCGATCATACTGAGAAACATACCGGATTTTCACAATATTGAAGTCTATATGAAAAACGGGGGTTACGGCGCCTTCAAAAAAGCGCTGAAAATGACGCCTGAGGCTATCATTGAAGAGGTGAAGAGTTCCGGTCTCCGCGGCAGAGGCGGTGCATGTTTCCCAACAGGTATGAAATGGTCTTTTATGCCGCAGAAAACTGACAAGCCTAAATATTTGTGCGCAAACGGCGATGAATCAGAGCCGGCAAGTTTTAAGGATAGAGAGATCTTTGAAAAGAATCCGCACCAGTTTATTGAAGGCACATTAATTGCGTGTCATGCGATGGGTATTAAAACAGCGTATGTTTACATACGCGGAGAGTACTATCCGTGGATAGTTATGCTTCAGAAGGCAATTGATGATGCTTACTCAAAGGGTCTGATAGGAAAAAATATAATGGGATCAGGCTTTTCAACTGATATTTTCATACACAGGGGCGCCGGTGCGTATATTTGCGGTGAAGAAACCGCTTTATTGAATTCTATTGAAGGAAAACGCGGAATGCCAAGATTTAAGCCGCCATTTCCTGCAAATTTTGGATTATGGGGATGCCCTACAACTATTAATAATATTGAAACACTTGCAAATATTCCTCCAATTATAGAAAAAGGCGGCGAATGGTTCAGCAAAATAGGCGAACCCAAACATGCCGGTACACTATTATATGGCTTAAGCGGTCACATTAATAAACCCGGTATATATGAGCTTCCTTCGGGAACGTTATTGACTGATCTTATATATAAATATGGCGGCGGAGTAAAGGATAATAAAGCCATTAAAATGATCATTCCCGGCGGTTCCTCAATGCCGCCATTAACTGCCGATGAAATTGAAGGCTTAAGAATGGATAACGAGCATCTTAAAACCGTAAATTCATATATAGGGACAGGCGGTATTGTGGTTATGAACGAAGATACCGATATTGTAAAGGTAATTAAGAGAATTACCAAGTTCTACTATCATGAATCCTGCGGGCAGTGCACGCCCTGCCGCGAAGGCTGCGGCTGGATGCTGAAGATACTTGACAGGATCGATAAGGGAATGGGCAGAAACGAAGATATAGAACTGCTTCGCGATGTAGCCAACAATATAGAAGGTAACACAATCTGCGCATTTGGCGATGCAGCAGCATGGCCTGTAAAATGGGCAATTAAGAAGTTTATGCCTGACTTTGAAAAAAAGGTAAAGGAAAGTGTTAACTTACCTGTAGCTAATAAGGTTCACGCATTAAGGTTAGCTGTTCAAGAGTAGATTTTTTTGCTGTTTTTTGAATAAAATTCGCCCTTGCGAATTATCTAACGTAATTCGGGTATTGTTTTTTCAAACTAATTCGTAAATATTGCGATAATTCTTCATATTTATCGTAGTTAACTGATTAGTATTAATGATTATAATAAATATATTAACTTTAGGTTCGTAAATAAAACTAAAACAAACGGAGTCAACAACAATGGATCAAACTTCTGCTAATGTAAAAACGGCACAAAACACAGGTTCCTCGCAGCTTTTCGGCAGTAACTTCAAGAAAGACAACCTGGACAAAAGGGTTCAGGAACTTCTTAAGCAATCAACCGAATACCATGAATTAAAACAGTATGTAATCAACAGGGGCGTTAATAAAATCCAGGCTGAAGGTGTAGCCGGAAGATTTGCACCCGCAATACCTTCCGTGATAGCTCTTCTTCTTTCTGTTTTTATTGATGTTGCTAATGTACCATTCCTAGGAAAAATTGCGCAGACACTTGCCAATACAGTATTCCCGGGAAGTGTTACACTAAACAAAGGCGTTGAACCGATCTCATTATGGTGGATGCCTTTTATAGTTTATGCGCTTTTTATTTTACTTGCAGAGCTTTCATACAGAAAACTGATGAAAGAAGTTTCGACCAAAGGTTGTTCCCAGGAGATCATCGAAAGAATAACAAACCGTTACTCAACAATTGTTGATGGTATCGGTACAGCGCTTCCTCTCTTAGGCGCAGCGTTACTGCTTATTTCAATCAAAGAAGGTCCGATAGTATTCTTAGGATTTTCAGTACCATTCGAAATTAAATCAATTGTGATCCTGGCAATAGCGAAACTGTTTGAGACAGTGTTTGACGCACAGGGTTTAAAATTCGCGGAATTACGTGAAGAGCTTAACGATCTTGAAAAAGAATATTTCTCTGAGAGAGAAGATATTCACCAGAGAGCGATATTGCAGCAGTTACATGATGGCTTCAAGGGCGCAAGCATGACAGCAGGCGGCCCCGGATACGAGAAATTCTCAAAAGAAGAAGCAGCGGAGATTTCAAACTCACTCAAGAAAGCGGCAGAATTCGGCGAAAATATTTCAAAGAATGTTGTTATCATGAAGAACGCAATCGCTGAGATGAGCAAAACCAATGTACATGATTCAGAGCTATTGAGAGAACTGCAGAATACCAGCCAGTCTTTAACAACTGCGCTCGCAGCAGCATCCCAGACCGCTGAATACAGCGCGGCTATGAAGAATAATCTTGAAGCTATGCGTAACCTGATGAAGGAAATGGATAACATCAAATATCCGGATGATAAACTTCTGAAAGAATTACAGGTAACTTCACACATGTTAACCGAAACAGTAAATTCATTTAAGGATGCACAGGCAATTAAAGGATTAGATAACCTTGCTTACTTAGCAGGCAAAAGAGCACAGTAAAAAGGACTGACTAAGGAGAATAACTTAAATGAAAAAACAAAAAGACGTAAAATTTATAATCTACCAGGCGTTATACATATTTGTAGTATGCGTAATAGCCATCAAGGGCGCCAACCTTGATCTGACACAGGTGGTAGAAGATGACGGAAAGCCTAAAGTATTTTTGTCACCTGATTCACTGCAGAAGTTATACGAAATAATCAAGCAGTCCATTATTGTTGATACAAATCTATATGTAATAATCAAAAAAGAAGACCTGGCAAAGATGGATGACAAGATCAAACAGCTTGTCGTAAATCCAATGAATGTCCAGATATCTTCTACGCCAATAAATACATTCTCGACCAATAATCCTCAGATAGATCAGCCAAAGATCGAAGAAAAACCTGAAGAGAAGAAAGATCCGGGCGAAATGCAGGAAATAAGGATCGGGAATATACAGCTTACACAATACACCAACAACACGCTTAACAATCCGTATGATACACCTTTGGAAGTAGAAGGCATCACATCAATACCTCCAAAGAGCTCAAAGACGTTCCAGACGGGCGGCCAGAGCACGGTAACGATCAAGGTTGGTAATTCGACAAAGACTGTTGAATTAAAGCCGAACGAGAAGCCGAAGATAAGCATGCAGAGAGTTGCCTCAATGGGTGAAGATACCCGTGTATCACAGCTGCAGAGCAGCGTATGTTACAGGGTAACCATCAGCGATGACTTTCCGGGACAGCTTGATGTTAAGTTCAACGGTCCTGCATCTGTAAAGACGGTAGGCGCAGGCGTATATGATGTAACAATGAACGCATTCGGTTCAAAATCAGCCTTTGATAACTTCACAGACGGCAAGGATTCACCCTACTCCGTTGGTTTTACAGTATCAGTAACTGATAACATAGCCGGACACAAGATCACCGGTCAGAACAGCTTCATATTCGGTGAATGGTAGTAAATGAAAAGATCAGAAATAAATAACATAAATCAAATCACCACAAAAATGAAAAACAGAGCCAATTTCAGTATCTTGGTATTGCTTGCGATAGCGTTATTTTCGCTGGTAATACATACAGGGCAAACTTTCTCTCAGCAGGAAGACCCCAACAACCCAAGGACCTGGAAGTATTTCAAGATCCTTGCAAGGGCGGAAGATGATAGTATTTTTATCATAGCCCAGGATGATATGGGTATTGATCCGAAACTTGAATCATACACCATAGTAGTAAATATTTCAGACCCCAACACACAGAATCAGTTTGTAGTGCTGGGCGATGAATCTGACCCGTCTGCATCAAGGTATGCATGGTCACAGCTTTCGAAAAGAGTTCAGGATGGTCTTGTAAACTGGTCTAATACCAACAAAGAGAACCTGAACCAGAAAAAGCTTGACTACGCGTCAGTATTTTTAGATGTTATCAGGCAGATCAAAATTAAGGAGTTTGTTGCACCTCCAAAAAGAGAGCGTGTTATCAGGAATACAACGGCATATATCAATCCATACTTCACAGTATTCGGTTGGGAGCCGCTTGGAATTCCGGTAAAGAGATCAATAGGTTTCACTTTCGGTATGGGTAACAAATACTCAGGCCCGTTTGAAAGCGATGAACTCTCAGCAGGTTTCAATATGCTTGGTGTTAATATCTCCTATGTTACAAGGATAAGAGAGCTCAACACACATGATCTCGGATCTGACAGCGTAGAGAACAAACCATGGAAACAGTATAACGCAATATTTATGCCTCCCAGAGGTATAAAACTTACCTATACAATTCCTTTAGGTAACTTCCTTGAAGTAGGTGTTTACAGTGAGATCAAGGAAACCGGTGTTGAACCCGGCGGCGGTCCGCCGCTTTACACCTTCAGGAATGCGCTTGACAGCACAATAATGCCTAACAATATAGTAACAGGTTCAAACCTGATCGCAGAGTTCCGTTATCCGTTCAGAATGTTCGGTTCAACCAGAACACAGGTTTATGCGGCTTATTATATGAACGAAATGAATATCGGACTTTTCACACGCGAATCAAGGCTTGTAGGTTCAGTATTTGATTTCAGGATCAATGCAACATTAAAGAAGATCAGAAATTTCCAGCTGCTTGTTGAGATAATGGTATCTAACATTGCAGAAGGATTCGCTTTAAACTCATTCGCAGTAGGACCTTCGATAAGGCTCTCAAAACTTGATACCGGTAAATTCGGATTGCTTTCAGCATTCGTTAACTTCCGCTTCAAGCTTGGTGACTTCTTCGATGAAAGAGAAAAGAAATAAATAAGCGCAGCAAATTATTCAGCTCTGTTTAACATTGAAACATAAGAAATAACAAATTGACCATTCTGCTGTTTGAAACACAACAGCAGAATGATCTTAAAACCACAGGGTTGAAAAGACAAGATATGGAGATATTTCACAGGAATTGACAAAAGATGAAGAGCAAAAAGCGGATAAGCAGCAGGAACTTGATGAACTGACCTACATTATTTCACATGACCTGCAGGAACCGCTGAGAATGATAACGAGTTATGTACAGCTTTTAAACAAAAGATACGGTGATAAACTTGATGACAATGCCAGGGACTATATAAGATACGCAGTTGACGGCTCCAACAGACTGAAGCAAATGATGGACGATCTTTTAACATATTCACGCATCGGAAGACCGCATTTTAACCGGGAAGATATTGATCCCGCGCAGGCAGTAGAAAAGGTAAGAACACTTTTGAAACAAAGGTACCCTGATACTGCAGGCAAAATAGAATTTGCTGCCGCAAGGCAGATATATATAAATGCGGATAAAGACCTGCTGATAAAACTGCTTTATCACCTGGCTGATAACTCCCTTAAATTCAACAACAGCCCGCATCCGGTCATAAAAATTGCCGCTGATGAAGATGAAGAGTACTGGTCAATTTCCATAGCAGATAACGGATTGGGAATAAGCAAAGATTACCATGGAAAGATCTTCGGTATATTTCAGAAGCTTCATAATCACAGTGATTACCCGGGATCAGGCATGGGTCTTGCGATCTGCGAAAAGATAGTGAATAAGCATAACGGAAGTATAAGGCTCGATTCAGAGCCGGAAAAAGGTTCAACGTTTCATATCACAATTAAAAAAGAAAGATAAAGCATAATTTGATAAAGATCTTATTAATAGAGGATAACCCGGGTGATGCCCGGCTTATAAAAGAGTACCTCTCGGATCTGAAGAATATTGAACATACTCTTCAAATTGCTGACAGGCTCCAAAAAGGCCTCGATATTCTTGAAAATGAATTTATCGATGTAGTTTTGCTGGACCTCAAGCTTCCAGATAGTGATGGTTTAACGGGCGTTGAACAGATATTTAACGTTATACCAAACATCCCGATCATTATTCTCACAGGTCTGAATGATGAAACAACGGCTATAAACGCAGTTAAAATGGGCGCACAGGATTACCTTGTTAAAGACAGGGTCGAAAGTGAGCTGCTGCTGAGATCGATCCGATACGCAATTGAAAGAAAGCGCGCCGAAGAGGATCACCAGAAACTGCTTGAACAAAGGATCAGGGCACTTTCGATAATAGAGGCCCAGGAAAACGAAAGAAGAAGAATATCCAGGGAATTACACGACGGTCTTGGTCAGCTTTTAAGCGCAGCAAAGCTGAATTTCGGCATGATAGACTTCATGAACGGCGCCAACAAAGAAAAGACCACAGAGATAGTTAAACAGGTAGATTCAATAATAAGCAAAGCTATTGTTGAAGCGCGCAGAATAGCGCATGATTTGAGACCAACAACGCTTGATGACTTTGGACTGATTCCCGCACTAAGAATACTGTGCCAGGAGTTTTCGAAGATCACAGGTATAAAAGTTAAATTCCAGGTCTCCCCCACCCTTGAGCGAATTGACCCGAAAATTGAAATAGCAATATACAGGATAATACAGGAATCATTCAACAACATAAGTAAATACGCCGAAGCTACAGAAGTATCACTTGATCTCTACAGAAGCGATACGCAGGTTTTTGTAAGAGTAAAAGATAACGGCAAAGGATTTGATACAGAGAACATCACAAAATCAAAAAAAGCCGGCGGCGGATTTGGCCTGCTTAACATGAAAGAAAGAGCCGAGCTTGTTGGCGGAAAAGTTGAAATAGTATCCAGCCCGGGGCACGGCACAGAGCTTCTGCTTGAAATAAATTTAGAATTCTTCAGTAATAATAACCATCACTAAGTAAAGAGATTGAAATGAAAACTACTAAAATTTTAATAGTTGATGACCACGAAGTTGTAAGGGACGGATTGAGGAACATTTTGACCAGCCTCGATAACATCTCAATTGCCGGCGAAGCAGGCAACGGAGAAGACGCGGTTAAGATGTATTCTTCACTGAAACCAGACCTCGTAATAATGGATATTTCAATGCCGGGAATGAACGGCATCGAAGCGACCAGGGTCATTAAGGAAAAAGACCCCGATGCGAGGATACTTATCCTGACTATGCATGATAACCAGGAATATCTGAACCAGATCATCAGGTCAGGAGCAAAAGGATTTATCCTGAAGAACACGGATAAAGAAGAGCTGCTTGACGCGGTGAAAACTGTTGCATCAGGCGATAACTTCTTCAGCAAAGATATATCAAAGCTTATTATAGATAACTATATCAGGACTGCCAAAGAAACCGAGAAAAATGATGGTTACAAAGAAGTACCGTTAACAAAACGTGAAATTGAGATCCTGAAGCTCATCGCATCCGGGTACTCAAACCAGGAAATAGCTAACATTCTGTATATCAGCTATAACACAGTTGATACCCACAGAAAGAATATAATGCATAAGCTTTCCATAAAGAACACTGCAGGCCTGGTAAGGTACGCGATTGAAAAAGGTCTTATTTCACTAAATTAAAATACAGATTAATCACATATAGAAAGGGCAACTAAAATGAATGCTCAAGTACCCATAGTAAGAGTGTTGATAGCAGATAATAATCCTGATTTCCTGAGCGCACTGGCGCAGTATGTACGCTCCATTCCGGGGGTAGAACTTGTAGGCGAAGCAGTTGACGGTGAGGACGCTATCAAGAAAGCAGAGGCAACTTACCCAGATCTCATAATTCTTGATATCATTATGCCAAAAAAATCAGGCATAGAAGCGTTGAGCGCAATAAAAGATAAATTTCCTGATGTTACGGTAGTAATGATATCCATTAACGAAGGTCAATCCTACAGAAAACTCGCAGAAGTTTACCGCGTGGATAAATATATCGGCAAGAATTCAGATGACATACATAAGGAATTGCTTGAAGTAATACAGGCAACACAACAGAAGCTTGCAGCAAAAAACAGCTAATTAAGAAGAGTTTAACTAATTTCTAAAATGGATAATAAAACAGTAAAGATACTTCTTTGCGATGACAACGATAATTTCAGACAGTTACTCACCCAGTATATCAAGGCAATGCCGGGAGTTGAAGTTGTAGGTGAAGCAGTTGATGGCGTAGATGTAATAGAAAAGACAGAACTTCTGGATCCGGATCTTGTTCTTATGGATCTCAGCATGCCAAACCAATCAGGATTGGATGCAACCAAAACGATCAAAGAAAAGTGGCCTGACAAATCAGTAATAATCCTAACACTTTACGAGGATAGCGTTTATAAAGAGCTTGCTGATGAATTTAACGCTGACGGTTTTATAGCTAAGAGCTCAATTAAGGCGCAGCTACCTTCGGTAATAGAGGCAAAAGTTAAAAATACTGCCCACTGATGTTAAAATAATTTTTTATAAGACAACCGATTTCTGTAGAATAATAGGAATCGGTTTTTTATTTTACGGTAAATCAGGATATTAAATGATTCATTAATTACAGGAGAAAACAACATGAGTAAATTTTTGCAGCATCCCACGGATTTTGGCGCGCCACCACCGCCGCCGCCGCCAAGCATGTCTTCACCGCCACCTCCCCCGCCGCCCTCGGCCGGTGGAATGAATATGAATTCAGGAGGCGCGGGCACTAACGCTATTATTGCTTTGGTTGCAGGTATTTTATCATATGTATTCTGCCCGTTTATCCTTGGTATAGTTGCATGGATAATGGGAAAAGGTGAGCTGGGCAAGATCGACCGCGGAGAATCATCTGAAGGCGGAAGAACACTTGCCAAGATAGGTATGTGGCTTGGAATAGTTAACGTGATCCTATCCATATTATTTGGACTGGTTTACGTTCTCATAATTGTACTTGCAATAGCAACAAGCAAATAATCAATTTTATTTCTTTATAAGGCAGCTTACAAGGCTGCCTTATTTTTATTAATATTTAACCGTATAGGCAAGCTGATGATCCTGAAGATTAGAAAGATTAACGAAACCCTTAACAATCCGCTTCCGGCGTACGCGACGGAGCATGCCGCAGGCATGGATATAACATCAGCATCTCAAAATGAGATAACAATTAAACCTCAATCAACCGAGTTAATACCAACTAACCTTATACTGGAAATTCCGATCGGTTTTGAAGCGCAGATAAGGCCACGCAGCGGACTTGCTTTGAAACATAACATTGGGATAATAAATTCACCGGGAACCATTGACGCTGACTACAGGGGTGAATTAAAGATCCTGCTGACAAATTTCGGCAAAGAACCGTATGCGGTAAAGTTTGGAGAAAGAATAGCGCAAATGGTAATTTGCAGGGTTGAACATGTGAAAGTTGAACTTTCACATCAACTGAGTGAAACTTTGCGCAGTGATGGTGGATTTGGCTCAACAGGGAAGTAATTTAATTTATAATTGAACGAAACTAATCAAAATACTTTTAAAACACAGGAAATTGTTATTTCCGTTTCAGCTTTTGTGATATTTGGCGTATTATTTACCGTCACAGAGCTGTTTCATAACCCATTCATAGTATTTGGCGTTCTTTTGTTTGTTCTGTTCCCCTTCCGAAAAAGCAAACTCATAAAAACCATAATATCCGTTTCTTCAATTATTTTCGCATTATGGTTCCTTCATTCAATATCGGCATTACTGGCTCCTTTTATTGCAGCTTTGATCATTTCTTATGCATTAAATCCGCTTGTAGAAAAGATGACGAGGGGTAAGATAACCCGTACACTTGCCAGCGCAATTATACTGGTCACTTTCCTTCTTGTCACAGCACTTGCGATCATACTGCTTGCTCCGCCAATAGCGGCGCAGTTCTCTGAATTAATACAATCACTGCCAGGCGCGCTAAATGATCTGCAGGTTTGGATAAATACGGCACTGATACCAAAACTGAACTCATTGGGCATCCCGACTGCCGACATACAGAATAAGCTCTCCCAGGAACTCCCCGCAAAGCTTGAGAATTTGCTTAACACACTTTTGAGCGGTCTCTCGGGGCTGTTTGCCGGTCTTTCTGTGGTGCTTACACAGGTTGTCAATCTGATACTCATTCCTTTTCTTACATTTTACATAATGAAAGATTTTGATAACCTCAAAACTCTCATTAAGGAAATAATCCCAAAAAAGAACAGAAAAAAAGCTGCAGAATACTACCAGAAAGTAGATGATTTACTTGGAAGTTTTATAAGGGGTCAATTGATCGTTTCTGTTATTCACGGAATAATAGTTTATATATTCCTTTCTATACTTGGTGTCAAGTTCGCAATATTTCTTGGGGCAATAGGTATAGTACTTAATATAATTCCTTATTTCGGGCTTCTTGTAGAAATTACCCTCGCAGTAATTGTTTCTCTTTTCAGCGGCGATCCGGGTTTACAGGTTCCGCTTGTAATAATTATTTACCTCGCGCAGAATCTGCTGGAAACATCGTTCATTATACCCAAGATCGTTGGCGACAGAATAGGACTTCACCCTGCCCTGCTGATACTTTCACTGTTCGTATTTTCATACTTCTTCGGATTTATAGGGATGCTCATAGCTTTGCCGACAATGTCAATAATAATTATGTTCTTCAAACAATGGCTCGCCAATAGAGAAGGCAAAGAAGCTGAAGCATAGTAACAACAGGATTTTTGGCAAATTATAATCTATAGACCCTGCATAATTTTATTCACCGCCTGATTCAAAGTCTGAAACAGAAATCCATTTGGTTCTGTGTCAAGTTTCCTTTTAACTTCCAACTTCACAGCGTCCGGGTTCTGCTTAACATTGCTCTCAAAATCTGCCCTGTTAAAGAGAGCATCATAAGGATCGAGTACTTTGTATTCATACTTTTGAATAACTTCACTAAACTTTGGTATATCCTTTACAAATAACATCGATTTATCATCCCAAAAAACCAGTTTCCATTTCTTGTTAGTACTGAAATAATTCGTAACCAGCCGTTTGAGATCATTTGGCCTCCTGATAAGGTCCGGATCGAGATAAATAACATAGTCAACTCCCCTTTCTTCAAGTTTCTTTTCAAATCCAGGCTGCATTACCATAATTGCATCGTATTCATTATGTATTTCGTCATTCAGGTTTCTGCTATCTATGTAATTTTTTTCGCCGGGGAAGTTCCATACAAGGTAACCCCCTGTTCCAAAATGGTTGTAAGGAGTGCCTGTGATATTGTTCTCTCTTTTAAAATTAAATAATTGTTCAGGCATAAAATCAGTATTAATCCCCCATCCATAAATTCTGTAATACTGAATTTTTTCGTAAATGGCATTTGAAGGAATTTGGGAAACAATATATACAAAGAATATTGCCAGAATGCCCTTCAGCACATTACCATTATACAACTTTCGGAAATCCGTTGATCTGATCAGTGATAGAGTATAAGACAAACTAATTATTACGAAAACTGCGATTATTATTTCATAATCTACCGTAAACCTAATTGCCCGTACTGAGTAAATGACAAATGAAAGATAAATAAATGCAAACAACAGATCTTTCTTTTTGTAAGCATAATAGAGTATAAAAATACCCGCAAACATAAAAACCTTGTATAATGTGATGATGAAACCAAAATCCATTTTTGGGCTAAACGGGCTTTGCCATTCATTAACACTCTCAAGCATCTTCATCTGTGTGTGATCATATGCATATGCGTAGGTGCTGAATCCATGCGGATTCACAAGCAGCATCGCTGCGCTTGCCGCGGAAATTATCCACAGATTGCGAAGTTCAGTTTTGTTCAGCGGTTTGATCTCACCGGAAGAAAATTTACCGGGTTTAAGATATATAATTGTTTCAGTTATAGTAAATACAAAAAGTATGAGTCCGCCTGCCAGAACACCCATATGTGAATTTGCCCACAGCAGGAATATAACGGGTATAAAATATAGTTTGCGGGTGAATCCTTGCCTATCAATATATTTATATGAAAGCAAAATATACAACAGCAGCACAAAAAATATATATGTCAGGATGTGCGGCCGGGCGGAAAATCTATCCATTATCGCAACAAGCAGAACGAAGAGCACGGTTATTGAAAGGAAGGAGTTAATTTTGAATTTCCGCAGAAGCATGTATAGTACAAAAAAGATGAAGCAGAATGCAAGTGATCTGAAAAGGAGTATTGCATTCAACCCCCCTATATTATACAATCCGTAAGTCATAACATCCCAGCCCCATTCAAAGGGTATCCATTCAGAACCGGAGGTTATGTGACCAAACACATCTTTATCAGGGACCACCTTGTGTTCAACAATGTACCTTCCGGTAGCAAGATGCCAGAATATATCATCATCACCTGATATTTTGTAAGAAGCTGCCATAAACACCAGTACGAGGAATATTCCTAATAATCCGAATGAGACATACTTGTTTTCCTCAGGAATTGCGGCTGAACTCTTTTGCTTAGTCTGTTTACTATCTTTACCTTTAACTTTGGCCAATTTATAGATTTATTTAGTTACCTTTAAATACGGGTTTTCTTTTTTCAATGAACGCGTTTACGCCCTCTTTGTAATCATTACTATTACCGGCAATATCCTGCGCGGCAGCTTCTGCTGCGAGAACTTCTTTGAGTGTGCGGGAATATGAATTATTCACCAGTTCCTTTATCATTCCAAGCGCGCCTGTCGGCATTTTTGCGAACTTTTTGGAATATTTAACCATTGCTGCCTTAAGTACTTCGGGTGTCTGAACGCATACATTCACTAGTCCAAGCTTTTTGGCTTCTGAACCTGTGATGCGCTCAGCGGTTGAACACATCTGGAATGCTTTTGCCAGTCCAACAATTCTGGGTAAAGTGAAAGATGAACCTGAATCAGGCACCAGGCCCACATTGATAAAAACTTCTATCAGCTGCGCAGAATCAGTAGCTATCCTGAAATCACAAGCCAGCGCTAATGAAAGACCCGCGCCGGCGGCTACGCCGTTAATTCCGCAAATAACAGGTTTTGGCAGGTTCATTATCTGCATGATAAGAGGATTGTACCTGGTTTCGATGGCTTCTTTGAATGTTTTCTTTTCGCTTTCAAAATCTTTAAGGTCCTGCCCTGAACAAAATCCTTTACCTGCGCCTGTTAACGTTACACATCTAACCTCATCACTTTCAGCTTCTTTGAAAGCATCCTGTAATTCCGTTAACATTGCGGCATTAAAGGCGTTAAGTGAATCCGGTCTGTTAAGGGTAATGTTCAATATTCCGTTATTTAATTCTTTTATTATCGCGCTCATTATTTTTTTTATTTATAATATGTATATATGAATTTGTATGTATAAAGAATTTTTCCTTCCGGATCGTAATATTCTTCTATCAGCCTGTTGCCGGAATTATCGTATTTAATGACAAGATCGCTGACAGTAGATAGTTCTTCTTTCGTTTGAGTTTTCTGAATTCTGACGGAATTCTTATCGTATGTATAGAGCCTCTTGATAAAGAAATTTGTTCCTATGATCTCGCTCGATGAAGCCGGTTTGCCTTCCGGCGTATAAGTGAAAGATTCCGCCCTGAAATCACTTCCGGGCAGAATGGTTTTTTTCTCCAGTATCCTGTAATCCTTATCATACGCGTAGTTATACTTAACTTCAACAGGTTTATCCGTGCCTCCCGGACATTTATTCCGTGTGGTAATTTTAACTAAGTTGTTATAGCTGTCATAATCATAATTTTCGGTTATGCGGCATTCCTGCACCAAATCCCTTAAATTAGATTCTATAAGCCTGGATAGATCATCATATTCATATTCATATTTCTGCGCAAGCTTATTGTTAACGAACATTTCTTCTGAGGTGATATTATAGAGATCGTCATATTTAAGGTAATATTTCTTAACCTGGCTTTCAGAGGAATCGATCTTTTCAGTCAGTAGTTTATAGTTATTGTAGATGAAAGTTAAATTCCTGTTTACAAACTGACCGCTTTTTTCCGCTGAAGTATCAAGTTTTGAGTATTCTTTTACGATATATCCATCTGAATCATAGATTGTATATTTTATAGTATCTTCTTTTCCGTTTGTTGAAAGCACCTCGGTTGTGATACTTATTTTTGAAGCTTTTACCTGTTTATTATCTTCATTTAACCGTAAATAAGTATTCACCGCCCTTGGATACTCAGCCTGAGCGTACACAAATTGTGTGAATATCAGGATTACACAAAATGAACTGAAATAACGGAACAATAGCAGCTTCTTTGTCATCAAAATTTGTTTGGAAAGTGCAATCTAATAACAAAATTCCAAAAAAAATATGAATAATCTAAACATTTATTAATTCATCAAAATGTGCTAACTTTGACCCCATGCAAACACCGAATGCCATAAAATTGCCGTATATAAAGCTGCGGAGGCTCTTCAGACCCAAGAAGAAACCGGCAGGCCTGCCGCCGGGTACGGCCATTTATACAGGGGATGTGCCCAAAGGCGAAAAGATCTCAGTCAATATGCTTGATTACAAAGGGCAAGTTGTAACTGAAAAAGAGATTATTGATCCTGCCGAATGTAAAACATTCACCGAAAAGGATTCCATTAGCTGGATAGACGTAGAAGGAATTCACGATGCTGAGATGGTTCAGAAGATCGCTGCGGCAATTTCACTACACCCGCTGGTCGTTGAAGATATACTGAATGTTGAACAGCGCGCAAAAATGGAAGAATACGACGGTTATATTTATCTTGTGCTTAAAATGTTCCATTTGGGTAAAAAATCCAGCGAGATAATTCCGGAGCAGGTCAGTATTATTCTGGCCAAAAATTATGTAGTAACATTCCAGGAAGGAATTGAAGGCGATACTTTCCATGAGATACGGACGAGGATAAGGAACAATAAGGGCATAATTAACAATATGACCTCAGATTACCTTGTGTATTCATTAATAGATTCTATAATTGATTCCTATTTCTCGATACTTGAGGTATTTGGTGAAAGAATTGAGCATTTAGAAGAAGAGCTGGTTAACAATCCGCAAAAACGCACACTCACAGAAATTTACCGCATAAAACGCGAAATGCTGTATATACGCAAATCTATCTGGCCGCTTCGCGAAGCTATCAGCAGACTTGAGCGGGGTGAATCAGAGCTTGTTAGCAGAAACACACACCTTTACTTGAGGGATGTTTACGACCATACGATAAATGTACTTGATACCATAGAAACTTACCGCGATATGCTGAGCGGCATGATAGATATCTATCTTTCAAGCATCAGCAACAGGCTGAATGAAACTATGAAATACTTGGCGCTTATATCAACAATATTTATCCCAATGACATTCATAGCAACTGTATATGGAATGAATTTTGAAATTATGCCCGAACTTCGATGGGCACAGGGATATTGGTTTGCGCTGGGTTTGATGTTAACTATGGGACTTGGATTTTATATTTACTTCAAGAGAAAGAAATGGGTGTAATAAAAATGAGTTTGAAAACGAAATTTACGATTGATCCCGATATTACGAAAGCAGAAACAATGCCGGCGGAGTTTTACAGAAGCAGTGAAGTATTTGAACAGCTTAAAAGTAAGCTCTTCGCAAAATGCTGGCATTTTGCGGGCGATAGCGATATAGTAAAGATCCCGGGCTCAGTTTACCCCTTCACCCTTCTTGAAGGATACTTAAATGAGCCGTTATTGCTTACCCGGGACCGTGAAGATAAGGTTCATTGCCTTAGTAATGTTTGCACTCACAGAGGCAACATACTGGTTGAAGGCGCAGATGTGGTGCAAAATATGCGCTGCCGCTACCACGGCAGAAGGTTTGAGCTTGATGGCTGCTTCAGAAGTATGCCGGAATGCGAAGATGCACTGAATTTCCCGAGGAAAGAAGATAATCTTTCAAAAGTACCGTTTGAGTTCTGGCATAAGTTCATATTCACTTCAATTGATCCTGTAAAGCCGCACAGCGGCTTCTTTAAACCCATTACGGAACGTTTAGAGGGTGTTAAGTTGGGAGAAATGACGCATGAGCCCACCCGAAGCAGGGATTACCTTGTGAAGTGTAATTGGGCGTTATATGTGGAAAATTACCTGGAGGGTTTCCACATTCCGTATGTACACAGCAGCCTGAATGATGTTATAGATTATGGCGCATATACCGATGAACTCTACGAATTTGCCACATTACAGCTTGGCATAGCCAAGCCGGGTGAGGAATGCTTCACGCTCTCTGAAGTTTCACCTGACTATGGAACAGAAGTCGCAGCCTATTACTGGTGGGTCTTCCCGAATATGATGTTTAATTATTATCCCTGGGGACTTTCGATAAACATCGTTCGCCCGATAGCAAAGGATATGACCAAAGTTTCCTTTATAACTTATGTGAGCGATAGCAGTAAGCTTGATAATGGTGCCGGCTCAGGGCTAGACAGAGTTGAAAGAGAAGATGAGGCTATAGTAGAAATGGTACAACGCGGAATGCAATCAAGTTTTTATTCACGCGGAAGATATTCACCTAAACGCGAAAAAGGAGTTCACCATTTCCACAGGCTTCTTACCCACTTTTTGAACAATGAGTAAATTTAAAAATGTTGTGATATTCGGCGCGTCGCAGGGCATAGGCAAAGCCCTGGTACAGGAGTATGCCGGGGCAGGCTGCACGCTTGTGCTGCTTTCAAGAAACTGTGAATCAATTGCGGAGCTTTGCGCAGGATTGTGCGCGGAAAATAAACCGGCTTTCAGTCTGAAATGTGATATAACCGATGCCAAAAGCGTAATTGCGGGAGTAAACTTCGCTCTAGATAAGCTGGAAACGATCGACCTGGTGATCATTAATTCAGGTGTTGGCGGACCCAACTGGATGGAAAGTTTTTCAAGTGAGCAGTTCAGGCAAACATTTGAGGTAAATACTTTCGGGATAGCGCATGTACTCGAGGTTGTAGTACCCCTTATGAAAAAACGGGGTTACGGCACTATTGCTGGAGTAACCTCACTGGCAGATGTGCGCGGTTATGGCGGTTCTTCAAGCTACTCAGCAAGCAAAGCAGCGGCTTCAATTCTGCTTGAAGCCGCAAGGGTCGAACTTAAGAAGGATAACATCAGGGTTATTACTGTCAGACCCGGTTTTGTTAAGACTGAAATGACGGATAAGAATGAGTTCAAAATGCCGCTGCTTATGCAGCCTGATAAGGCTGCGCGGATAATCCGCAGAGGTATTGAATCCGGCAGGAGTATTGTGCAATTCCCCTTCCCTATTGTTATGGCTACGAGGTTTATTAAGTTTTTACCGAACTGGATATTTGATTGGGCGATGAATATTGCGAGACCGAAGAAGTGAATAATGTACAATTAGCAATGGGTAATAATTTCATTTTGTATATTGAGTAGATTAATTCAGTTTATTCAACTTTCATGAGATTGCTTCGTCACTTCGTTCCTCGCAAATTTTATACTCTTGCGAGCGAAGCGCTTGACTGCCTATGGCATGTAAGCAATCCCATTAATTAATCTTAAATGTTAACAAATCAATACGTGAGTTTTTTGCCATCGGCAATGACCTCATTGCCGTGAATACCGGTGACCTTTTCAGCGATCCCCACCGCAGTGCCATCAAGCTCAGCATCGGTAATTTCTGCTTTTTCAGATACAAGTGCGTTCCGCACGATTGAATTTTTAACCGAAGCGCCGTCAGCGACAGTCGCATTTGGACCAATCGTAGAATTTTCGATGTGACAACCTTCACCAATATAAACCGGCTCAATGAAAGTACAGCCTTCAAAGGGATAGTCCTGGTCAAAATTCCAGTCACGGGTCAAGATATATGTATTGGTATTAATGAGTGTTTCAGGTTTACCGCAATCAAACCAATTTTCGATTTCAAACGGAACCATTTTTTCGCCATCGCTTACCATTTTCATAAGCGCGTCTGTGAGCTGGTATTCATCCTTGGTCTTAATGTTGTTATCCATTAAATGCTCAATCGCCGTAAAAAGCGCTGAACCATTTTTAATGAAATATAATCCGGCAATAGCGCTTTTGCTTTCGGTTACACCGGGAGCGGGCTTTTCTATCATGCGGGTAATAAATCCGTTGGTTGATTCAATAATACCAAAGCGTGTGGTATCTTCAACATCTTTAAATCCAATTGCGGAATGTTCGCTGCTTATCAAAGCATTCAGGTCAAATTCAAATATAGTATCACCCAGTATAATTAAAACAGGTTCATCAGCAACATGATCCGCAGCGTGATATATAGCGTGTCCAAGCCCAAGCATTTTTTTCTGCTCAACAAATTCAAATTTTACCGGGCTCTCTTTGTATTCCGCTTCAATGAATTCAATAACTTTATCGCCCAGGTAGCCGATAATCAGTATTATTGTATCTATCTTTTTGTTTTTGATGAGTTCATCGATGAGGTGAAAGAGCATGGGTTTGCCTGCCACATTTACGAGCACTTTGGGGACAATGTTTGTCAGCGGCTGAAGCCGCGTTCCGATACCTGCTACGGGAATGATTGCTTTCATAATTTCAACTGTGGTTAAAGCCACTAACTTTTTGGTATATGTACCACGACCTAAACTGCAATGGCAGTCAAGAGGTCGTGGCAACTCAATTATCGTGCTTTGGTAGAACAGACATTTGTGTGACCTTTAGGCCTCTCTGTGTACATTTATAAAAGAAACGTTAAATAATAAAAATTGGATAAAAATCTATCAACATCAGTACTACCGCAATAATTGTCATTTTCATTATGCACAGACAAGAATGTCTGTGCTACCATCATTACATAATTTTATAAATATTTTTGGATTATACCCGGTAACGCATCCAATGCTTCACTGATCTTCGTAATATCCTTACCGCCTGCGGTTGCTAGGTGCGGCTTACCGCCGCCGCCGCCGCCGAGTATCTTGGCTACATCACCCGCAATTTTTCCGGCAGAGAGTTTTTTTGTTTTAACAAGGTCATCGCTCACAACGGCGCATAAACCGATCTTTCCATCGATCACTGAATATATTAATCCAACTGCTGAGCCCATCTTTTCGCGAAGCTTATCGCCGAGTTCTTTAAGCTCATCAGTATTATCCACGGTAAATTCACCTGTAATCAGTTTCAGTCCGCTTACATCTTTTGCGGAGCTTATGAGTTCATCAATTGATCCGGCAGCACTCTGTACTTTTTGTTTAGCGAGCTGTTTTTCAAGCTGGCGTTTTTCTTCCTGGTACTTTTCTCTGAGATCAAGCAGCGAGGCAATTGTTGAATCATGGTACTTTATAAGTGAAGCCAGAATCTCTGTATTTTTGAAATCGGTACCATCGAAATCCTTTTTGAATTCCGAGATAGCCACATTGAAATTATTCGCATACTTTTCGGGCAATTCAGAAGCTAATTTTTCGATCTCAGCAGTACGTTCATTGATGTAATCAATAATGCCTTCACCTGTCCTTGCGAATATGCGGCGGGTTCCGGCTGAAATGCTTTCTTCTCGCACAATTTTAAATAGACCGATATCTGAGGTATCCTTAACATGAGTACCGCCGCAGAACTCCACGCTGAATTTATCATCAATGAAAACCACCCGGACTATTTCACCATACTTTTCACCAAAAAACTTTTTTACATGCGGAATTGTATTGGCTTTTTCGATCGGCATTTCTTCGGAATATACGGCGATCTTTTCTTTGACCTTATCATTTACAATCTGCTCAATTTCTTTTATTTCCTGCGGATTCAGTTTATGAAAGTGAGGAAAATCAAACCTCAGCACTTTATCATCAAGGTATGAACCCATCTGCTTAACGTGTGAGCCAAGCACCCTGCGCAAAGCTTCATGCATAATATGCGTAGCGGAGTGGTTGCGCTGAATAGAAAGCCTGCGGGGTATATCGATCCTTGCTACAGCCTTAACCGGCAGTTCATTCAATTCAGTTTTGGGTATTTCGATAATATTCTTTGAATTGATGTTCTGCACTTCATACTTATCATCACCAAGAATAATTTCTCCTGTATCACTTACCTGACCGCCTGAAGCCTTATAAAATGGATTAACCTTCAGCAAAATTCCCGTACCGTTATCAAACTTATTCTGGTAAGCAATAACTTCGGTTTCGATTGCATCTGATTCCGTATAAGGATCATAGACTAAACCTTCTTTAACTTTCAACAAGTCATCATATTCCTTCTCTTCAATGGAATCAAGTATTTTATCTACCCGTGAGAGTCCCCGCGCAATTTCCATCTTCTCATTGAAAGAATCCATATCAACCGCATAGCCGGATTCCCTTGCCATAAGCTGGGTCAGGTCAACTGGAAAGCCATAGGTATCATGCAGCTTAAAGGCAACTTCACCGCTGAATATTTTTTCGGAGGCAGCTTTCATTCTATCAACTTCTTCGTTAAACAAGGCCAGACCCTTATCAAGTGTAACGTTAAAACTTTCTTCCTCGCCTTTTATGACTTCCTTAATGAACTCACGCTTTTCAACAATTTCAGGAAAAACGTGACCCATTGTATCAACAACAGTATCAACCAATTTATATATAAACGGAGTGCGCATATCGAGATTCCTACCGTAGCGCGCAGCGCGCCGCAAAACGCGGCGGAGGACATATCCCCTGCCTTCATTGCTTGGTATAGCGCCATCGCCAATCGCAAAAGTGAGTGTGCGAACGTGATCTGCAATTACATTCATGGGCGCTTCAAACTTTCCGGAATACTCTTTACCGGTAATACTGATAAGCTCGTCAATAAGCGGCAGGAAAACATCCGTAAGATAGTTAGATGATCTGTTTTGCAGAACCCTGACCATACGTTCAAAACCCATGCCTGTATCAACATGTTTCTGGGGCAGCTCGTGCAGCTTGCCTGTGTTATCACGGTTATACTGAATGAACACGAGGTTCCATATTTCCATTACATCGGGGTTATCCGCGTTCACATCGCTGCCCTTACAGCCGTTGGGAGTGAAATCATAATGTATTTCACTGCAGGGACCGCAGGGACCTGTATCGCCCATTTCCCAGAAATTATCCTTTTCATCAAACTTCAATATATGTGAGTGATCAATATCAGTATGGGTTTCCCAAAGTTCTTTTGTTTCCAGATCCTCACGGAAGTATGTAACCCATATGCGTTTTTTATCTAGTCCCCAAACCTTAGTAAGCAGCTCCCAAGCCCATTCAATAGCTTCCCTTTTGTAATAGTTACCAAATGACCAGTTGCCAAGCATTTCAAAAAAAGTATGGTGGTAGCCATCGTGACCGACCTCTTCGAGGTCGTTATGTTTGCCGCTCACACGAATGCATTTTTGTGTATCAGCGCAGCGCTTATAATCACGGGTGCCTGTTCCAAGGAAAACATCCTTGAACTGGTTCATCCCCGCGTTTGTGAAGAGCAATGTGGGGTCATCATAGGGGAAAACCGGTGCCGAAGGCACAATTTTATGCTGTTTGGACTTAAAAAAATCCAGGAAGTCTTGTCTTATTTCAGTAGATTTCTTCAATTTTTTGTATTTAAGCTACAAATTTAGCAAAGGAATTGTTAATATTAAATGATTTAATTAAACCTTATTAGCCTTTGAGTCAGGACGAAAGTCCCGACTCCAATGGTCGACCGTGGTTTGTATGCCCCCGTGGTGTCAGGTCTTGCGACCTGACATAAGTGTTTAACTGTCCCAACTGCGCACAGTTTTAAGAAATTGCTTGAAAAACCTTAAATCTTTCAAAAACTACTCGTGCCACGAATATGATTAATCGGTGATTTTAGGATTTGAAAGTTTCTTTTTTACATTTTAGCTATAAGAGTACAGTATTCGTGGCACGAGTAATAAATTTAGGTAAAATTTCGTAACTTGAAGGACTTATAATATAATGGTATATTTGTTGATAATATCGCGGGGTGGAGCAGCTGGTAGCTCGTCGGGCTCATAACCCGAAGGTCGGAGGTTCGAATCCTTCCCCCGCTACAAAAAAAAGCCGCTAATTAGCGGCTTTTGTGTTAAAGATTCCTGCTTTCGCAGGAATGACAAAAATCCTTACTTACAATCTGCAACCATTTTCCTGAGCATAGTTATAAAGAATACTGAATTTTTGTACAGAACGGCTTCATCAAATTCTTTTGTATCGCCGCTGATATTGATCTTATACTCCTGGCCATCCATATTTATTGCAATATTGATCCTAGTGTAAACTTCATAGCTCTTTGTTTTGGAAGATTCCTGAAATAAAGAATCATTAACATTAAGTCCTTTTGCTTCTATCGTTTTGGCTATATTTTTCAGATCCTGCTCTGTGAATGTACAGGTCTTCTCCATATCCTGCTGATTTTTACCTTTTTTGCCGGTGTATTTAACCGTGTAAGCCATTGATGAATTACTTATAGCGAAGCTTTCTTCGGCGGAATGGCTATCTTTGCTTTTTTCGCCCTGAAGAAAATTTACAGCCAGGTTCAGATCCTGCGCACCTGCAGACGCTATAAAAAGCAGCAGGAATACGGCAGAGGCAAATATCTTTTTTTTCATATAGAAATAATTATTCAGCAATCTTTGATAATTCTTCTCAGGTCCTTTATCAGTTCAATCACTCTTGGATACACTTTGTTGCCCATTACCAGGCCGGCATCGCCATCAAGCAGGATATCATAAGGCGTACCATCATAAACCATCTTAACGTTTATGACAAGATATATCATCCCTTTCCCTATGATACTTTCTTTGCCGTAAAATGTTTCATTCACCGCGGCTTTATTTTCTTTAATTGATGTGAGAATTTCATCAACCTTTAGCGGACTCAGTTCACAGTTCTTAAGCTCGTTGCCTTCATTCGGCATGGTTTGCCCGGTATATTCAATTGAATAAGCGGAAGTACTGCCGATTATGCTGAATTTTTCAAGGCGAGTGCTTCGGTTGCCGTCATTTTCAGTCTTATAATAAGAAATTTCAAGCACAAGAGACTGGGAAAACAAAGTTGAAGCAAATAAAAACACAGTTAAAACCAATAATTTTTTCATCTTAGATATTATTCAGAAATAAGTTTATAGTGATCTTTTAGTTTAGCAAGTTTTTGAGTGTTATCATCAAGCTTTTTGCGCTCATTTTCAACAACTTCCGCTGAAGCGTTGGAAGTGAATTTTTCGTTGCTCAATTTCTTTGTAACTGAATTTATAAATCCTTCAGTGCGTTCAATTTCTTTCTGCAGCTTGGCTTTTTCCTGCTCAATATCAATCAAGCCCTCAATTTTCAGATAGACCTGGTATGAACCAACCACGGCAGTCACAGATTTATACGCAGGCGCATCAGCGCCGGCAGTGATCTCAAGTGATTCAATCTTTGCCAGTGACTTAATATAACCGGCAACTGAATTGATGAAAGCAGAATCGCCGGCCTCACGGCAATTTATTGTGATGTAACACTTCACTGAGGGTGATAGCCCCATTTCAGCGCGCAGGTTGCGCGCAGCAGCCATAAGCTGCTGTATAGTGTTAATTTTATTTTCTGCATCAATGCTGATCAATGATTCATTTAACACCGGCATATCGCTAAGAGAAATGCTTTCGTTCTCTTTTCTCTCTTTAATCCCCTGCCACAATTCTTCGGTAATAAACGGCATTACCGGATGCAGCAGTTTTATGGAATCTTCAAAGATATTGACAGCATTTTCAAATATAGCTTCGCCTGAAGCGGGATTATCGTTAGCTTTAATTTTCAGCACTTCAATATACCAATCACAGAAATCGCCCCAGATAAAATCATACAGCGCAGCGGAAGCTTCGTTTATTTTGTATTCATTCAATGCCTTGAGATACTGTTTTAAAGCTGACTGGAAGCGGCTTTCTATCCAAAGATCGAAAACATCCTTTTCGTAAGGGGCTTTGTTACCGGCTGATTGTTCCTTTTTCATCAAAAGAAAACGCGCCGCATTCCATAATTTATTGGCAAAGTTCCTTCCAATTTCGCATTTTTCTTTTGCAAATAGAATATCTGTCCCCTGCGGCGCAAGATACACAAGCGTAAATCTAAGTGCATCGGTGCCGTATTCGTTCATTACTTCAATTACATCGGGTGAATTGCCAAGTGACTTGGACATCTTCCGGCCCTTCTCATCGCGAACGATATTATGGAAATAAACATCGCTGAATGGTATTTTGCCGGTAAATTCAAGTGATGCCATTATCATTCTGGCTACCCAGAAGAAAATTATATCGGCGGCTGTGGAAAGAAAATCAGTAGGAAAATATTTCTTCAGATCTTCAGTCTCTTCCGGCCAGCCCATGGTTGAAAACGGCCACAGCCAGCTTGAAAACCATGTATCCAGAACATCGGGATCCTGCTCCCAGTTTTCAACATCGGCCGGCGGATTCACTTCGCAGTATATTTCGCCGTTATTTTTGTTATACCAAACGGGTATCTGGTGACCCCACCACAATTGGCGTGAAATACACCAGTCACGGATATTTGTCATCCAGTTTTCGTAGGTTTTAACCCAGCGCTCAGGGTGGAATTTGATTTCACCAGATCTCACGGCATTCAGTGCCGGCTCCGCCAGTTGTTTCATGCTGACGAACCACTGGTCGGATAGATACGGCTCAACCTGCGCGCCCCCCCGTTCACTGAATCCCACATTATGCGTATAATCCTCTATCTTTTCGATCAGATCAAGCTCTTTAAGCTTTTCTACGATCGCTTTGCGCGCTTCAAATCTATCCAGACCTGAGTACCTTCCTGCAAGTTCATTCATTTTGCCTGTGTGATCAATAACCTGCACTGATTCCAGGTTGTATTTTTCACCAATCATGAAGTCATTCGGGTCATGCGCGGGCGTAATTTTCAGCGCGCCTGTACCGAATTCCATTTCAACATAATCATCAGCAATCACAGGTATAGCTTTATCAACAATAGGCAAAATGACTTTTTTGCCTGCAATATTTGTGTACCTTTCATCATTTGGGTTAACAGCAATTGCAGTATCGCCAAGCATGGTTTCGGGCCGAGTGGTTGCGATTATTACAAACTTGTTCTTATCTTCAAGCAGCGGGTACTTTACATAGTAAAGTTTATCGTTTTTTTCTTTGTAGATAACTTCTTCATCGCTCAAGGCTGTTTGCTGCTCAGGGTCCCAGTTGATAATTCTTTTACCCTTATATATGAGTCCTTTTTTGTAGAGATCAACAAACACTTTCCGAACGGCAACCGAGAGACCTTCATCCATGGTGAAGCGTTCGCGGTTCCAGTCAACAGATGCGCCCATACGGGTAAGCTGCTGAACTATGTTTTTGTGATATACTTCTTTCCACTCCCACACTTTTTCAACGAACTTTTCCCTGCCGAGATCATACCTGGAAATTCCCTCAGCGCGCAGCTTGCCTTCGACCTTTGTCTGCGTTGAAATTCCCGCATGGTCAGCCCCGGGAAGCCACAGGGTATTGTAACCTGACATGCGCTTCCAGCGCGCGTAGATATCCTGTATAGTGTTATTGAGCATATGCCCCATATGCAGATTGCCTGTAACATTGGGCGGCGGGATTACAATTGAATATTTTGGCTTGGGTGAATCTGCTGACGGAGCGAAAAAATTGTGTTTGCTCCAGAAAGCTATAATTTCATGTTCAACAGCTCCGGGTTCGTATGTCTTGGAAAGCTCTTTCAAAAACCGTTATCCTTTCTTCAATTCTTCTTGTGGTGAATATTTGTTTATCAGTTCGTAGGCAAGTTCTAAATAAGCCATAGATACATTGGCATTCACATTATACAAAATTGCGGGTTTGCCGTAGAACGTTGATTCCGTTATCATGTGATTGCGCGGAATATATGTTTTGAACAGGTACTTGTTATAGCGAAGCTTCAATTCACGCTCTGATATCTCAGTTACCTTGGTGTTTGATTCATACATTGTCATCACAATGCCTTCTATGTACAGCAATGGATTTGCAATTTCTTTGATATACTCAACATACTTAAACAGCTTTGAAATAGCCTCGAGTGAGAAGTGACCGCTGCGCACGGGCATCATCACGGATGTTGATGCTGTAAGCGCATTGGCAACAATGCCGCGCATTATTGGCGGACAATCGATTATTATATATTCGTAATGCTCAGCGGCACCCTTAAGCGCGTTTTTCAGCACAACGCGGTTTTCCGCGATCTTATTAAAGCGTTCATCTCGCTGAATTGTATTCACATTGCTTGGAACAAAATCGAGGTACTCCAGCTCAGTTTTGTGAATAGCGTGGTCAAGCGAATGCGTAAAGCTGAATACTTCCGCAATGCCAGATCTTATTCTCTCAGGGGTAAAGCCCAGGGACATTGCCGAGGCACCGAACGGGTCGCCATCTATAAGCAGTGTTTTCTTTTCAGCCACTGCCAGCGATGCGGCAAGATTTACCGCAGTTGTGGTTTTGCCCACTCCGCCTTTGGGGAGGCAAATTGATATTATTTTAGCGCTCAATTATATTTTTACTTTCGTTCCTGAGTAATTTTAGCTTTTAAATTCAGCGCATCCCTGAATGCGGGATCAAACTCAAGCGCCTTATCTAAAAACTTCAAAGATAATTCATAATTTTTATTATTATAATGATAATATCCGGTTTCAAACAGCATACCCGGTATTACTTTAAACAGATTCCTCTTATGTGTAGAATTAGGCTCAAATTTTCTGAATTTTCCGTTGAGAGCCCCGCTGCCGGCGTTAATATCATAAGGCTGGGTTTTGGGCTCCATTTTATACAGCATACCATCTGGTTTTAGCATGTATCTTTCGAAGAACTGTTTGGTTTCGCGCCCAAGCACCATATCGATCGTAATGAATACGGGATAGTGTGAATAAACACCTTCAATAAACGCGCTGACAAGCGCGGTTAACTTTGGCGCCCTGATCTTTTCTGATTCATTGTACACTTTGATATACTCTTCGGCTTCCGGTTTTATGAGCGCATAAAGCTCAGGGTAATATTTGCTGATTGTTTTAAGATACCATGACGCTGAAAGGAACTTTATATTAAACACCTTTACATCGGGTCTGATCTTTTCAACCAACTGATAATATATTGAAGCTGAATACAGATAAGCCCAGTCATACGCAATCACAACGGAATTTTGCGGAAGTGAGTTGAGTGCGCTCAATGTAAAATCTTCATTGGCGTAGTTTGCGCTGTTATCGTTATCCTTGTAATTATATCCTGCGGCAAACACAACAAGAATTAATCCTGCCGCGATTATTTTCGGCATTGATGATCCCGGCTCTTTGGGATCATTTAACACTTTCCCCGGGTTACCGAAATACAGAGTGTAAAGAATACCAACAGGCACAAGCATAGAAAACAAATAGAACACCAGCAGGTAAAACGAGCTTATTTCTATGGTGTTGTAATTGAATGAATATATAAGGGTAAACAATATGCAAAGATAAATGTATATCGAAAAACTCCTGAAAGTTTTCCATATCAGGATAAATCCCGCTCCAATAAAAGGCAGCATTACAATTGCAAACTCACCCGGCAGATTTTTGAAAAACGCTGAGGCATTATCGCTGAACTTAGCTGTGGATGAGAACATCAGCTGCGAAAACTCAGTACCCCTTAAATGCCCGGGTAAGTTCGAAATATCCGAGAGGTCAGACCAGTTAAGATATGGCTGCGAGGATGAAGCAACAACCAATAGTGAGTATAGCATTAAGCCGGGCAGCAGCAGGAGTGAGTATGGTATTAGCCTTTTTGTAAAGGCTGCATCGCTTTTATACTGAAGGAATATCAGATATATAAAAGCAGGTATAAAATAAACAGTAGTTGAGTGATTTGCCGCGCTGATACCGGTAAACAAGATCAAAAATATCCAGGTTTTCTTTGAAGGTACATTAATAGCTGTGAGTATCTTAAGAGAATAATATACCAATACACTGATAAAAAGAGAATGCAGCGCATAGACTTCGATCTGCGTTGCATCGTACCATACAGTTTTAGTTAAACCGAATAATACCGCCGAAATAAACGAAAGCGAATAAATTAACCCTGCCAGATCACCCGCACTTCTTTTAACCTGGGGCAGTGAATTTTGAACCTCATTTTTTTTGGGGTTCCTGCTATGCGGCTTTTTAGCCGCATTTAAGCTTAACTTAGAAAATATGTAATTCAGTAACAGTACTACTGAATAATACATAACAATAACCGCCGCCATTGTTTCAATGGCGCTAAGCAAATTGAGTCTGTAAATCACGCTGCCGCCAATTGGTAAATGTGAGACTATATATCCCATCAGCAGAAACAGCGGGTAACCTGTTGGATGCGGGACACCAAATGTATAAACAACGGCGGCAAGCTCACCGCTATCAATAAATCCAACTGCCGGATGCAGAGTTAAAATGTAAATAACCAGGCAAACAATTCCGGAAAGCGCAGCTAATATGTGTTTTAGATTACTTTTCATTAACCAATTGTGACTTCAAGTTTTCCGATATCCTGAATTTCCGCGGAAACCTTATCACCTGCTTTTAGCTGAGTGATGCCTGCGGGAGTCCCGGTAAATATTATATCCCCTTTTCGCAACCCGAATATTGAAGATAAGTAGCGAATTATGAATTTTATGCTGAACAGCATCTGTGATGTATTGCCGGATTGTTTTAGCTCACCGTTTATGCTGAGTCTTATATCAAGCGCCTGCGCATTGCCGATGTTTCGTGCAGGCACAACACCGCCAATAGGTGAGGATGTTCGGAATCCTTTGGCAACAGCCCAGGGTTTGCCCTGCTTTTTCATTTCGGTTTGCAGATCGCGCAGAGTGAAATCGATACCAACTGCATAGCCATATACGTGTTCCAAAGCCTTATCTTCGGGAATTTCGTCTCCATCTTTACCAATTACAATAACAAGTTCAACTTCGTTCTGCAGATTCTGGGATATTGGCTTTGAATCAATTTTCGGTATGCTTACAGTATTATTTATTGCTTCAACGGCAGTGGAGGGCTTAAGAAATACCACAGGCTCTTTTGGAATTGAATTATCAATGCCCTCGATCTTAACTTCGCTGATATGATCAGCGTAGTTTTTCCCAATGCAGAAAACATTCTTCACTTCAATTGTTTCTGCGGAACCTTTTACTTTAAGCTTTGCCATTTATTAAATATTTATAAGATGCTGCAGATTATTAACTATCCCAACGGGTTTGCATTTCAGCTCCCAGCCATCAAACGGTGTATTTTTGCTCTTAGAATGAAACTCAGAAGCATTGACCTTCCACGATCTATTTACATCAAGTATCGTGAGATTCGCAGGTGAGCCTTCGCTCAGACTGATATCCTTCAATCCAAGCAGCCTGCGGGGATTTACGGACATTTTATTTATCATATCTTCGAGAGTGATGATGCCTTTATCGACAAGATATGTATAAGTCAAGCCGATAGCTGTTTCGAGTCCAACAATGCCGAACGGCGCTTTATCAAGCGGCAATGATTTTTCATCAGCCGCGTGAGGCGCATGATCGGTACAAATAACTTCTATGGTTCCGTCTCTCAGACCCTCAATAACAGCATCAACATCACTTTGCGTTCTAAGGGGCGGATTCATCTTGGCATTGGTGCCATATTTAAGTATGGCTTCATCGTTCAGTATAAAATGATGCGGGCATGCCTCGGCGGTAACATTAGCTTTATCAGCTTTAGCTTTACGTACCATTTCAACCGCTTCTTTGGTGCTTATGTGCTGAATGTGGTAACGTGAATCTTTCACTTCTTTTGTGAGCCTTATATCACGTTCTATGATTTCATACTCCGATGAATTCTTAATTCCTTTTACTCCTAATTTTTTCGATACTTCTCCTTCGTTCATTATACCGCCATTTGTAATGCTCATAACCTCGCAGTGCTGAACGACGGGTTTATTGAATTTCGCGGTTTCGGTTAGGACCTGTTTCATCAGGTCATCGCCGGCAATTGGACTGCCATCATCAGTGATAGCCAGGGCACCGGCTTTTATCAGCGAGGCAATATCGGCCATCACTTCCCCTTTTCTGCCGGCACTGGCGCAGGCGGAGTGGTAAACATCCACGAGGTGATCTTTGGTTTTGGCAATATTAGCCGAAAGAATTTCGGGGCTATCAACAGGCGGATTGGTATTTGGCATAGTCATAACACCCGTGAAGCCGCCGTGAGCGGCGGCGAGTGAGCCGGTTGTGATATCTTCTTTGTACTCCTGCCCCGGTTCACGGAAGTGAACGTGCATATCAAAAAATCCGGGCACGATTATTTTACCGGCGAGATCATATTGAATAACTTCGCGGACATGCTGCCAGATAACGCCCATACGGTTAATTACACCGTTGACAATTAAAATATCAAACCTGCCGTTAATATTTTCAGCAGGTGAAATAACATGACAATTTCTAAGTAGTAAATGCAATATTTTATGTGGTTTAATTACAAATTTAGTGATTTTTAAGGATTATTAAAATTGATAAGGAAATCTGTTTTTATGGGGTTCTAATGACCTTCACACTTACAAACTGTTTCATTGTCCAAACTCTGCGAGGAGCGTTAGCGACGAAGCAGTCTTTAATACTTTCCATGAATGAGATTGCCACGCTTTCGCTCGCAAAATTCTTGTACTGATGAAGTATATTGAAATCGCTTACGCGCTTAACACTGCAAAGTTTAATTCTACATTATGCTTTTGATGTAAAGGAAAATATAAAGTGCCGGTACTGCGAAAAGAATGCTGTCAAACCTATCTAACGCGCCGCCGTGACCGGGGATAAGATTGGATGAATCCTTCACTTTAACACTGCGTTTTAAGTTAGATTCAAACAGGTCGCCTATTTGCGCGAAAAATCCGACAATCAGCGTAACCGATAGCCAGTGCCACACGGTAAAATCAGGATAGAAGAATTTCCAGATTACAACTCCCGATACCAGCACAAAAGCAAATCCGATTATGGAGCCTTCCCATGTTTTTTTGGGGCTGATCCTTTCGGCGAGCTTATGCCTTCCGAAGAGTTTACCTCCAAAGAAAGCGAATGTATCGCTAACCCACACCAGCACCAGGCAAATTATTGCATAATTTGCCCCGTAGAAATCCAGCATCCTTGTTGTATCCATTAAGCTCAGAAGTCCGAAGGGTGTTGAAATATACACTACAGAAAGCAGCCATGTACCCACAGCCTCGAAATGTTTTTCTTCTTTGAATACTTCAGAAACGATCAGGAACAGGAACATAAAGAAATAAAGTATCAGCACATAGTTGAAATGTTCAAAATAGAAACTGATAACAATTAGTATGCTTATTATTAAAAAGACGGTTTTATGAAATGAAATTCCGCCAAACCAGCGAGTGAGCCCCGATGGCGGTTTAGAGGGTCTTTCGAACAGGTTATAAAACTCATTCATACAGAAAAATGAAAGGATCGTGCAGAAGATGAGGAATACTTCATTACCCATAACAGCGGAAATAATGATCAAAGGGATACCGATAGCTCCTACAATCACTCTGACTATAGTGTTATTCACGCAGCACCTCCGGTACTAAGGGTTTCAACGGGAGGCTTAACCCTGAGCCTGTAATAAAGGATAATAATGCTTGTAAAGATCAGCACAGAAAGCACAACAGCAACAATAGTATCAGTGAGTTCATCACCTGCGAGTTTAGGAGTTTCAAATTCCTGCTTACCGTACATAAACATATAATATGAAGCGAAGAAATTGTTCAGGAAATGGCAGAGTATTCCGATATAGAGCGAATTTGAAAAATAGACAACAAACCCCAGGAAACACCCTAATATTATCAGCGGAACGAGGTTGAAAGGCTGAAAGTGGTAAAGAGCGAATAAAAATCCAGTGAAAAATATCGCTTTCAACGGAGTGTAAACTTTGCTAACGTTACTGAGAGCGAAACCGCGGAAAAGCGCTTCTTCGCAAATTGCGGGTGTGATACAAATCACGAATACTACCACAGAAAACTCAAACCAGTTGTGCGCCTGAACAATTTTCATAGTGCTTTTTTCAAAAGTCTCAAACAGGTCTTTAACCGGTTTCAAGCCGTCATTGAGAAACGGAATTGAATTGATCAAATGTTCCTGGAAATACATGTACCCCTGAAGGAACGGCTGAATCATAACAATACCCAGCACAGCAAGCAGCAGCAACGATGGTTTTGGAACGTTGAGTTTGAACACACTCTTCAGGTCGTGGGTTCTTAGCCTTGCGAAGAACACAGCCGGCGCAAGTATAAACATAAATTGTCCAAATGAAAGGATAACCCTGGTTATTCTGACATCAGGATCTTCCATTGTAATATCGCCGGCGGCTAAAGCCAGCAAACCGCCCACAAACTGGTATAGGAAGAAAATTATAACCAGTACAACTATTACGAACGCGACCGGGTTCAGCTGCTGAAACATACTGCCGGGCGGCGGAGCGGATCCGTTACTCTCTTCGGGATTAAATTCCTGCAAAATACGCGGTTTATTGAAAAATGTTCCGCTAATATAAAAATTACAAAATTCAGTTATTATTCATAAATTTTTACAGGTTTAGTACTTAATTTGTACTCACTGCAATAGGTTATATTAAAAAATTGATTTAATCGACATATTTTGTTATGTTAACATAATGAAAATCAAAAATATATAAATTGCATATAAGAGCCTTCGTATTTACTTTGTTTTTAGCGGTTTTTGCATGTTCTTCGTTTTCAGGTGATAGATCCAACGCGCGTTCAACTTCAATGGGATTTTCAACGCTTGTTTCATCACGGGGGAATGATGCTTTCGGTATAAATCCGGCTAACTTCGATTATTCGCTTCCAGTTACAAAAAATAAAGATGTGAAAAAGAAGAAGAAAATTTTCGATCCGCACTGGGAATTTTCCGTATTTTCTGCCGGAGGCGGTTACGGAAGTGATTCTTCAATTGAGTTTTATAATAACTACCTTAAATATCTTTCAATCGACAGGAACCGCTTCGCAAATTTGTTTACAAATATCACCGAAGTTTTCACTTTCAGGAATACAATTCTGCCTGCTGATAAGACCGACGTTAATTATGATTTCGAGCTTAAGTGGCTTTCGGTTAACTATAAAGGTAAATTCGGCGCGGTGAATTTCACCATTGCGGACCGCGTTGGGTTGAACACAGAAGTTAACAGCAGGGATGAATACCTGCCGCTGACGTTTGGTTTTACTTTTAATCAAAACGGAAGCTATAATTTGACAGATGTTAACATGAAACAATCCGAAGCTATAGCTTGGTGGATAAGGAAGTATAACATAGGCTACGCCAAGCAGTGGCAGTTCAAAAAAAGCGGGATCACCAGCTTTTCAGTTGGTGTTTCAGGGGGATTGGTTCACGGGTTCGGGAATGTTTCAACGTATGAATCAAAACTGAACATCAGTTCATACGGCATACAGAGTATAAACGGTCAGAATCACGTTGACAGCATAAAAGGCAAACAGGATTTCCACACACAATCAGCTTTAACTGATTTCTTCACTGATTACAATTCCGGCGCGGAGACTCATTTTAACCTGTTCCCAAAACCCGCGGGTACGGGCTGGTCCATGGATATTGGTTTGGCTATGCAAATAGGCAGCGAATGGAAAATAGCGGCAAGCGTTACTGATCTTGGAAAAATTTCGTGGGATTACAATACAATCACAAACCATGATACTAACAGCTTCGCATATTATAATTTTTTTGTGACAGGAAGTGACCCCACTTATAACCAGCTTGTTGATGACCTTGGGGGATACAATTCCCGCGATACGGTTTCAACTTTCACAAGTGATATGCCTACAAAATACAGGGCGGGAATTATGTACAGACCCAGCAGCAGGTTTATGATAGAGTTCAACTGGGTTAAGGGAACCAACGACATGCCGGGCAATACATCGGATGTGATATACTGCTTCGGCGCGGAATACTTTCCGCTCCCCTTCCTGCCTGTCAGAACCGGATTTTCAGCGGGCGGACCCGGGGCATATTATATTTCACTGGGAACAGGAATTAAACTGAAAAATTTTACGCTGGATGTTGGAACTTACGGGCTCAATCAATTGATTGAAGATAAGAGGTTCTCTGTGGCGCTTTCAACTAAGATAATTCTTTAACATTAAGAAACATACAATTTAACATTAAATATATGAATAAAATAAAATTATTTTCATTTCTCGTTTTAACCGCTGCTATGGTTTGGATTTGGGGCTGCGGCGATAATTCAACAACCGGCGGCAACAATACCGGTACTCCGCCAACAATAAATATGAAAGTTGGAGCAATATATATTTTCAACATTGATAGTCTTGGTATTTCAGGCAGCGTTGCAAAGACATCACTGAAAACTATCAATACATATTTATCACAAGGTACCTTTTTCGGTCAACCTAATTCCTTTCAGGTTTACACCGAGACCAAAGATACAATTTCAAATATCACACTTGCTGCAGATACTTTTTATGTCAGGTATGATGGCGGCAAATTTTACCAATATGGCATGCTTCAGCTGATCTCACCGACAATTCCTGCTTCATGGGATCTTGTTGCCGATTTCAATGTATCACAAGGCACTGTATTTAGTATAGCTGATAATGTTCCGATAAATATTGGCTCTATAACAGGCGCCACGGCAAACATTACAGGGAAAATTGCTGTTGATACTACATTCAATACTTACGGTTGGGGCAATGTTGGAGTAAATTGTTATAGATCCGAGATCGTTGCAGATATCATCTTCAGCGGTTTTTCAATAGGTAAAGTGTATGTTGACTATTATATTGGCGATGCCGACCCATCCGGTAATCCTTCGGGTATGGTTAGGGTTAAATTGCGTCCTGTTAACCTGACCGTTTATTCTCAATCAGGAGTTGACCAGTATATTCAAAGATTCCAAAATCACATTGATTGAATTATAAGCCCGGTTCGCCGGGCTTTTTTTATGGACCTCACTCACCTGCCACTCTCCTAAAATGAGAGTGGAGCAGATAACTTATCCTGATTATTCCGAAAAATATCGAATTGACTTTCACCAACGCGCATGGCTGTTATAGCAGTTCTCCAAATGAGAGGATGTAAAAAATTCTCCTTATCCGCTTACTTAACCCGTAAATAGACTTTTATTAAGCTTCTTAAATGGCTATTTTTGCATCTATAACTATTAGAAATTCTAAATTGCATAAGCTAAAACCTGAAAATCCCGTAAAAGAGTTTGATGAATTTGTAAGCATAATGAAGCGGCTGCGTAATGAGTGCCCATGGGATAAGGAGCAAACCCATGATTCCATTCGCCACCTGCTGCTTGAAGAGACCTACGAAACCCTTGAGGCAATTGACGAAAAGAATTACGATGAACTGAAGAAAGAGCTTGGTGACCTGCTTCTGCACGTGGCATTCAATGCCATTATAGCTGAAGGCGACGGCCATTTCGATCTTAAAGATGTGATCAATGCCATCAATAATAAAATGATAACGCGGCATCCGCACGTATTTGGCGATACTGAAGTGAGCGGAACGAAGGAAGTACTTAAGAATTGGGAACATATCAAACTTGGCGAAGCAGGGAGAAAATCTGTTCTGGAAGGTGTGCCAAAAAACCTGCCCTCTCTCACAAGAGCGTACAGGATACAGGAAAAAGCGGCAAAGGTTGGTTTCGACTGGGATAACAGCGTTGACGCCTTCAAAAAAATAGATGAAGAGCTTCAGGAGTTTAAACATGAAGCTGAAACCAACAAAAATGCCGAAGGCAAATTAACAGATGAAACAAGGGTTAAGCTTGAAAAGGAACTTGGCGATATATTGTTTGCGATAACAAATTACGCCAGATTTTTTGAGATAAATCCGGAGAATGCCCTAAGGTTAACCATTGAAAAATTCATAAAGAGATTTAATTATATTGAAGCGGAGCTTGGTACGCGCGGTAAGAAGGTAACTGAATCTGACCTTGCTGAGATGGATTCCATTTGGAATGAAGCAAAAAAAACAATAAAGTAATTTTCTAAAAAATCGAGTAACACACCCCTTCAGCAATAGCACCGATGGTACTATTGCTCCCTCCCACCTGACTGTGCAGCAGTTCTCGAGAGGGAAATTAAGCTCAAATATTCCCCTCTTGAGAGGGGTGTCACTTCGGCAGCAGCCGAAATGACGGGATGTGTTAAAGCAGCTTAATTATAGTAGTAAGAAGCAACCAGATAATTAATAACTTTTAAAGATATAAATTGATAATGCCAAAAAAACAAACCGGGATATTAAAAGCAGCTTTAATTTTTGCCGTACTTTTCATTTATCAATTTACTTATGCGCAGAAGATACCACAGGAAAAAATTGACGAGCTTGCGCTTAAGCTTGACGCAATTTGCCTGCCTATAAAAAGCGCGGGAATAAAGGTATCATGCAAGGTTATGCACGCTGATTTCAACAAGGTATTATATGAACTTGACCCTGAGCTATCAATGATACCGGCATCGATCACCAAAATTGTTGTGGGCGTTACCGCTTACGCGAAGCTGGGCGCGAATTATTCCATTCCAACTGTTATTTATACCGATGACAGCAACTACAAAGATGGTGTTATTGATGGAAATTTATACCTGAAGGGTTACGGCGATCCGGACCTGAATTCCGGAGATATACAAACCCTTGCTGATGAGATAAGAAAAGCAGGGATCACAAAAATAACAGGCAACATAGTTGCCGATGAATCTTACTTTGATAATGTTTATAAAACACTTTCAGGAGTTTATAAAAGCGATACGGGTCCGAGTTACTGGCCGTATGTATCGGCATTATGTCTTGATAAATCTTCGGGAGCGACGAGCGCGGGCAACCTGCTATCATCTTCTCTCTCAGGTTACGGAGTTGATGTTCAGGGTACTGTAATAAACGGTACAACACCTGAGGGAGCAAAAGAAATTGTTCAGTTAAGCCATTCACTCTATGATGTTCTTTCGTATATGCTCAAGGAAAGTGATAATCACTCCGCAATTACAATTTTTAAGATGCTTGGCGCAAAGTACAAGAACACCCCGGCTTCGCTTGAAGACGCGCAGGATGTAATAAATTCATTTTTAAGTGAGCTTGGCGTTGATAGGTATTCCTACGAAATTCTTGAAGGCTCAGGGTTAACCCGTTATAACAAGGTTAACGCTGAAATGTACATGAAAATGCTGAAATATATGTATGATGACAGGTTTTTGTTTGATTACTTTCTGAACTCTCTTACCATTGCCGGCAAGGATGGCACTTTGAGGAAAAGAATGATAGGCACTGAAGCCGAAGGGAACGTTTTTGCCAAAACAGGCACTTTAAACAGTGTAAGCGCGCTCTCGGGTTACGTAATAGATAAGGATGAGGAAATACTGATATTTTATATTGTTATGAACGGTTTTGGAGGAAATGCTTCAGAAATGCGCGCAGCGCAGGATGATGTTTGTATTACGCTTTCGCAGTTTACTCGCAAATAAGATGATTTTACAGGGTTTCCCTTTTTAACAAATATTAAAACTTTGGCAAACTTTCAATTAGAATCTGAATATAAGCCATCCGGTGATCAGCCTAAAGCAATTAAGGAGCTGACCGAAGGCGTACAGCGCGGAGATAAATACCAGACGCTGCTTGGTGTAACCGGCTCAGGGAAGACATACACAATTTCCAATGTCATTAAGAATATCGGCAAGCCTACTCTTATAATGTCACACAACAAAACTTTGGCGGCGCAGTTATATGGTGAATTTAAAAAGTTCTTCCCCAAAAATAAGGTTGAGTTCTTCATCAGTTATTACGATTATTACCAGCCCGAATCTTATATACCTTCATCAGATACTTATATTGCGAAGGATCTGGCTATAAACGATGAAATTGACAGGCTTCGCCTGCGCGCCACTACGGCTCTGCTTGAAGGCAGAAATGACGTGATAATTATCGCATCGGTATCTTGCATATACGGAATAGGCGCGCCTCAGGAATACGCTGACCAGGTACTTGTACTCAACCGCGGCGAAAAGATAGCGCGCAAGGAATTGCTGAACAAGCTTATAAATATTCACTATGTGCGCAATGATTTTGAATTCAAACGCGGGGTTTTCCGTGTGCGCGGTGATGTTATTGATATTATCCCCGCCTATGAAGATGATACCGCTATACGCATTGAGCTTTTTGATGATGAAATAGAAGGAATAATGTATTTTGATAAGAAGTCCGGTGAAATAATTGGACTTGATGAAAAAGTGGCAATCTACCCCGCTAAGTATTTTGTTACCTCGCCTGACAGACAGGAAAAAGCGATACTTGATATCCGCCGCGAACTTAACGCAAGAGTTTTGGAATTGCAGGAAATGGGCAAATTGATAGAAGCCCAAAGACTTGAGCAGAGAACGAACTTTGACCTGGAAATGATACAGGAAGTGGGTTACTGCACGGGAATTGAGAATTATTCCCGGTATATGGATCAAAGGGAACCGGGCTCAAGACCTTCATGTCTGTTTGATTACTTTCCCAAAGATTACCTGCTGATAGTGGATGAATCACACGTTACCGTACCGCAGGTTAACGGTATGTATAACGGTGACAGAATGCGTAAAACCACACTGATAGATTACGGCTTTCGCCTGCCATCGGCATTAGATAACCGGCCGATGAAGTTTGAGGAATGGGAATCCATGCAGAACCAGGTGATATATGTAAGCGCGACTCCCGCAGAGTACGAGCTTGAAAAATCAGGGGGTGTTTACGTTGAGCAGATCATCCGCCCTACCGGGCTGCTTGATCCTGCAATTGAAGTCCGGCCAACAAAAACGCAGATTGATGACCTTATAAATGAGATAAGGATCCGCTCTAAAAAAAATGAACGTGTGCTGGTTACAACTCTGACCAAAAGAATGAGTGAAGATCTGACGGATTACTTAATAGGAATCGGCATAAAAGTAAGATACATGCATTCAGAAATTGACGCGCTGGATAGAGTTGATATTCTGCGTGACCTCAGGCTTGGCAATTTTGACGTGCTGGTTGGAGTAAACCTTCTGCGCGAAGGATTGGATCTGCCGGAAGTCTCAATGGTAGCGATAATTGACGCTGATAAAGAGGGTTTTTTGCGGAGCGAAAAATCATTGATGCAGACAGCGGGCAGAACGGCAAGGAACGTTAACGGACTTGTAATACTTTACGCAGATAAGATTACCGCCTCTATGGATAAGGTCATAAAAGAAACCGCCCGCAGGAGAAAAATTCAGGAAGAATATAATAAAGAGCACAATATAAATCCGAAGACAGTACTTAAGACCTTAGAGGAAATAATGAGCTCAACAGTAATTGCTGACAGCAAGGGCAGACAGGATCAGAGAAATAAGAAGAAAAAAGCTGACGAAAGGAAAACAAGCCTCTCTATATTGACCGATCCAACGATGGAAAGGAACAATCCGGCTGAGCGGCGCGACCTTATAAATCAGCTCCGCAAACAGATGGTAGAAGCAGCAAAGGATCTTGAGTTTGAACGCGCAGCCGAATTAAGGGATGAGATAAACAGGCTTGGTAACTAATTTAGGTCATAATACTGTAATTTACTCAATCGCAGGATTAGCTTTCATATTAAGGATAGTTGCCTCATATTTTATGGCAGATCTTCAAACTCCAGAGATGTGGGAGTTTGGAATGATAGCGCGCAATCTACTAAATGGTGAAGGCTTTACGTTTGAAGCTTTGACTAAAAATGTACCCTCTGCCTTTATGCCACCCGGTTTACCTTATATTTATTATATAGTATTTTATTTAATAGGCGATAATAGCACCGGTTATTTTTTCATTCTATTACTAAATTCGGTCCTGGCCAGCACGACTGTCGTTTTGTTATATATGTTAACTTCTATTTATTTCAATAGAACAATTGCAATCATAACTGCTTTCTTTACGGCAATTTCTCCTGTTTATATCTATTCTGCGACAAGTTTTAACTCAATCGTTATTTATCAGTTTTTATTGATACTTTCATTATTGCTATTCAGCAAACTTTTCAACCAAAGCAATACATACGCTGGTGGTGCAAATCGAGTTTCTATGAAGTATACAATATTACTTGGGTTCGTTTCCGGAATATTTCTTTATTTCAGGGCAGAATCATTGGTATTCATTCTATTTATAACATTTTACTTACTTAAGAATAAATTTGTATCACGTTCAGTGGTGTACTTTTTCATTTGTGTTATTATGATCTCTCCCTGGACTATAAGGAATTACATAACATTTGGGAAATTAATTCCTGTATCAACCAGCTTTGGATATAATTTTTATACGGGTCACGGTGATGAAGCATCCACGGAAATTTACAAACAGAAACTTTCCTTAATTGAAGAAGACAAAAATTTTGAAATAATGAAGTCGAATATTGCACTTGAAACAGCATTTGATTACATAAAAAATAATCCAGTTAGCGAAGTTAAGGAAAGCGTCAGGAAGGTTTTTTCTTTGTGGGTTTTTGATCTATACAGGCAATCATCAAGAAACCCTGTTTACCTGATTATGTGGCTACCTGTACTGTTTTTTTTTACTATTGGTACATTCAGGCTTTTCCAAAATAGAAAAAAATATATTATTCTAAAGCCGGTATATTACTATTTAGTATTCTCTACATTACTGGTAATAGTTTTTTTCAACATTCCGCGTTACCAGGTACAGATGTCAATAGTTCTAGTGCCAATAGCAGTTTTTGGTCTTTTAAATTTAAAGCACAAAATGAAAGATAAAATAACATGAAAAAAATAATAATATTTACAGCTGTTCTTTTGTTAGTTCTTGCATCCTGCCAGAAGGACCCCGGTGAAATTAAGGTTGATACTGTTAACAACAAAGATGCCTCCAAGATACAGTTCAAGAAACAGGGTGAAGTATATTTCCAGGATTCATTAAAAAACCTGAAGAAGAAAATTGATGTGGAAATTGCGGAAACTGAAGAAACCCGGCATTTGGGACTTATGTACAGAGAAAATATGCCCGAGGAACAGGGAATGCTCTTTTTGTTCCCTGCAGAAGAATTCCAGAGCTTTTATATGAGGAACACTATCATGCCGCTTGATATCATGTTTGTAAATTCAAAAAAGCAAATTGTGAAAATACACAGGCGTACTGAGCCGTTTTCTGAAAAAAGTCTGCCTTCAATGAAACCATCAATGTATGTGGTGGAAGTAAATGCCGGGTTCAGCGAAAAATTCGGTATAAAAGAAGGTGATCACATTGACTGGAGAAAATATTAGTCATATCATTGCGGCGTATCACCGGTAAAATTCTGTTCTTCTGTCATCAAAGATATTGTTCAATTTTGTGATATTCTTATCAAGGGCTAATTCGGGATCAATTTCAACGATCTTTATTTCTTCGCTATCAACTCCGCCGGAGGCAAGATAGTTGCCTTTAGGATCAACAATAACACTCTTACCTGTAAAATACAGCTCTTTATCTCCGTTTTTTTCTGTGCCTGTACGGTTAGCGGTGATGGTATATACTCTATTTTCCACGGCGCGAGTGAACATAGCCTGCTGGCAGTAGCCAAGCACCAGATTTGACGGATGTGCAATTATCTGCGCGCCTTTAAGCGCAAGCGTTCTGGCTGCCTCAGGGAAGACCCAGTCAAAACAAATCATCATGCCAATTTTGACCCTGCCAATCTCTCCTGTAATTTCATATACATTTAGTCCTGAATCACCCGGGTGAAACCATAGTTTTTCTTCGTAGAAAAGGTGGGTTTTGCGGTAAGTATCGATCTTGCCATCCGGTGAGACAAGAATTGCGGAATTATACAGTTTATCCCCTGCCCTTTCGCAGATACCTGAGACAATAAACATATTCTTCGCAGAGGCAATCTGCTGAAGCGTTTGGCAGAACTTGCCGCCGGGTATTTCTTCAGAAGCAGACATTGCTTCATCAAGTGATGTAAATAAATAGCCCGAGTTTGTTAGCTCGGGCATAACCAAAAGATCTATATTTTCTGTGATCTTACCTGTAAGTTCAGCAATTTGTTTAATATTCGCTTCCGTATCATTTAAAACCGGCTGAAACTGCAGGTAAGCTGCTTTCATAATGTTATTTTGCCTGCGGCACTAAAATGTTCGCGCTGAAAGTAACAATTTTTGTCGGGTGAGCAAGGTCGTTGCTTTCAACAGTAATTGTTTTTTCATTGATGCCGCTTCTGCCTTCGGTGTTAAAAGTGAATTTTATTTTACCGGTTTCACCGGGCTGATATTCTTTCTTTTCATCCGCAACAAGACCCGTGCAGCCGCAGGCTGCTGTGATCTTTTTTATTACAAGTACGCTGTGACCGGTATTTTTGAATTCAAACTCCCCGTTAACCTGGGGCCCCTGCTGAACATCGCCCATATTTATTTTTTCTTCCGTAAATGTAATTACGGGCGGGTGTGATTTAGGATCATTCATATTCTTGTTAACAAGAAACGCAGAGAATGCACCAACCAGCAGAATTCCAACGATCAGAAAGAGGATCTTACCTGTTTTACCTGTGTTCATAATTTTAATTAGTTTGATTTATAATTTTTCTATTTTCAATTTCATCAATCTCTTCCGTACCAGGTTTGGAATGTTTCAGCAGCATAAAAGATACAAACAAAAGCGCGATATCTTCTATGACCCTGAGCCATACTTCAGATGTTGAGGAAGGATTCACGCTGAAACATCCGCATGAAATATCGAGTCCCCTTATTAACGCCTGTACGAGCGCAATGATAAAGATAACAAGCAGCGCGTTATATATCAACAGAGAACCTTTGACCCATTTACCGGTAATCAGAAGCAGGCCAGTGATAAGCTCCAGCCAGGGCAGGAAAATCGCCAGCGGATTTACGAGCTGGTACGGAAGCAAGTGGTAGTTATCAATTATCTTCGCGAACGCTTCGGGATTAGCCATTTTATCAAAGCTTGCATACATGAAAACAGCGCCAAGTACTACCCTTGCTGCAATAACAAAATATTTATTTTCAAATAGTTTCTTCATTCGCAAAAATTAATTTGCCGGGTAACCGGCTGCTTTCCATTCATCCCAACCGCCGTGGAAAATGTAAACTTTCTTAAAGCCCAGCTTCGCCATATAATATGCCATATCAATACTGACATCACAAGCGGCGCTGCAATATGTAACATAAACCTGATCTTTCGGCAGGTCGTTGAACTTCTCTTTATACTTTTCGATTTCATGGAAAGGAATATTCATAGCGCCCTGTATATGTCCGGCATTGTAATCGGCAATATCTCTTGCATCAAGGAATCTGTATTTTTTATCGAATAGCGCTTTGGCGAAATCTATTTTGATATCAACAGGTTTAACTATTTCAACTGTCTGGTTCGCGGCATTTTTGATAGAATCTTCTTTTTTCTGCTGAATAGTTTTCAAGGAATCCGCAACCCGCTTAAGCGAATCAGTTTTATTCGCGGCAAGAAGAGAATCCTGGATGTGTTTTTCATGCGCGGGCTTAAGGGAATCTTCACGTAAGTTAGATGTATTTTTTAGCGAATCCGCCGCCTTGAGCAATGAATCCTGAATTCTTAATGCATTCAACAGGCTATCGCTTGATGAAAAATCGACTACCTTTTCATTGGCTATGAACTGAATTCTGTTTGGATTGGAGATATTGAAGAATATCCCTGCAAGGAGTGTAATAACAAGAATTCCCGCAACCTGTAATAGGGCCTGTTTATTCAATAATTTTATGTACTATCTTAAATTCTTAGTTTGTTTTAACATCAACCAGAACCGGTATCTGGAAGTCGCCTTCTGATGTTTTTATAATAATAGCGGCATTGATAGCGGACTCTTCATATATTTTGATAGAAATATTCAACGCAGCCGCTTCGCCTGACAGGATCGACATCCTGTCTGAAGAGATCTTTATAACAGGTGTATTAGAAGTTATCTCTGTAATTTCAATTGTCTTATCAAATGAGTTCAGCACTGAGGCAGTCTGTGTCAGCTCATCGCCAACTTTGCCTTCGGTAATGATAGAACCCGGATTCAGTGTCACGGGGTCAGCCATGTTCATTGTCATTTGAATATTGTGAGTGGGGCTTCCGGCTTCATTTGTTGAGATCATGACAATCTTTGTCACTGAACCCATTCCCTGCCCGTTGAAAGTAAATTTAATTGCTCCGGTTTCACCGGGTTTCACGGCGTCGCTTCCGGCAAGTGCGCTTGAGCATCCGCAGGATGTTGAAACGCCGGTTATTTTCAGATCCTGGTCACCTGAGTTTTTGAATTGAATTTCGTAGGAAAGTTCCTGACCGCGTCTGTGGGTGCCAACATTTATGTTTTCACCGCCTATGATCTCAAGTTTGGGACCGTTTTGCGTGAACAGAACTACGGGAATAAAAAAAACAGCTAATAATAATTTTTTCATTTTGGCTAAAATTACTTTATTTTAGCAATTTACTATTACTTTTGGATAAAAACAATTTACCTATTTTGCTACAACTTTTAACACTTTTGGGTTAGTAAACGTTTCAATTTATATTGTTATTTTATATTAGATTAACCTTTTAGGTAAATAATATATTTATTAAATTAGTGGCGGGGGAATACTGAATTAATGTCAGAACTTGACGCTGTGTTTTTTGCTGCTCATCCGGATGATGCTGAACTATGCTGCGGCGGCACTATTGCCGCTTTGATTAGATCCGGAAAACGTATCGGAATAATTGACTTAACACAGGGTGAACTAGGTACCCGGGGTTCAGTTAAACAACGCTTTGCAGAAGCGAAAAAAGCTTCAGGTATCCTTAATATCACGATAAGAGAAAACCTGAAAATTCCGGACGGGAATATACAAAATACACCTGCCAACAGAACAAAGATCATTAAAGCTATCAGGAAGTACCGGCCGAAAATAATTTTCTTTCCGCATCATTACGATAGACACCCTGATCATTTCAATACACATATACTTGTTAAGGAAGCAGCTTTTTATTCCGGGCTCAAAGGGATAAAAACCGCCGGGCAGACTTCATACAGACCCGCGAGGAATATTTATTATATGCAGACCTATACATTTGAACCTAACTTCATATTTGATATATCAGAAACTTTCGGCTTGAAAATGGATGCCGTAAAATGTTACTCAACCCAGTTTTACACAGGTGAAAACTCCGGCAGTAAACAACCTGAAACTTTCATTAGTTCAAAGGGCTTTTTAGAATATATAGAAGCAAGATGCAGATTTTACGGATTCCAGGCCGGAGTTAAATTCGGCGAAGCTTTTTTTACTGAAGAAAAGATAAAATTGAATTCCACCACCCTTTTTAAAATTTAAGTTAATGAGCAAATCAATATTTAACAAACAATCTTTAATTTTCCTATTCATCATCGGGATCGTGATCCTTATCTCAGTTTCTCTGTTAACATATATGAACATCAAAGATCAGAATGATGACCACGAGTTTATTCAGCAGACTTTCCAGCACACAGCGCTGATGGATAACATATTTGCCCTGGTAAACGAATCTGAAACACTGCGAAGAAATTATTTTTTAACCGGCGATAAGCAGAATGTTTCCGATATCCGCGAAAACAAAGTTGTAATGGATTCCCTGCTAAAGCAGCTTCGCAGTAATTCGTTTGATGATATAAGCCAGCTTGCAAACGCGGACGCCCTGAAACCGATGGTCACAGAGCGCTTTGCGCTCTTTAATGACGGCATTGAGGTCCAGGATCAAAAAGGCACAAACCTGAAATTCCACAAGAACATTTTTGATAAAGGAAAGATCTTAAATATTGATATTAAGAACCTTCTTAACAAAATGAAGAAGGAAGAGTACAAAAATCTGGAAGAGAAGAAAGAAATCTCTGAACAAGGATCCAAATTTGCATTTATCTCATTTCTGGCCGGCATTGGCGCAAGTGTATTAATATTAAGTATAGCATTTGTTTCACTTATCAAAAAAGCTTCCGGTTCGTTCGCACTTGAAAACCAGGAGATCACCAGAGAAGAGCTTGAACAGATAGTAAAAGAACGAACCGCAGAGATATCTCAGATAAACCAGAAGTTGTACAAAAAACTGAGTGAGCTGGAAGCTATGGAAACAAAGCTGAAGGGCTCCGCGGAGCAGTATAGAAAACTTTTTGAACAGGCCCACGACGCTATCCTTATATTTTCACCTGAAGATCAAACTGTAATTGATGTAAACAGGCGCGCATGCGATCTTTATGGCTTTAAACGTGAAGAATTTATCGGACTTTCACTCAAGACGCTATCTAAAAATGTAAAACAAAGTCTGGAGAACCTTAACCTGACACTTGAAAAAGGCTATTATCATAATTTCCAGAGTGTACACTATAAAAAGGAAATGACTGAAATGCTGATGGAAATTAATGCATCGGTATTTATCTACAATAATAAAAAAGTAATTCTTTCGATCAACCGTGATATAACCGATAGAATACTTAAAGTACCAATTTAACACTCCTTAAGGATCGCGGAACGGCATAAGCCAACTACATACATTTTTACTTACCCTCATATTCCTTATATTTGTCAAAAAATAAGGTAAAACAATAAATATTTAAGGAGCAGATATGAAGCTAAACCCAATGTCAGGCATGCTGAAGCAGGTTCAGAAAATGCAGGAAAAGATGCAGGAAGTTCAAAATGAGCTTGAGAACAAATTCATTACCGAAGAAGCCGGAGGCGGGATGGTAAAGGTAACAGCTAACGGCAAGCTGCAGGTAACGAAAATTCAGATAGAAAAGGAAGTAATAACCCCTGATGATCCTGAAATGCTTGAAGATCTGATAGTGGCCGCAGTGAATAAGGCGATAGATTCCGCACAGAAAATGGCACAGGAAGAAATGCAGAAGGCCACATCGGGATTGATACCCAATATTCCGGGTTTGAATCTTCCGGGAATGTAAGAAAAGCAATCTAAGGATATTGATAAACAATGCAAACATCAGAAACACTTGAAAAAGTCGCCGAAGAACTTGCGAAACTGCCAAGTATAGGCAGAAAGACCGCAAACAGGATCGCAATGTATCTGGCTAAATCACCAGCGGAAGAAGTAGAAAATCTTTCTCACGCGCTGCTGCAGCTTAAGGAAAAGATAAGGCTGTGCAGCGTATGCTGCAACATCACAGAAACTGATCCCTGCACAATTTGTGAGTCACATAAACGAAGTTCCACTTCTCTATGCATTGTAGAAGAACCCGGGGATGTTTTTGCGATAGAGAAAACAAATGAATTCAAAGGTAAATACCATGTGCTGCACGGAATAATTTCTCCATTAGACGGTATCGGTCCGGAAGATATAAAAGTAAAGGAGCTGCTTATGAGATTGAGCGGCGATGTGGAAGAGGTTATCCTGGCATTGAACCCGAGCGTTGAAGGAGAATATACAATAACATATCTTAGTAAACTTATAAAGCCTCTGAATATAAAGATCTCCCGAATTGCCCGTGGGATTCCCGTAGGCACAGACCTGGAATTTGCGGATGAAATTACAATTGCCAAGGCTATTGAAGGCAGGATAACACTGTAGATTATGGCAGATAACTGGTATAAGAAGTGGTTCAGCACCAAGGATTACCTTGAATTGTACAAACACAGGAACAGCCGCGACGCGGCTAAAATAGCCGGATTGATCACACGCACTCTAAAGATGCCCAGGGGCGCAAAGGTTCTTGATGTTGCTTGCGGCAACGGAAGACACAGCCTGATCTTTGCATCAAAAGGATATGATGTTCTGGGGATCGATCTCTCGGAATACCTGATAAAGGAAGCTGAGAAAAAACTCAGGTCTGAGTATAAAAGGCACAAAGAGAGGTTAAGATTTGAAATTCGGGATATGAGGAACATTGGCCGTAAAAACGAGTTTGATCTGGCAGTGAATCTCTTCAGCAGTTTTGGCTATTTTGAGAAGGACAGCGAGAATTTCAAGGTATTCAAGAGCATTTCAGCGGGCTTAAAAAATGGCGGGTACTTTTTCTTTGATTTTCTGAATGCCGGTCTTCTGAAAGAGAGCATAGTCCCCTTTGATATTTCCGTGAGAAACCATAATGCAGTAGTTCAGGTTAGAGAGATTAAGAATAACGCTGTTTATAAAACGATATTTATAATCAGGAACAGGAAGTCTTCAAAGAATCCCGAAATAGCCAAATTCCGGGAAATGATAAAGCTCTATACGCTTACCGTATTACGAAAGGAATTCAAAAAAGCCGGTCTTAAGGTTATAAAAACATTCGGTGATTATTCAGGAGGGCGTTACAACAGCAGATCATCAGAAAGACTTATAATTCTCGCACAGAAGAAATGAAAAATGAATTATAGAAGATTCAAATATTCAGCAGTATTTTTATTACTGGTGTTTTTATACCAGGGCTGCGGAATATTTGAGACCCGTGACCCTGAAGAGCCTGTGACAATACGCTCAACTTTCTTCCCCCCTACTTCCGCTGAAGTTGTAACCGATAACCTGAGTTACGCTATCCAGGAAAAAAACTCATCGAACTATTTTAAGTGCCTTTCGCTTTTGAACTTTCAGTATATCCCTGATTCCCGTTCGCAGCAGCAGTATGAGCTCATCTTCACCAACTGGGGCGTTAACTCAGAGAAGAATTACTTTGATAACCTGATTGCGCGTCAGGAGGGAGGTAATTCATCTTCAGTACTTTTTGTTGATAACGAACGGCTCACACAATACTCCAGCGATTCCGCACGCTACCAGGCAGATTATATTTTTGTGTTTCAGCATAACCAAAGCAATATTCCAAAATCATCCAAAGGCAGGATGAGCCTAATACTTGCTACGGATAGTGACGACCTGTATTACATACGGCGTTGGGAAGATTTCAGGCAGAATGACACAGATTTTACATGGAGCGAATTTAAGGCAAACTTCAGCAATTGAAACTTTCTTATTATACAACCAGAGTCACCCTCCCGCGGGACAGCATTCACTATCTACTATTTCAGCGGAGCTGCACTGTTTGAGGAGGGGAATAAAACGGCTAAACTTTGATTAACAGAAAATATATATCGCGCTGCACACTGTATGTAATTCTTACCGGAGTGCTCATTTCATTTTACTCGTGTTTCAATCCGTTTTCTCCGGGTATTGATAACAGTGAATCAAATGAAAATATCATTTCTGATCAGAAGACCATAGAGGGTGTATTTCAGAATTTTAAGTACGCTTACACTTTTAAGGATACCAGCATTTACGGGCAAACGCTTGCGCCGGATTTTGTTTTTTCATATTTTGATTATGACCTTGGCGTGGATGTTTCATGGGATAGAGCCACGGATATGAGAACCACGGAAGGACTCTTTACCAATACCCAGGATCTGAGGCTAATATGGAATAACATAGTGTTTCAGGAAGGTGACTCGCTGCTGGTTGATGTGAAACGCGGATTTAACCTTACAATTACTTTTAACCCGAACGACGTAATAAATTTTTATGGATTTGTAGATATGAATCTTGCACGTAATTCCGTGGAAGATAAATGGAAGATAAGGTCATGGAAAGATATGACGAATCCTTAGTGCTGCACTTACGCCAGTGAAAATACCCACAAACCCGTAAAACTCCGTTTAAGATCAGTGAAAATTGGTTCATAAATGAATAAGGCAGTATAGTAAAACTACTGTACTTCTATTTTCACCTGTCCGGAAGCTATGGTATCGCCCTGATTCAAAGCGCCATCGGCTTTAGATTGGATCTCATTGTTACCTGTGAACAGTACTTTGTAATAATACTTCCCTGCCGGCAGCGCCTCTGAATCGAGGCTGACTTCAAACTGTCCCGCAGATTCATGCTTGTTAAGGATAACTCTTACCGGGGTACCTATGATATCAACAACTTTAATAGTAATGCTCCCTGATATTGGGATTTCATATTTGATCTTATTTTTCATCTGCAATATTAAAGAAACCCTGTAATATGTTTACAGGGTTTCACTTTTTCCACAGGTAATTCTGTGGAAACCCCCAATAAGATAATTGTTAAAACTTCTTACTTAACCAAGATCATTTTATTTGTTGCTGTAAAACCGTTGGCATCGAGCCTGTAAAAATAAACACCGCTTGAAAGCGAACCGGCGTTGAATTCAATGTTATAAACACCTGCCTGGTGTTCAGCATTTACAAGCTCACTAACCAGCTGACCGGCTGCATTGAATATTTTAAGTGTGACATTTCCTTCATTGGCAACTGAGTAGCTGATAACAGTATTCGGGTTAAACGGATTCGGATAGTTCTGAGCCAATGCGAATTCATACGGATTGTTTATTCCGTTTGATTTTGATTTCAGGTTGAAGTTGTATCCTCCCCTTTGATTTTCGGTCAGGCTTACATTGATCTGAGATGATTCGTTTGCAATTTTGTGCGCTACGAGAATATAGTCGCCTACGGGCAGGTTTTTAATGCTGTAATTGCCGTTGTTATCTGAAATACCAAATCCGACATATTCATTTCCCTGTTTAGCGTACACAATAGCATCTTTTACAGGAACATTATCGCTGAATACAATTCCGCTGAGAGTTGTTTGTACGCCGGGTCTCATAACGCCGGAACTTCTCTGAACAAAAATATCAACATGGTTTTTGTTCCCGTTAACTGAAATATGTGTGAATAAAGCAGGATCTACTTTATCTGGGTAACCTGTGGGAACGTAATCTTCTTCCGGTTCAATATTCGGGAAGCCTATCAAGTCAACTTCTGTGTAATGTAACCACAGGATATAATCACCTTCAGATGAAATATTAGCTTCTGAAATGACAGAACCGTTCAGGTCATAAGCTTTTACACTACCTGAAGTAACGATCTCGTTGTTATCCGCATATCGTACTTTACCTGATAATGAATAATTCTGAGCTTCTGTTAATCTTACTGCCGCTAAAATAAAAAATACTACTACAAAGAGTTTTAATGCTGTTTTCATGATTTTATCCCCCTAATAGATAAATGTTATGAATTTTTGAGTTAATTTATTGATTTACTAGTTTAATTCCTTTTTCAGCGCTCCAAGTGTATCTGCTTTATCCCAATAAATGTTAAACAAGCCTGTTACAAATGAAGCAAAACGTTTGTTCTTAATTACTACATCAGAAGAATCACGGGCAGGTATCTTTTCATCAGTTAAACTTATATATACTATCCTTTCATCAAACACCGCAAGTATCTGAGGGATCTCGCTAAGGAAACGTATCTCTTCTCCATGTTTAACAAAATCTTCGCACATTCTTATAAGGTCTTCTTTGGATACATCCTGCCACTTATCATCAATCTTAAGTTTAAAATTTGTAGAACTTTCATAAATTGACCTGATATATCCGCCCCTTTTATGAAGATTCTTGCTCTCTTTATCCAATTTACCGGATACATTCCCCATAAAACGATTCATTACAAGGATACCCTTGGTTGATTTCTTAACAAGCTCAAGAAATTTCTGCTCTCTGTGAAGATTATAACCTTTTATCAATTCAACATCAGAGTTGTACTCATCAGGCTGCCGTGTCCGGAAATGCGGTCTTATCTCATTGAAGCAATCCTTCAGCGAAGTTAGTTTATGATTAAAATCTGTCCTGAATTCGATCTCAAGCTTATCCTGAATAACTTTTGAGTCAATTATTTCAAAGAACTGCTTTTTGGGTGTGGTAACTTCGTTGCAATACCCTTTAACAGCAAAATTTCTTAGAATCTGGTAAACTGATGGTCTGGGTATCTTGGCTTCTTTCGCAATATCAGTGGCACTCATAATAGTGCCTTTGTATAATGCCAGAAAAACTTTAGCTTCATAATTGCTGAAGCCAATATTTTCCAGCTTTTCTATTTCTTTCCCCATGATTTGTTGTAGCTTTAACTACAACAAATCTATACTAAAAAATATTATAAAGCAATACACTGTAACGAAACAGCATAAAGCTATACTTTAAGTAAATTGATTAACTATATATTGGTTATATACACTGCAAGGGAAAACTTCTCCAAAAAAACTTTTAAAAAAATGTGTAGTTTATGCCGGAGACTACACACTTGTTAACGTAAGCGAGTTATTTCGCTTGTAAGTCTAAGCGGTAAAGTACGTTATTAGTATCGGGAAATAAAATCAGTTTTTAAAATGTACCAATGATGGCGTGATTATCCTTACACTTTTCACTTTCCACCGCTTACTTAACAAGAACCATTTTTTTGCTTTCAATGAACTCGCCATCGGCCTGCATGGAATAGAAATATACTCCGGTGGCAAAATTTGAGGCGTCGAAATCAACGTAATCTTCCAATGCAACGGTACGCTGCTCATTTAAGATTGTACTCACTTCCCTGCCTGCGGCATCATATACTGTAATTTTTATATTGGCCGTTCTTGGCACATTAAACAGTATCCTGGTTCTCGGATTGAACGGGTTTGGATAGTTCTTAACCAGACTGAAATTACCGGGCAAATTGACATTATTGCCTTCAGTGGAATATTTGAATATTACGCTCCACCCCAGAAGAAATCCTCCATCCTGGAAGCCGTTATCGGTAACTCGCAGCTTCCACTCACCCAGAGAATTTTCACCATCAAACAGCCACAATTTCTCCACAGGTCTGAAAACCCCTGTAAAGGGCGGCGCAGCCGCTGAGCTATCTATAGCGACAGGCGCTTCATCATCAAAGTATGTATCTGTGAAATTATCGCCATCAACACCAACTCCGCCGGCCAGAATAATTTCTGTGCCTGAGGGTGAAATTAAACTGAATGACAGATCAGCATCAAATGTATGCTGAACGTTAAGAAGTACATTTACATCAAGTATAGTTTTGTTAACCGGATTATTCAGAATTGAAACAAATGAGGTCTCTCTATCCGCGGCAATTCTGATTGGCACATCAGCGCTTGCAAAAGATGAATCAAACTTATTGGTATTTCTAACGAACATGAACTTTTGCGGTGCAACATTTCCAGGCGGATTCACTCCCGCTCCGCCCAGAGGATATGTAACGAAGTTAGGCACTTCAACAACATCCTGAGCCGCAATATAGTAATATACACCTTCACTGTATGGTATTACAGGGAAAGTAAAACGGAACCTGCTCTCACCAACCTTACTGCCTAAGATCATCTGCAGCTGGTTTGATTGCAGTGACTTGTAATATAAACGGGGTCCGTACGGCGAAACGTTAAGACCAATATTATCGGTTATCACAGCATCCACGCTGATTGGTGATGTATATACATTACTTTCCGGCGGGTAAATTGTAAGCATAGGCGGGACCTGGTCATATATTTGAGTGGGCCCGGCGGGTGTCATATCAAGGCATAACTTGGCATCTATCATTCCATATCCCATTTCTTCATTCCACATACCGTTCTCTTTGGGAATATTATAATTATAATTCCCGACTTTCCATGCATACTTTTCCATGATGAGCTTAACTGAATCACCTGAGAGATTTATGTTTTTGCTCAGCATTAAACCGGCAACACCTGCCGCCATTGGAGAAGAATCAGAGGTACCATTCCCGCAAACACACCATCCGCCGCCAAGCTCGGTAGTGCCGATAAATGTACATGGAGCTACAAGTTCCATTCCTTCACCGAAGCAAGCACCCCAGTTCTGCACGCCGCCGATATTATCGCAGCTGAATTTGCTCTTGCGCTCAAAACATGGACTCAACCCACCAACTCCAATAACTTCGGGCATTGATGCCGGGTAAAGAACAAGATTCGTATCAGCATTACCTGAACCGCCGAATACAACAGTTCCTTTTCCGCTCCTGCCATAATTAACTGCGTTTTGAACTGCGAATGTAATTAGTGAACCGGGAATTCCACCGCCCCAACTGCAATTAATAACGCATGCACCATGCTGCCATGACCAGTTAAGCCCTTTTGCAAGTATGAGATCTGTTGTGAATCCCGCCGGGTACGGTCCAAATACTCTAACCGGCATTATCTGGCAGGAATAGGCAATACCGGCGTTACCGGCAATGTTATTGCCAACTGCGCTGGGAATACCGCTTACACCGGTGCCATGGTAATATTCATCATAAGGCTTTTGGTCGTTATCGTAGGCATCATACCAGAAATCGCGGTTACATAAGTTGGGTCTTAGATCTGTGTGATTTGTATCAATACCGGTATCCACAATAGCTATCATAACATTGGGATTGCCTGAAGTAATATTCCATGCTTCAAACATCTTCATATCGCATCCGGGTGTACCGGTTACTCCTAAAGGAATATTATTTCCTGTGTTATTCAGGTTCCACATCTTTGTATTTAATGTATCATTAGGAATAAAGCTTCGGCTGAGGTTTTGCTGAAGTGTTTTTGAAGTTTTCTCTTTATGTTTTTGGTGATCGTTATTTTCAACTTCCAGCAGCATTTCTGTGCGCAGGAAATTTGGATGCGCAAATTCTACAAATTGTGTTACAGCGTACTTGTTTGAAAGATCAAAAACATCATCGGTACCGTTTCTATCAATTAATACAAGATAGGTATTTTCAAATCCCTCAATTTTTTCGAGTATCGTAGTTTTGAAAAGCCTGTTAAGATTATCAATATCAAATTTGCTTACCCCTTTTTTGAACTTAACAATAACTTCGCCCAATGAAAAATGCAGTACCTTATCGTTGTACTTATAACATGCTCCTATGCTGTTTACATTAGCAGAGCTTTTCAGGGTTTGCGTGATACTTTCAATGGCAAACTGCGATTCAACAGCCCCGGGCTTGAGCTCAATCACAGAAACAGAATACTTATTCTTGCCGGTTGATGCTGCGGTAAAATCATCTCTTCTTTGAGTTAACGGAGAGATCGTGCCGAGAGTTTTATTCATTTCATACCCGGGTGTATTATCACCGAACTTAACGGCAATGAAATTTTTGACCACCTGCATATAATGCTTGCCGCCCTGGTAATAGATAAATTTTTCATTGGAAATTAAATTGTATGGGTTCAGGAAACTGAGCAGAAAAACTATTGTTAAAATCCGGATCTCGGTTTTCATATTTTTGGCCAGTACTTTTTGTGAATGAATAATAGCTAAATTAATGAAAAAAATCGAGTAAAAGTATATCCTATTAAATGAAAATTCTACCGGAAACGGTCATCTGTTAATCATCCGGAAAATCTCTGACCCTCCGCTGCTGCTTTTTAATGCTGTGTTTTCTTTTTTCTTCAAGGGTTTGCTGTTTGGATGAATAGCTCTTAACCGTTTTGATGCGAAACTTCTCTTTTATTAACGCGCCATTAAGCAGTTTAATGAACTTTTCTATGACCTTTTTTTTGTTTCCAAGCTGGGTGCGTTCTGTTTGAGAGGTAATCCTTAAGTTATGTTCGGAATCCAGTTTATTATATAGTTTTTTCCTCAAGATATCCTTAATCTCTTCATCAATCACCATTGAGCCCGTGATATTGTAAACCAATTCAACCTTGGTTTCAACCTTGTTCACATTCTGCCCGCCTTTGCCGCCGCTGCGCGAGGTGTTGAACTTAACTTCCTTCAAGATCTTATTTAGATCAATATTCTGTAACATTTGATTTTCCTTTTTTTCTTACTGCTCCACAGGATTAAAGCCTTTCCCAATCTTTTGGGTTCGCTTAAGGGATCTGACTACATAAGATTTTGCTTTATCAATTGATTCGATTAAATTATATCCCAAAGCGAGGTTTGAAGTTACCGCAGCTGAAAGTGTGCAGCCTATCCCATGTGTATTTGCAGTTGAAACATAATTTGTGTTAAAGAGATAAAATTTCCTGCCGTCAAACAGTACATCTGTGCCGAGCGGTAAACCAATTGAATGCTTCAGGTGACCGCCTTTGACCAGCACATTCTTTGCGCCAAGCTCAAACAACATCAGCGCGGCAGTTTCGAGGTCATCAAGTGATTCAATTTTCATACCTGTTAATATTTCAGCTTCAGGAATATTTGGCGTTAGCAGGTAGGTCTGCTTAAGCAAAAGCTTTTTAAGGGCAGATATGCCCTGCTTGTTCAGCATTACAAAAGAGTTTTTGGAATAGATGACAGGGTCAACAACAAGCTTAATATTTTTTTTCCGTTTAAAATATCCTGCAATTACTTCAATTGCACCTGCACCGGCAAGCATGCCGGTTTTTGCGGTCTTGATATCGAAATCATCAAACACGCTCTTCATCTGGGCGTTTATCAGCTTTTTTGTTATTGAGGCTGAGTGTTGAACGCCGCGTGTATTCTGCGCAGTTACGGCTGTTACAACGGATAGTCCGTACACACCATGATTTTTGAAAGTTTTTATATCAGATTGAATACCCGCGCCGGCTCCTGAATCAGATCCGGCAATTGTTAACACACACTTCTTTGATTTGTTGGCCGCTGCCATAATTATACCCGGTTATTTTCTTTTTAAGTTCCTTTAAAGTCTTCACCGGTTCCGGTGATCTTAAAACTGAACCAATTACTGCAATTCCATGTACATTAGTACCTGCAACATCATCAATATTACTCAGTGATATTCCGCCGATAGCTATAACAGGTATCTTCACTTTCTTCACAACTTCTGAAAGCATATTAGTACCCTTTGCTTTTTCGGGTTTGAATTTTGATTTGGTTGGGTAGATATGACCAAACCCGACATAATCAGCCCCTTCATTTTGGCGAAGCAAAGCTTCTTTGAGTGAATGTGCCGTACCGCCGATAATTTTTCTGCTGCCAAGCAGCCCTCGGGCATCTTTTACCGGGATATCTTCATTACCCAAATGCACACCATCGGCTCCTGATGCCATAACAACATCCACTCTATCATTAACGATGAACAAAACTTTATGTTCCCTGCAAAACGCAGCAATTTTTTTGGAAATATCTATCAGTTTACCGGTTGGCAGGGTTTTATCACGCAGCTGAAGAATATCCGCGCCTCCCTTAACTGCCATCTTAGCAATCTGCAAATGAGAATAATTTTTTTGTATCGCTGTATCTGTGATCAAACATAATCTCCCGATCTTATTCATTGTTATAATTCTCCCAACGCGATTTTATACTCACTTAGCTTAGCCTTAATATTGCTTGTATTAAAAAGGTCACGGATTGCCGCAACGCCATGTGCTCCCGCATCAATGCATTTCTTCGCTCTGGCGGGATTTATTCCACCTACTGCAATTACAGGTATCTCTATCCTGCTGCATACTTCATTCAATTTTCTCAGACCCTGCGGCTTACCGTATTTCACTTTTGCCGGTGTTCTGAAAACGGGTCCATACAAAACATAATCATAGCCGGCTTTTTCTGCATGCAAAGCTTCTTTTAATGAATGAACACTTTTACCTGATATCATACCTCTGCAGAATTTGCGTATATAATCCGCAGAAATACCATCAGTAACAGAATGAACACCGCTTAAGCCTGCAAGCATTGCGATATCGATCCTATCATTGACAATAATTTTCGTTACTTTACGGTTTACTTTCTTCCTGATATCCAGTGCTAACCGAAGCAATTCGCCTGCCGGCATTTGCTTCTCGCGAAGCTGGATCGCTGCGACCCCGTATTTGGAAAGCGAAGCTGCTTTGCGCAGCAATTCACTGCGGGATAGCTTGCCCGGTGTTATTACAAGCAGCCTGAATCCTAATTTTTTGATTGAACCGGAAGTTGTTTTGATGTTATCAATAAATTTTTTTTACGTACTGTTCCTGCTGTGTTCTGTAATCGGTATAAATACCGCTTGAGTAGTCGGTTTTCAAAACAAACGTACCGGTTTGTTTTGCGTTTTGCCACTCGACCCAAATCTGATCGTTGGCGGGAGTATTTTCTTCGTACTGCAGAATTCGCTTAACGCCATCAGTTGAATAGGTTACGTAGTAATGCTCCTCATCATGGGAGAAAGTGACTTTGATATCCCCCAGCATGTAGTCACCATCCAAAGTGTTTGAATATGTTATTGCAGCCGAAAATAAAATTATCAAGAACGCGTAAAGTACTTTTTTCATTTTGATTGCTGTTTAATTATTCATGAATTTATTAATCCTTCAACAGGGCTTGAAGCATTTGCGTAAAGCCGCTTCGGGATTCTGCCGGATTTATAAGCCAATCTTCCTGCCTGAATAGCAAGTTTCATAGCTTCAGCCATTTTTACAGGGTGCTCAGCGCCTGCAATAGCGGTATTCATCAGGATACCATCAACGCCAAGCTCCATAGCCAGGGCCGCATCGCTGGCAGTGCCAACGCCGGCATCCACAATTACAGGGATATCGATCAGGTCACGAATTATCTGGATATTATAGGGATTGCGTATTCCCATGCCGCTGCCAATAGGCGCGCCAAGCGGCATAACTGCCGCACAGCCCATATCAGCAAGTTTACGGCATGTAATGGGGTCATCGTTACAATATGGTAATACAATAAAATCATCTCTTAAAAGCTGCTCAGCTGCTTTAAGTAATTCAGTAACATCAGGAAACAAGGTTTCATCATCCCCAATTACTTCCAATTTAACCCAATTAGTTTCAAGCGCTTCGCGCGCAAGCTGCGCGGTTAGAACTGCTTCCTTTGCCGTAAAACACCCGGCTGTATTAGGCAATATCCAGTATTTATTACGGTCTATCATATTCATGATACTTTCCTGACCGTCTGCGCTTTTTAAGTTAAGCCTGCGGATTGAAACTGTAACAAAATCCGTTCCGCTTGCTTCGAGTGACTGAAGCATTGTATGCGGATCAGGATACCTTGATGTTCCTACAATTAATCTGGATTTAAATTCTCTTCCTGCTATTGTTAAGTTACTCATGTGTATTTATATTTCTAATCAGGGGCTTGCCGAAGGCACTCCTTTGGAGAAAGCCCATATTTTTTTTTGAACCGTTTCCACGACCTAAAGAACGTGGCAGTTAAACATCTTTTAACACTATAAAATACCTTCCAAATTTCTAAAAAAACTATTATGCCAAATTCGAAGGCATTTCGCTTCTCGTTATCCGCCCTGAACAGCATGAACAATCTCAACATTATCATTTTCGCTGAGAATAGTTTCATTCCATTTGCTTTTTGGAATGATCATATCATTCAATGCAACAGCAATGCCGCGCGGTTCTTTCCCGTTCAGCCTGTGAGTAACAAACTCGCTCAGATTTGTTTTTTCATTGAGCTCAAGTACTTCACCGTTTATTTTGATATTCATAGTAAACTTCAGACTGTTTCTTTGTAAAATCTTGATATTCCAAATCCCCTCAATGCTTCTGAAGGATTGCCTGTTGCTATCCACTCACTGAGCTCAAATGCTGTAACCGGAGTGAGCAGTATGCCATTCCTGTAATGCCCGGTAGCAAAGAATAACCCTTCAATTTCAGAATCACCCACTATCGGCATATGATCACGGCTGCCGGGCCTGAGACCCACATCAATCGATTCAATCGGCAGATCATAGATCGAAGGCACGGCTTCCCACCCTCTTTCAAGCAGGCGAAAAATCTCTCCGGCAGTGGGTTCAGTATCGAAGCCCTGTTCTTCCACGCTTGCGCCGAGGATCAGTCTGCCATCGCTCTTAGGCAGCAAATACACATCCGGTGCTCTGACAACCTTTGTAACGCGGCAGGAATCGTTAAGCTTAAGATTTATTATCTGCCCTTTAACGGGTCTGACCGGCGGCATGAGATTTTCAGGCAAACCGGGAATTTGTTTTGACCATGCGCCGCCTGCGACAACAACATTATCAAATTTCAATTCCGTACTGTGAACTCTGATTCCTGTAACTTTTCCGTTTGAAATGTTTATATGTTCAACATTATGTTCTTCGTACAGCTTTCCACCGCATTTTGCAAATGCGATCTTTAGCGCATCGAGCATAAGGCGGTTATTTATCTGGGCATCGTCATCTATCCATATAGCCCCGGTACATCGCGGTGAAAGGAAGGGTTCTATCTCACGGGCTTCGCTTCCCGTAAGCCAAACAACGGGCATACCAATTTTTTCGCGGAAATCATAGAGCCGGCGGAGACGCTCCGCGTCATCCCTATCGAAGCCGGGCAAAATACATCCGGTTCTTTCAAGCTCAACTTTTATACCGCTATCAGTGTATAATTCTTCCACAAAGCGCGGGTACATATCCAGACTTTTACGGCAAAGATAGAACAGATCAATATCTTCGAATCCCATTTCCGCTTGCGGAGCAAGCATACCGGCAGCAGCCCGGCTGGCGCTTCTGCCTGCGTTATTGCGCTCAAGTATTTCTACATCAATTCCTTTTTTGGCAAGCTGCCAGCCTAAAGAGAGACCGATTATTCCGCCGCCAATGATAATTGTATTGTTCATGTGTTCATTCCCGCGAAAGCGGGAATCCGATAATTATTTCTTTTCTTCAATCTTAAAATTATCAGTGAGATAATAATATGATCTTACCAACTCGTAGAACGATTTTAAAGAATTCTCATAATCGCTTTTCTCTCTGCTTGAAAGGACAAGGAATACAACTACATTCTCTTCATCAATATATCCAACGCTTTCATAGTTCTTATTCTTGTTGTCGTAAAAGTTCTTTATTATTGCCGTTTTATTATCTGAAGTTACAATATTCTCACCATCATAAACAAAAGCATCCTGTTCTTTTTTAAAACGATCAATATCATATTTTATAACTTCATCAATTGTTTCGTTTCCCTTTGCTTTCTTGGAAGCTGTATTGCAATACATAACAGAAATTGCTTTAGCCCAACTGCTGCCCTCTGGAAAAAATACGGCGTATAATCCACTGGATAAACCACTTTTAGTATCCAGAACCCATCCTTTTGGTGCTTTTACAGCAAATGAATTATCATTCCCATAAACAACAGCGGTATGCAATGAATCTTCTTGGGAAGAAATTTCAACAATTACCAGAAGTAAAAAAAATACTATTATAGTTTTATATTTAATCATTTCGTTTCATCTATATAAACAAGTCCCCAGGGACCCAAACCAGTAACCTGAAATATAACACCTTCTTCACCAGTAAACACAAAATGCGCTTCGTTAACGGGATTCAGATAATACGAACCAACAGTAAACTTCTGTGCGTTAGCTGTATCAATTGCATTACCGAAGCCAACAAATACAGCGCCTTCAAGTACTGTTACCCGTTCATCCTTAGGATGAGTATGCGCAGGCAAGAGGTAAAACGGCGGGAATTTTACACGCATAGTGAAAATTCCTTCCTGCTGCGGGTTACCTTCGAGTACACTTATCATTGCCCCCGGTGGAAGCGATGTCGGCGCATTGACCCACTGAATGGATTCAGGGAAAACCTGAATTGCCCCTTTAGGCAATTCCTGTGAAAGCAGTACTGTGCCATGTATGAACATTACAGCCGCAATGACACAAAACAGTTTGTATTTGATATTCACCGTCAAAAAATATTTCGATTTGTTATAAAATTACAGCATACATCTTGCCGGAGTTCCCCGCCTGCGCGGGGAAATTTAAACTCTACTTAACATAAACTTCCGCGCCGGAATCAACGAACTCTTTGCTTTTTTCTTCCATTCCCTTTGCCAGCGCTTCATCTTCTTTTACACCAAGCTCTTTGGCGTATTTACGGACATCTTCGGTGATCTTCATTGAGCAGAAATGCGGACCGCACATACTGCAGAAATGCGCAAGCTTCGCGCCTTCGGCGGGAAGCGTTTCATCGTGGAACTCACGCGCTGTTTCTGGATCAAGCGATAGATTAAACTGGTCTTCCCAGCGGAATTCAAACCTTGCCTTGGAAAGCATGTTATCTCTTACCTGCGCGCCGGGGTGACCCTTGGCAAGATCAGCCGCATGAGCGGCAAGCTTATATGTTATTACACCGTCTTTCACATCCTTTTTATTTGGTAAGCCCAAGTGTTCTTTTGGTGTAACATAGCATAACATCGCTGTTCCGTACCAGCCGATCATAGCGGCGCCAATGGCGCTTGTGATATGATCATATCCCGGTGCAATATCTGTCGTTAGGGGTCCGAGCGTATAGAACGGAGCCTCTTTGCAAACTTCAAGCTGTTTATCCATATTTTCTTTAATGAGATGCATTGGAACGTGTCCGGGACCTTCTATCATAACCTGGCAATCGTTTTCCCATGCGATGTGGGTAAGTTCACCCAGTGTTTCAAGCTCCGCGAACTGCGCTTTATCATTCGCGTCAGCGATCGCGCCGGGCCTTAAACCATCACCCAGCGAAAATGATACATCGTAAGCTCTCATTATCTCACAAATTTCACGGAAGTTTGTATATAAAAAGCTTTCTTTGTGGTGAGCAAGGCACCATTTTGCCATTATGCTTCCGCCGCGCGAAACTATTCCGCATGAACGGTTAACCGTCCACGGAATGTAACGCAGCAGCACACCTGCATGAATGGTAAAGTAATCAACACCCTGTTCAGCCTGTTCAATTAAAGTATCGCGGTAAATTTCCCAAGTCAATTCTTCGGCTTTACCGTTAACTTTTTCAAGTGCCTGGTATATTGGTACAGTGCCTATCGGCACGGGTGAATTACGGATAATCCATTCCCTGGTTTCATGGATATTTTTACCGGTGGAAAGATCCATCACGGTATCAGTGCCCCATTTGATCGACCAGCGAAGCTTTTCTACTTCTTCATCAATAGAAGACGAAATTGCTGAGTTACCAATATTGGCATTTATCTTAACCAGAAAGTTTCTGCCGATGATCATAGGTTCACTTTCGGGGTGATTGATGTTTGCGGGAATAATTGCTCTGCCCCTTGCGACTTCATCGCGCACAAATTCCGGTGTAATGTAATCAGGCAGTTTCGCGCCGAATGATTCACCCTTATGCTGCCAGTTAAGTTCATTGCGCTTTAAGTCATCGTACAATGCGTAATCCATAGCAGCTTCTCTGCCGAGATTTTCACGGATCGCTATGTATTCCATTTCAGGAGTAATGATCCCTTTTTTTGCATAATATATTTGTGTTACCGCCGAACCACTTTTCGCTTTCAGCGGTTTTCTGCGGAGACCTGGGTAATATTCAAGCTTACCGTTTTTTCCGCTTCCGGCGTTTTTCATTTCTTCTTCGGTTGTATATCCGTTATCAATAGGCTTTACGTTTCTGCCTTCGTATTCTTCAACATCATTGCGGTCTTTTATCCACTTCAGGCGCAGGGCGGGCAGACCCTTTGTCGGATCATTTTTTGCTCCTTCTTCTCCCCATTTACCGCTTGTATCGTAAACCTTAATGGATCCGTTATCTTCCAGCGTACCATCATGGAGCCGAGTCGGTGAGGTTGAAATCTCCCTGAACGGGACACTTACATCCTCAAAAAGTTTTCCTTTAACGTAAACTTTTTTGCTGTTGGGCATAACATAATCATGCGAAAGCTTTTCTTTTCCGCCATTACCATTGATGCCATTACCATTGATGCCATTTCCATGGCTGCCGTTTCCGTTAGTGACCTTGTCATTGGCACCGTTTCCATTTGTATAAACGCCGTTACCGTTTGAGTTTGATTTATTATTCATTGTTGTACCTATTAATTTATATATTCTACTTTTTTGTAATTAAATGAAAGCATGACACCACAAAGTTTGTAAATGAAATCATCATTACACACCCCGTCTTCCCCTTCGGGGAATTCACCACTGTCAGGACCAGTTCTGCGACCTCTCAAGAGGGGAATTCCGGCTTTGTTTTTGATATTCCAGGTTCTTTGATCAATCTACCATAAATAAAAAAGACCGTTTACCTTACTTCTCGTTTCCGGTGCAGGAAAAAAGATACAGGATAAACGGTTTTATTCTGTTTTCCTACGCCGGCATTACCCGGATCAGGTTTCAGTCATGCTTGATTACAGCATGACAAGGGTTTGATCTCAGCCGCTCTATGGAGCAGCACCCCTACAGTTCAAATATAGTTAATTGTTTATAATAATAAAAAGCAAATTATGATTATTAAGTTCCTTACTTTATCACTACCATTTTCTTTGTTTCAGTATATTCACCCGCGGAGAGCCTGTAGAAATACAAACCGCTGCTCAGGCTGGAGGCATCCAGTTCAAACTCGTAATAGCCGGCATTCAAATCTCTGTTCACCAGATTCGCAACTTCTTTCCCCAGCAAATCAAATATCGCAAGCTTTGTAAGTGATCTTGCAGGGAGCGAAAACTTGATTTTAGTTTTCGGGTTAAACGGGTTGGGATAATTCTGTGATAGCGAAAATGCAGATGGTATTTCTTCGTTGCCTGCAACGGTAGTAAGATCTCCATAAAAGAAATTGATCTCAGTAAGATTGTTATCAACCACAGTGACGAATCTGGATTTTGATTCATAACCCATCCTGCTGCAGATTATCTCATACTGCCCGGGAGGCATCATTTTTATTTCATAATTACCGGATGTTCCGGTTATATCAAAACTTAAGTATGTATTTCCGGTTCTGGCGTAAAGTATGGCGTCATCAATGCCGTTGAGGATAGAATTGGCTGTATTTATATATACACCACCAAGAACACTGATATTGCTCTGTAAATTGTTGGTCACTCTGAATACACTGATATTAATGTTTGTGAGATTTGAATCTGTATAAATATGTTCAGCATCTTCCCAAAAGATAGTGGAAGGATAGTATGTCGGCACAAATGAAGTGCTGTACATCAATTCATCATCATCAAAAGCCATTAGATCTATTGTATCCCTGGGAACCCGGGTGAGATTATAGGTTCCGTTGGACTGGATTCTGACTGAATCCAACACAACCAAATCACCGCCGGTTTTAGAGTGTTTTATCGCTTTCACATAACCTTTATTAACCGGTAAACCGCTATCGCTGTATTTAACAGTTCCTGTAATTGTTACATCCGTAGTTACACCGCCGTTAGTTGTTTTTAAAATATTCCCGTACCTTCCCGAAGCCCATAAGTTGCCTTCGCTGTAATTCAAATCATAAAGGGTAACATTTGTTGGCAAACCGGAGTGCTGCAGTTCCCAGTTCAACCCTCTGTTTGTTGTTCTCAGTATATTACCGCGGTTACCTGCAATCCATCCGGTATCAATATTAATGAACTGGATAGCATAGATATAATGCATATATGGCGGTATATCGGGAATTTCCAGATCAATCCAGTTAGCACCGCCGTTCGTAGTGCTTAAAAATTTCGGAAAGGGCACACCGCCTTTATACCATACGTTAACGTACCCTCCAACATATCCCGTATTGGGATCCAAAAACTGAATATTATGAAGGCTGGCAACGTGGCTGCCAAAGAAACCCGGGAAGTCATATTTTACCCAGTCAACTCCGCTATTTGTGGTCCTGAAAATTACGTTTTTGTTTTGATTACCTGTTCCTTGCTTTGCTGTAAACCACCCGGTGTTCACATCAGTAAAATAAACCGAATGAATAAAATTACATTCATCCAGAACCCCTGTCACCTCGTTCCATAGTACTCCTCCATCTGTACTTTTGAAAATGTGCGGGATACCGTTACTACCGTTAGCAGTAACAAAGCCTGTTAAGGCATCTGCAAAATAAACTGAATTGCAGTTTATTGAATCGATCAATTCCGCTGAGAGCCATAAGGCCCCGCCATTAGTCGTTTTCCACACATTTGCCGGCGCGATAACCGTTGCAGAGCCTCCGGCTATCCAGCCCGTGGTTTCATTTATGAAGAATATATCATTTGCGGGATCAGGAATGGAAGTTGAATCCCATGTTAAACCTGAATTTGTTGTTTTATATATTATAGCGCTCAACATCCAGAATTGGTTTATCATATAACCGGTCTGGGAATTAACGAAATGTATTCGTTTAAGATCTGCGCTTGTTGGAGAAGGTATTGATACCCATTGAGCAGAGATTTGCATGACTGTGATCAATAATGCTGCTATTACTGTTTTAATCATCTTATAATTATCTATTGAATTTAATGATATTGTTTTATTGTGTTGTGAAACTCTTCAGGTGTCGCTGATCTCTCCCAATATGAGTTAAACAGATCATACATGTTCCTTGCATACTGCCTGTCATTTATAACCAGATCTGTTTGTTTGTTCGCGGGTGAGTTTGAATCACCAGTGAGATTTACAAATACTTTCTCTCTGTCAATTATGACCATGTTGGGAATTTCGATAGCGGTAAGTTTAACTTCCTCACCATTGTTTTCGAACGACCGGCAAACATTTATAAGATCTTCATTGGAAGCCTTAACGGTTTTATCCCTTTTTTTGACTCTGAAATCCAGACTTATCCTGTAAAGCGATCTTATAACTCCGCCGCCTTTTACAAATTTCACACTGAATTCATTTATTTCATCAGTGACAATTCCTTTAAGTCTGTTCATGGAAAGGATTTCTCTTTTGGCGGATCTGATGAGTTCCATATATTTAAGAACCCTGTGTTTATTAAAACCGCGAATAAGCTCCACGTTATCGGCGTTATCTTCACTTGAAGCGGGATTCTTCTTGTAAAATTCATCAAGCTCACCAAAGGTACTTTTTAAAACCGTTAATTTGCTGCGAAGGCTTTCGGTGTAGTCTTTTTCAAGCTTGCCGATAATAACATCCGGATTAATAATTTGGTATTTGAGGGTTGTGTTGGTTTCAATGATATTGCAGAAACCTTTTTCAGCGAAGAGTTTCAGTGTATCATAGATAGAGTTTCGCAGGAGTTTTGCCTCATCCGCTATTTCCGGGACACTCATAGGTACCCCCTTCATAAGGACAACAAATACCTTTGCTTCGAACTCTTTAAATCCGATAGACTTGAACTTTTCTATGATCTGATTTTTATCCATAAATTATAGTACTTGTTGAGTACTACAAATATATAGCATGAATTACCAAAAGTCAATACTTAATGAAAATAAAAAAGCCCGCATATGCGGGCAATATTAAAATTTACAGCTAAAATTCAATTCAGAGTATAAAAATCTTCTTTTTCGTGGTTATGCTGGCGGATTATATCGGCTCTGACGAGATTTACCAATATGCGGCTTGCGCGGCGGTTTGATAGATTCAGGTATTCGCGGAATTCTTTAAGTGTGACTCTATCGTGGGTTTGGAGGTATTCCAGCAGCGCTCTTTCTTTATCTCCAAGATTTATTATCTGGGGCGGGGCGTCCTGGCGAAGCTTTTTTAAGATCTTAATGGTTTCCCTGGATGCCTGAACGGACCTATCTTTAACTCTGATATACACCTTTGTTTCATCGTCATCAGATTTCCCGTTCTCAATAAGTCTATGAGGCTTTTGGAAACTCTCAGGTATGTTCACTATAATAACATCTTTTCTGTAAATGTGCATGATATCGATAGAATAAGTAAGCTCAGGCTCGCAATAAAATCTTGCGGCAAGATCGATGTACTCGATCTCCCCTTTTTCGCTTTCAACTCCAACTACTGACTTATCATCATCAATACCGAACAGTATTTTGCCGCCATGTGTATTGGCGAATGCGAGCATTTCTTTTGCTATTTTTTCAGGCTCGGTGAATTTACGTTTAAATTCCACCAGTTGATTCTCACCGCCTTCAATGAGTTCATTAAGCTCATAGAGCGAGAGTCTGCTATTTTTCAGAATATTCATAAAGCTTAAAAAAATTAATTATTACTTTCCGGAAGGATAGGCGGCTGTATCTTAAATGACTTATTGCTATCAAGGTAACTTTGCAGCATAATTGAGGCGGAAATTATATCCAGGTTACCCTTTTGCTGCCGCTTCTTTTTCTTCATTCCGGATTCAAGCATAGAATCAGCCGCCATCTTTGATGTAAATCTCTCATCCCACCTTTTTACAACTGTATTTTTGAACGGAGAGTTCTCAATGGCGCCAAGAAGCGCTGCTTCAAACTTTTCTACATCTTTGGTCTGCTCACTGCGCTCACCTTTGAGATTCAGCGGGTATCCCAATACAATAATAGTGATATTTTCATCACTGATATACTTCAATATTTTTTTGAAAATATCTTTGTTGTTGGGTATTACTTCCCTGCCGAAGGCGATAGAAGAGGATTCATCTGAAACCGCAATACCTACCCTCACAGCCCCGTGATCTATACCTAATATTTTAGCCATTGCAGTTCAGTTGTTACAAAAAAGATCTTATGCGGATCAGAATTTACGGACAGGATTTGATTTCAGTTATGATAAGCAGCCGTGAATCAGATTACATGCAGATGGTTCAAACTACAGAAGTCCGCAAGATACTTCTATAGTTTGAATTAACCTGCATATAAAACCTAAAACTCTTAAGAATCAGTTGAATAGCAGCCTTGCCTTACGCGGCAGAATTAATCTAATGGTTTCTTAAGGAATTCCTTCAGCAGCTTACCCGGTTTAAAATGCATTTTTTTCCTTGCGGGTACGTACACAAATTCACCGGTTTTCAGATTCCTTGCCTTTGGTTTTGGCTTAGTTGTCTTTACTTCAAAGACACCAAAATCACGAATTTCGATCCTAAGGTCAGGACTTGCCGTCATCAGCAGTTCTCTGATGCTGTCAAACAACGCGTCAACAGCCGCTTTTTCAGAGATTTTTCTGCCCTCAAATTTCTTTGCCAGCTTGATCTCAATATCTTTTTTTGTTAATGTTCTTACCCTTAGTTTCTTTTCTGTTGTTGGTTCCATATCCCTTCTCCGGATTAATGTTAAAAAATTACTTATTTTTGATAAATCTTTGTAAATATGATAATAACGATATTAAAGCCAGCACTACAGACATAAATAGCAAAATACTATATAAAAGTTCCGTAATTTCACTATGATAGGAAAGAAAATTTCCGAATTGCCCTGATTTAGCCCCAGTGGCTAAAATTCCAATGAAAATTGCGGCTCCAATAAAAAATACAGCTGTCTTTCCTACCCGGTTTGATTGTAATACTATGTTCTTTTTAGAACTTAAATATAAACCGCCTGCCAGTATAACCGCATCACGCAAAACCGTGATAATTAAGAACCAAAGCGGAATTATACCCTTGAACATTAAAATAACAACAAGTGTTATAACCGTAAGTTTATCCGCAAGCGGGTCGATGATCTTTCCAAGTTCGCTTATTTCATTCCTGCTGCGCGCAAAGTAACCATCCAGAAGATCGCTTACCCAAATGATAAAAATAAACACACAGGTCATAAGGTAGTTATCATTAACCAAAAAATAAGCGCATACAGCCAGCAGCGCGAAGCGCGACATACTTATCAGATTTGAAATGTAGAGATACTCTTTTTTCACTATGGTAATTTTTCTGCGGAAGTTTTGTAAAAACCGAACAACCTGCGAAATTTCAAAGAATTTAAGATCCGTAATTAATATTGTTCACCAAGGGTATTACTGTATATTATTTATATATTTATGCCGTAAATATACGAAAATTAAAATTTAAAAATTATTCAATTTTTTAGCTTTTTTATTAAAAAGTGCATAGTTATTTTACTTTATTGCCCAAAATTTATTCAAAAAATGTTAAAATTCTTAACAATCATAATAACTATAATGCTAATTTCAACTGCTGAAATGATATCACAGAGTACCGAAATAGAATTCAGGGAATTCGATCTGGAAAACGGCCTGCATGTGATCCTGCATAAAGATAATACAAACCCGATAGTAAGCGTGGATATATGGTATCACGTGGGAGCAAAGGATGAAGATCCCGGAAGAACAGGCTTTGCTCATTTGTTTGAACACATGATGTTCCAGGGATCGGCAAATGTTGGCAAGACCGAACATTTCAATTATATCCAGAACGCGGGCGGCACAGTTAACGGCACAACAAACCAGGATAGAACCAACTATTTCGAAACTGCGCCAAGCAACCAGCTTGAATTATTATTGTGGCTTGAATCGGACCGCATGTCAACCCTTCAGGTAACCCAGGAAAACTTTGATAACCAGCGTGAAGTTGTTAAAGAAGAAAAGCGCCAGAGATACGATAATGTTCCCTACGGCTCCCGCTGGGGCGAGATGATGAAACGCCTTTTTAAAGGGCAAACTTATGAATGGATACCGATCGGCTCCATGGAAGATCTCAACAGCGCTGATCTGAACTACGCACAGGAATTTTACAGGAAATATTATTCACCTGATAATGCTGTGGTAGTTGTTTCAGGTGATATTGATTACGATATAGCGGAAGTACTGGTAAAAAAATATTTCAGCGCGCTTAAGCCGGCAAATACAATTAAGAAGAAATATCCTGAAGTGATATTCAACCAGGGTGAAGTAAGGGATGTAATTTATGATAACGTTCAGCTGCCTGCGGTTTATATAGGGTACAAAATACCGGGAACTACCGATAAGGATATACAGGCGCTTGAAATGCTGAGTATGATACTTGGTGACGGAAGAAGCTCGAGGATATACAAAGATATTGTTTATGATAAAAAGACAGCTAAATCAGCAGGCTCTTTCATTTGGGATAATGAAGTGGGGGGAATGTTCGTGGTTTACGCAACCGGTTTTAAGAATACAAATACTGATTCATTGATAAATGATATTACACAGATCGTTAATTCAGTTTGCAGTGAACAGGTAAATGATATTGAGCTGGAGAAAGTAAAGAACTCAATAGAAAATGATTACATAAACAGAATGCAGACAATATTAGGAAAAGCTGATATGCTTGCCAATTACTGGACATTCCATAAAAATACAGGACTGATTAACACAAGTATTAATGATTACCTTGCTGTAACAAAAGAAGATATCATTAATGCCGCGATCAAATACCTGAATACAAACAACAGGGTTGTGCTTACCTACCTGCCCGGAAGTGAAAAGAAGATAAACTAAAAAAACAAATCCGGGTGAAATCAGTTGACCCCGGGATATATCAATAAGAACGGATACCAATTAAATTTGCAGGAAGTTATAAACAGAACTGTATATTTTACTGAACATACTTTAAGTAACGGATTAAAACTAATACTCACACCTGATAGCTCTATACCCGCTGTAGTTTTGAATTTATGCTACCATGTTGGCTCAAAAAATGAAGATAAGAACAGGCGCGGTTACGCGCATCTGTTTGAACACCTGATGTTTGAAGGCTCAACCAATATACTCCCCGGTGATTATGACAGGCTTTCACTTCAGGCAGGATGTGAAAACAACGCATATACAACAGAAGATAAAACGAACTATTACCTCATAGCTCCATCTAACCAGCTTGAATTCGCGCTTTGGCTGGAATCAGACAGGATGCTGGGTTTTTCGGTCACACAGGAAAGCCTGGATGTACAAAAGGGTGTAGTTATAGAAGAGAAAAAGCAGGTGTATGATAACAGGCCTTATGGTTCAGTAAGCCTTAACTTCGCCCCGCTGCTATACAATAATAACGGCTACAGCTGGGATGTAATTGGCGATGTAAAAGATCTGAAAAAAGCCACTCTTGAAGATATCAGGGAGTTCTACGAAAAATATTACGTTCCCAACAATGCTGTATTGACTATTGCCGGTGATTTTGACCCTGATGACGCGCTGAGATTAACCGGAAAATACTTCGGATCAATAAAGCGCGGCAAATTTTCCGCAGAGGAGCTGAGCAGCAGCTGCGCGTTTATTGATGAGCCTGTTGGCGGAGAAGTAAGGAAAATAATCTACGATGATATTCAGCTTCCGGGAATATTCGGAGCTTATAAGATACCAAAGGAAAACACTGATGAATTTCTGGCTTTTGACCTGGTTACAGATATTCTTTCCACGGGGGAGAGTTCAAGGCTTTACAATGAACTGGTGTATCAAAAGCAGATGGTATCTGATATAGGATCGTGGGTTGAAGGCAGAGAGCTTTCAGGGCTGCTTCATTTTTACGCGATATTACTACCGGGAGTAAAAATTGAAGACGTACAAACGGAAATAGACAGGATATTCAATGACGTTATTGAAGGCAAAATAACCGGGCACGAGCTGCAGAAGATCAAAAACAGGATAGAGACAAGGCATGTTTACAGAATGCAGACAAACCTTGCAAAAGCTGATTCACTTTCGCATTTCAAAACTTTTTACGATACCCCCGGACTTATAAATACGAACATCGAAAGATATATGTCTATTACACTTGAAGACATGCAGCAGGCATCTGAAAAGTACCTGAAAAACGCAGGCAGAGTAATACTGGAATATCTGCCCAAATCACAAAAGAAAAAAGCGGTAAAAAACAAAACTAAATGATATCACAAATTATAAAAATATTCTTTCTATTATTAATAATATATATGAGCAATAATACATTAGCACAGGATGATGTTTTGGACAGGACTAAACCTCCAAAACCGGGTCCGCCAAAAGATGTACAGTTTCCTGATTACTTTGATACAACATTACCCAACGGCATTAACGTACTTGTTATAGAAAACAGCAAGATACCGGCGGTATCGGTAAGAATGGTCTTTAAGGATGCGGGTTCGTTTTATGATGTTGATAAGTTCGGGCTTGCATCATTGACAGCCGAAATGCTTACCAAGGGTACAACAAACCGCTCCGCCACACAAATTGCCGAAGAAATTGATTTTGTAGGCGGCAGCATAAATGCCGGCAGCGATTGGGACGGAAGTTACATTTCGCTTTCTGTGCTTAGGAAGCATCTGAATACGGGTATTGATATACTTGCTGATGTCGCACAGAATCCGGTTTTTGCTGATGATGAACTCGCAAGAGTTAAAGAGCAGAGATTATCTTCAATTCTGCAGGGCAAAGATGATGCCGGTCATTTAAGTGATAAGAAATTCAACAAAATTGTTTACGGTAATCTCCCCTATTCAAACCCGGCTGAAGGTACTGAAGAATCAGTAAAAAGTATTTCGCGGAACGATCTTCAGGATTTTTACAGAATGAATTATTATTCCGGCAACCTTATAATAGCTTTTGTCGGTGATATTACCAAAGAAGAAGCTTTAAAGATCACAGAAGAAAAATTCAGCAGCCTCCCCAGCGAAGGGATTAACAGGGTAAATTCATATAAATATAATGAAAACAACTCTGCCGGTAAGGTATTTATAATTAACAAAAAAGGGGCGGTACAATCAAACCTAAGGGTTGGACACTTGGGAATACCAAGGAACAATCCGGACTTTATCGCAGTAACAATAATGAATACGATATTGGGCGGCTATTTTGGCTCAAGGATAAACTACAATCTGCGCGAAAAACACGGCTTCACTTACGGCGCAAGGAGTTATTTCAATCCGCATCTGTATTCCGGTGATTTTTCTGTGGATACCGATGTAAGGAATGAAGTAACCGATACTTCTGTTACATTGATCATAGAAGAATTAAAGAGAATAACCACTGAGGAGATCACAGATGAAGAACTGGCAACTGTGAAGAACTATATGACGGGTGTATTCCCGCTTCAGCTTGAAACCGCAAATGCTGTAGCTTCAAGGGTAATTAACCTGAAACTATATAATCTCCCCAAGGATTATTACAGTAAATACATCAGCAATATAAACGCATTGACTAAACAGGATATCTTAAACGCCGCAAAGAAGTACATTGATCCTTCAAAAGTTACAATTGTGGTTTCAGGCGATGCAGGCGCAATAAAAGATAAAATGACCAGATTTGGTGAGGTCCTTGTATTTGATGCAGACGGGAATGAGATCAAGTAGCAATCCCTCCAGGGCGGGACTTCCGAAAATTACATTGTAATTTTCTTGTGAGCAATTGATAATGAACAATAGACGATTACGTCTGCATTATATTCATTAAATACCATTTAAACAAGTAAACGGATCTACAGATAAATAACTTTTAATGGAAGAAAATAAAACTGAAGTAACAAAGCCTTCTTTAAGTACTAACGGCAAAACACCGGCAAACGATGTTGAGCTGGTAAAGTATCTCAACACAAAATACAGGGAGCTTAAGAGTGAAGTTGCCAAGGTTATTGTTGGGCAGGATGCGATTATTGACCAGATAATAATTGCGATTTTAGCTCGTGGACACTGCTTGCTTGTGGGCGTACCCGGACTTGCCAAAACCCTGCTCGTTAAGACTCTTGCGGACGTACTTGAATTGAAATTCTCAAGGATACAGTTCACACCGGATTTGATGCCGAGTGATATAGTTGGCACAGAGATTCTTGAAGATAACCGTTCGACAGGCTCAAAGAATTTTAAATTCATACACGGCCCCGTTTTTGCCAACATGGTTTTAGCGGATGAAATAAACCGCACACCTCCCAAAACGCAATCAGCCTTGCTTGAGGCAATGCAGGAGCATAAGGTTACAGCAGCAGGTACAACATATACGCTTGATGAACCGTTCTTTGTTCTGGCAACACAGAACCCGATCGAACACGAAGGAACCTATCCCCTGCCTGAGGCGCAGCTTGACAGGTTTATGTTCAATATCTGGCTGGACTATCCCAGCATAACCGAAGAAATGGATATCATTAAATATACAACAAGCATGTATTCACCCAAGCTGAATATTGTACTTAAGAAAGACGAGATCACAATGCTGCAGGAGCTTGTTAAAAGAGTACCGGTTGCTGATAATGTGATTGAATACACCGTTAATCTGGTTAACCGCACCAGACCCGCGGGCGCTAATACACAAAAGTATATTAAAGATTGGCTTGAATGGGGCGCGGGACCCAGGGCTTCTCAGTATTTAATACTTGGAGCAAAGACCAATGCAATCCTCAGCGGAAGATATTCCCCGGAAATTGAAGATGTGAAAACAGTCGCTAAGCCGGTATTACGTCACAGATTAATAACCAACTTTAACGCTGAAGCAGACGGAATAAAGACTACTGATATTATTGAAAAACTGATCAGTGAGTAGTTGACTGAATTTGCAGTACAATATTAAACCAACAAACCTGCCAGGTCTACAAGTCCTGGCAGGTTTTAACTTATAGAAGAATATTTTATATGAAATCAACTTCTTTATTGTTATTTCTCATTTTTGCCTTTTCACTTTTTGGTTGTTCCGGTACTAAAGTCTCAAGGAATACCAATGATCTCAAAACATCGAAGTATTTCCGTGTGCTTGCTGATGCTGACGATGATCCGATATTCGTGAAGCTGCAGGATGACCTTGGAATTGTTCCTAAAATGAAGCGTTACACTATAGTTGTAGATGTGAGGGATAACAATACTGCTATGCAGTATGTATTGTTTGGCGATGAATACAATCCGACCCGTTTCAGCTGGACGCAATTAAGCGAACAGGTCCGCACCGGCTTACTGAACTGGACCGGAAGTAATAAGGAAAGGCTTGATTAATAATTTGTTTAAGTTTTTCAGAAATATTGGCAATACAAATAAGGTTTGGGGTTTGCTGAACGGCAAATATTTCAATTCATTGGGAGGCAAAATAGGCAATACTGTGATAAAGATAAAAGATGAATCCGGAGCCGGCAGTCGTTTGATAATACAAACAGATAATGAAAATGTGAAAGCTATTCTGCAGAAAGAAGAGTCAACGATAATTAAAGATATATATACAGAATTGGGCATTTTGATAACAGGGATGACAATCTTATAAGTTCTAACATAATTTCACAGATAGCTTTTTAGTGAGCAGAGCCACACGGGATTGCAGAAATGCACAGGAAGTTATAGAGAAAGATTAGATTAGTGAATTGTGCTGTTGTTGGTGACAACACCAACAACTGGGTTTAATTGCGCCTGACTGTTACTGCAGTTCAATGCATGCATCAACACAGTTGAAGCACTCCACGAAAGGCGTTCCGGTACACCCCAGGTCCACGAATCTTTACTTATGACTTCACTTCCTACTTTACTTCAAGCCACTTATCATATATTTTCTTTTGCAGAGCTGTAATGTTTGGAGAGCTCTCAAGTTTATAATTGGAAATTTTGATCTCTTCCATACTAAGCTTCGCTTCGATCAGATCATTATTGCGGAAAGCGGTAACATTTATTCTATCACCGGTTTTAAGTTCTTTTATGCGTTTTTCAGCTTCTTCATAGCTTAACCGTCTTCCGTCAAAAGCGATAATTTCATCACCGCTTTTCAAACCGCTTTTTTCAGCGGATGAACCGGAGATAACATCTTCGATAATGATTTTATTTTCGTTCTTAGAGCACTTTAAGCCTACTATTGGTGTAATAACTGAATCGCTGTGCGTCAGCAGGAGTCCCGCATACCCAAGATATTTTTCCCATTCAATTGGCTTCACGCCGTAAACGTAATCTTCAAAGAACTGCTTAAGGGGTTTTCCTGCGAATTTTTCGCAGGCTTTCCGGAAATCTTCGTTGGTATAGCCTTTTACATCAAGCGGGAATTTTTTATACATATATTTGAATACGTCATCGAGCGAATATTCATTCTTTGATGCATTACGTATTTCCATATCCAACACAATGCAGACATGTGAACCTTTGGAGTAGTAGTCTGATTCTGAATTGTAAGAATTCGCCGAACGTTTCCAGAATTTCACCCATGCTTCGAAGCTTGAGTGCGCTACAGGCTGAATTTTGTTGCCGGGTCTGCGGCGTTCTTCATCTACGCCGTTTGTTATCTCTTTATAAAAGTTTTCTACGCTCATTTGCCCCGTTCTTACCAGCATAAGCCCATCGTAATAACTGGTGCCGCCTTCGGCTATCCATAACTCAGATGTGTAGTTTTCCTTTGTCCAGTCATACGGCGTTAAGCCGGCGGGCTTCAGCTGTTTAACATTCCACGTATGGAAAAACTCGTGGGAAATAAGCCTGAGGAAAGCTTCATACCCTGCTTCTGAATCAAAAGCCTGCGGTTTAACGCCAACTACCGTGGAATTGATGTGTTCGGTACCACCGCCGCTTTGCGGCGAGCAATGCACAATAAATGTGTAATGTTTGTAAGGAACGCTTCCCCAAAAATCAAAGTTCTTTTCGATAATTGTTGTAAAATCCTTAATAAGCCTTTGTTTATCGTAGTTCGCCTTCCCCTGGAAACTAATTGTATGTTTAAATCCTCTTACATCAAAACTGAAATCAGTTTGTGTACCTATTTCAACAGGGCAATCCGCGAAGTAATCATAATTTGGCGCGTAGAAAGTATTTGGTTCATTATTGTAAATATCCATTCCGGTTGTAACATGCCAGTTATCATACGGGATAACCTTAAGGGTCAACGGCTTATTGTAAAACTTTGGCGCGAACATAAAAACCGCCAGGTTGTTTATGAACGCATGTTCTTCATCAAGTCCGCGTGTACGTGAAAGAAAATCATTGGCGAAGACTCTATAATTTACAATAACAGAACTGCCTTTTCGTTCTATCAGCCATGTGGATTTATCGGTCATATTCCACTTAAGGGATTTTCCTTTTTCGTTAACCGCAGAAAATTCCTGTACACTGCCGGAAAAATCAAAGATGAAATATCTTCCCGAGCGCCACGCCGGCATTTTAAGCTCAATATTTTTCTGCGAAGCGGAAATATTTTTCAACTCAATTTTTACATGAAAAAAATGTGATGAGGGTTCCGGCATTGAAACGGTATATTCTACCGCAATGTTTTTGCCGTTTGAATTGGTTTTAGCTTTTGTCATTTGTGTAATTGATCCGAGTATTAAAATTATAAGAAATATTCTCATTCCAGCAAAAATGGTTATAATAAATTTAAATTTTAATTTATAAACTAATCCCTACCTGAATTTTAAAAAAACTCATGCTATGACTTTAGTCATCCTATGCGTAATTGCTTACAACACTTAATCTATACAAATATTTTCATATTAAATATTATCAAAATTTGGCATATTTATGTAAACTAAATTAAGGTAAACAATGAGCGATCGCACTGTTAAATGCATTAAATTAGGAGCAGAATTGCCGGGATTGGATGCTCCACCGCTGCCAAATGAACTGGGTCAGCGAATCTACGAAAATGTGTCAAAACAGGCCTGGCAGGAGTTTCTTGAACATTTCAAGATGGTGATTAATGAATACAGACTTGATCTTACAAGTCCGATGGCTGACCAGGTATTTGAACAAAAAGCTGATGAATTCTTCTTTTCAGATAATTATAAGATGCCGGATGGCTACGTTCCGGAAAAATAATCTCTAAAAATAGCTTTTTCACGTTAGTTTTTTCAGAAAATTATGCTTGATTTTAGAACATTTATAATTATATTAGGAACAAGTAGGGGATAAATTTAAATTAAAAACGGCATGAAAAAGAATTTACTGTTCTTCATCGGATTACTATCTATAGTAACCATTACATCGCTTGCGCAGCCGAGTTCACCAATCCTGGTAGAGCCGCCAAAAGATGTTGATGTTGCGCTTGCTCCGGTAACACTGGAATGGAATAACGTTCAGGGTGCAATTTGTTACAGGGTAGAAATTTACACTGATACAACGAGTCCTGATAAGTTTACAGGTACATGCAACGCGCCTACATCTCATTTTGATATTCCCGCTTCAGAAACTGAAATGAACACCACTTATTATTGGAGGGTTTTTGCCTGCAATAATCAGGGCTGGAGCGCTCCATCCGCGTATTTTTCATTCACAACACAAGCTGCAGACGCGGTCGGAAGTTTAATCAATCTGACTGACGGTGTGATTGATCTTATTGCTGATGAGGATATTTCACAGTCGCAGGGCAACCAGCTTATACAGCGTTTAAACAAAGCTCAAACCAGGCTGAATAATAACCAGAAATTACTTGCACTGGTTGAAATGGTTTTATTTAAAGCAAGAGTTTTGGTTTTGAGAATTTCCAATCAGATTTCCGCGGCAACATACAAATCACTTGATTACAGCTCAGACGGCGTAATTGACCTGATAGTTGACGAGGATAACAGGCCGGGCACATTGCCAAGTGTTGAAGATTACCTTGTTCCGAAAAATTTCGAACTAAGCCAAAACTATCCAAATCCGTTCAATCCGACTACTACGATAGAATACTCCATACCAAAGGATGCTAACGTATCAATAAAGATATTTGATGTACTTGGTAAGGAAGTTGCTGCACTGGTTAACGAACAAAGATCAGCGGGCACATACATAATCAACTGGAATGCCTCAAATTTCAGCAGCGGATTATATTTCTACAGGATAACAGCAGGTGAATTTACAGATACCAAGAAAATGTTCCTGGTTAAATAAAATCACTGAAAATACAGTTTACTTTGATAAAGAAGAGTGTTATTTTAAAATAACGCTCTTCTTTTTTTTGCGGAAAAATGCAAAATCACAGAGATCGCGTCAATTAAACGCTTAGATTAATTGGATTTTAACAATTTAAATAGCCGGTTTGATAGTTTTTCTGCTGAGCACGGTCCTTCGGAGTTCTCTTCTCATTACCACTCAGTTCTGCTTGATCTGAAAAAAATGGATAAAGCAGATCTCCATGTTTTCCTCAAAAAAGTACTTGATGTTGTTGCCAACTCTCTGGATATTGAAAGGGTTTCTATTTGGTTTTTTGATGAAGGCAGAACCTCGATATACTGCGACTATCTTTACCTGAAAAAATACGGTGAATTTGCCAACGAAACCACCCTCTCAGTTACAGTGTATCCGGAATATTTTAAAGCAATAGAAACAAAGCTCTACATTGCCGCAGATAATGCTCAAACTGACCCGCTTACAAAAGAACTAAGCGAAACATACCTGAAGCCGCGCGGGATATTTTCAATGATGGATGTACCAATTTATCTGAACGGAGAAATTATCGGTATAATTTGCCACGAAGAACAGGATAAGCAAAGGAACTGGAAACGCGTAGAAATAGACTTCGCTACGGCAATATCAACCCTTGTTTCAACTTCAATTGAAATAGATTTCGGCAAGAACAAAGAAAGAGATTTCCATGAAAGCCAGAGATTCCTTTCAACGCTTATCAGCAACCTGCCCGGTTATGTTTACAGAGTGAACAAAGAGGGCGATACCTGGTCAATTCAGTATATCAGCGAAGGTGTTTACGACCTTTCAGGTCATAAGCCTGAAGAGCTTGTTAAGAACAAGGTGCTCTACTACTCCATGATGGTGAATGAAGATGATAAGACAACCGGAAGGAAGATCATTTCAGAGGCTTTAGCATCGAAAAAGCCTTACCAGATAAATTACAGGATAAGCACAGCCGAAGGAAAGATAAAATGGGTGTGGGAACAGGGCCGCGGCGTTTATAATGAAAATGATGAGCTTATCGCAACCGAAGGATTTGTGACAGATATAACCGAGAAGAAGCTCTTTGAAGAAGAGTTGATCAACAAGAACAGAGAACTTTCGGCAATATATCATTTTGGCAGAACATTAAGCAGACTCGCCGAGCCTCCCGCGCTGATAGAAGATATAGGTAATATGCTTTTAAAGCTCTTTGCGGGACAGAACATTTATGTAGCCCTTTACAACGAACCTGAAAACAAAATAACATACCCGTTCTATTTTAAAGATAATGAAAAGCTTGATATTCCGGGACGGGAATTCGGCTCTGAGTTCACAGAATTCATCATCAGGTCCAGGAAAGGAATGATATTGAATGAAAACCTTGAGACCTCGCTTAGTTTCATGGGAATTAAGGCCAAAGAAAACGATGCAAAATCATTGATAGCATCCCCAATGCTGGCCGGTGAAAAAGTGCTGGGTGTGATAACTATACAGAACTACCGGTTAGAAAATGCTTTCACCCAATCTCAGCTTGAGCTTTTAACCACAATAGGTTCGCAGGCGGCTATAGCTCTTGAAAACTCATATTTATATTCGGAAGTTACAAAATCTCTGAAGGAGAAAGAAATACTGCTGCAGGAAGTTCATCACAGGGTAAAAAACAATCTTCAGGTTATGTCAAGCCTTATAAAGCTGCAATCAAGATATTTGCAGGATGAAAAGATGCTTGAAATGCTGAGGGAAACCGGCGGCAGGATACAATCAATGGCAATTGTTCACACCAAAATTTATAATTCCAAAGATTATGAGTATATCCAGTTTGGCGAATATACCAAAAACCTGATCGAGAATTTCCAGAGTACATATGGTTATAAGTTAAGAAATGTAAGGTTTAATACTGAGATCGGCGAGCTTAAACTTAATATAGATACAGCCATACCTTGCGGCCTGATAATAAATGAACTGGTTTCAAACTCCGTTAAGTACGCTTTCCCTGATGGGAGAGCAGGAATAATTGATATCTCAGTTGTCCACGTTCAGGATAACAAATATAAGTTGACCGTTAAAGATAACGGAATAGGAACCGCAGCCGAAACCGATCTGGTAAAATCAGACACGCTGGGGATCCAGCTTGTAACATTGCTTACAAAGCAGCTTAACGGTACCATGGAAGTTAATTCAGCCCCTGAAAAAGGTACTGAATTTATTATTACATTTGAAGAGGCGATCTATAAATCAAGAAGGTAGCTTATAACACAGCATATTTTACTCACCGATAATTTTGACCAGTACTCTTTTTTTTCTGTTACCATCAAACTCACCATAAAATATCTGTTCCCATGGCCCGAAATCAAGTTTTCCGTTGGTAATTGCCACCACCACTTCCCTGCCCATTATACTTCTTTTCAGGTGAGCGTCTGCGTTATCTTCTCCGGTGTTGTTATGCGCATACTGCGAGTATGGTTTTTCTGGGGCTAATTTTTCCAGCCATTTTTCAAAATCACCGTGCAGTCCTCTTTCATCATCATTGATAAAAACACTGGCCGTTATATGCATAGCATTACATAACAGGATACCCTCTTTAATGCCGCTTTCATTCAGGCACTCATCTATATCACGGGTGATGTTAGTGTATGACCTTCTTTGAGGCGCGGAGAACCATAGTTCTTTTCTGTATGTTTTCATTTAATGATCATGTTTCGTTTGAATTTACAAATATATATATAAATTTTATGAAAACTGACTTAACCTCATTTCACCGTTTTAAATTCCATTTAAAACTCAAAAAACCGGTTTTATTGCGTATAAACTTATATTTAATCTTGCTATTTTTGTATAGAAAAGGTTAAACAAAAAGATGAAAAAGAAACTTGTTGTCTTAGGAAGCGGCTTTGGCGCGTTCAGCGCGGCGAAAGAACTTGATACTGATAAGTTTGATATCACAATTGTAAGTCCGCGAAACCACTTCTTGTTTACACCCCTGCTTCCAAGTACTACCGTTGGTACAATTGAATTCAGAAGTATTATAGAACCCATCAGGAATATAAAGAACACCGTTTATATTCAGGCTTTATGTAACAGGATAGACGAAATAAATAAAACGCTCTATTGCGAAGACCCCGATACCAAAAGGACGTTTACCCTTGGTTACGATATCCTGATCATTTCTGTTGGCGAAATTACAAACTCATACAACATTGAGGGTGTTGATAAATACGCTTACTTTCTGCGTGAAGTTGCAGACGCCCGGAAAATAAGAAGCAAAGTAATTGATTGTTTCGAGAATGCTTCAATACCCGGGCTGAGTGAAGATGAAATAAAGTGCTATCTTAGGTTTGTTGTTTGCGGAGGCGGCCCAACCGGAGTTGAATTCGCAGCGGAGCTGCACGATTTTATAGATGAAGATGTCCGGAAGAAGTATCCTGATCTGGCCAACAGGATAGAAGTTATACTTATCGAAGCCGGAACCAAGCTGCTTAACACATTTGATGAGAAACTTTCAGAATATACCCTCAAAATATTCAAACGCCAAAAGATTAACGTTAGGACAAATTCTTATATTACCAGGGTTACAGAAAAGGAAATATTTGTTAATGACGGCAGTCATTTTGATTACGGGCTGCTCGTTTGGGCCGCAGGCAATACTGCCACTAACCTTATCAGGGAGAGCACTTTGCTTAAGAATAAACGGCAGAAACTTGTTATTGATGAGTACCTAAGGGTAAGCGGAACCGAAAATATATACGCGATAGGTGACTGCACAGAGATTCCCGGTGAACCGTTCCCTGTAACAGCGCAGGTAGCGCAAAGCCAGGGAAAATATATAGGTAAAGCGCTGAACAAGCTTACCAAAGGAAAGCACGTTAAGCCCTTCAAATTCAATGATCTTGGTATGCTTGCGTACATTGGCAGTCATAAAGCTTTAGCCAATACGAGCCAGTATAAAGGCAGCGGATTTACAACCTGGTTATTCTGGAGAAGCATTTATGTTACCAAACTGGTAAGTTTGAAAAATAAGATCCTGGTATTGTTTGACTGGTTCAAAACATTTGTATTCGGCAGGGATGTAAGCAATTTTTGAAGTTTATTTCAGGGGATCAGTTTGAGTTCATGCTGCTCATCAGTTTCATTATCATCAATTGAACGCTCAACAATTCTCGGGTCAATAGATTTTGAAGCCTTTGCACCCATTAGTTTCAGATTTTCAGCCCTTCCAATAATATTCCCTCTTCCTTCGGAAAGTTTTTTCATCGCGCTTTCATAGCTTTCATTAGCTCTTTTCATTCTTGTACCTACTTCTATCAAATCATCAACAAATGCAGAAAGTTTATCATAAAGCTCTCCCCCCTTCTTAGCAATTTCCAGCGCATTGCGGTTCTGCTTTTCCTGCTTCCATATGCTTGAAATTGTACGTAAGGTCGCCAGCAGAGTAGAAGGACTCACAATAATTATATTTTTTCCAAATGCATCGTAAAACAACGCGGCGTCATTCTGTACAGCAAGGGCAAATGCCGGTTCAATTGGAATGAACATCAGCACAAAATCAAGGCTTTGCAGCCCGTAAAGATTCTGATATTCCTTTGGGCTTAACCCCTTAATGTGCTTCCTAATGGAATTGATATGCTCAGCCAGAGCTTTTTCTTTCAGTAGCTTCTCATCAGAAGAGCAATATGATTCGTACGCAGTTAAAGAGACCTTTGAGTCAATGATCATACTTTTGTTATCAGGCAGGTTCACAATAACATCCGGTCTTAAATTCATGCCATCATCAGATTTGATGGTTTCCTGGATGACAAATTCGCGCCCTTTAACCAACCCTGATTTTTCAAGGATACTTTCAAGAATATATTCACCCCAGTTACCCTGTGTTTTTGTATCACCTTTTAACGCTTTGGTCAGGTTATTTGCTTCTTCAGACATCTGCTTATTGAGCTCGTGCAGGTATCTAAGCTGCTCTGCCAGCGCTGCGCGCTCTTTGGTCTCGGTGATATACACATCATTCATTTTCTTTTCAAAATCAGCTATACGCTCTTTAAGTGGATTCAATATAGTATCTAAGTTCTCTTTATTCTGCTCTGTGAATTTCCTGCTCTTATCTTCAAGTATCCTTCCTGCAAGATTTTCAAATTCTTTAGTAAACCTGGCTTGCAGTTCTTCAAGCTCTCCCTTTTGTTCTGCTAATCTTTTTTCGAGATTATCAATGTTTGTTTTGGCCGCGGAAAGTTCAATTCCAAGTGCCACAGCTTTGCCGCGTTCAAGTTCTGTTTCAGATTTCGCATCGCTGACGAGCTTCTCTTTTTCAGTCAGCGCTTTTTCCTTTTCTTCAACTTTCGAAGCAAGAGCAGACTGTTTGCTCTTTGCGATAAAAAAACCAAGTAAAGAGCCGAATATTAAACCCGTAATTAAGAGAATTATTTCCATCTTTATAACTTTTTAAATTTTATTTTCCTTTTTTCTCTTTTGCTTCCTGCAGATAGCTGTTCATAGTATCTTTGAGTGCGGGATCTATCCTCAATCCCTTTTCCATATTCAAAATCGCGTTGTCATAATCGCCTTTATACAGGTAGGCTATACCCATTCTGCAATACGCCTCAGCGGAGTTTGGGTCAAGCTCAAGGGCTTTGTTGAAATCCGCGATAGCCTCATCATACTTCTGCATTTCGCGGAAAATTGCTCCGCGTGTATTATAAACATCAACACGGTTAGGCCCGTATTCAATTGCTCTATTGAGGTCTTCCAGCGCACCTGTTGTATCGCCGCTGAAGAGTTTCATGGAACCGCGGTTCCGGTAAGAGTCAACATTTTCAGGCTGGATCTTAATTGCTTTATCAAGAATCTCAAGCGCGTCAGCGGTTTTATTTTCACCATAGTAAATTACTGCCACTGAATTCATTGAAACCACGTCTTCGGGATTTAGCTCAAGCGCTTTACCGTAACTCTTCAATGCCTCTTCACCGTTTTGCATATAAACATAAGCAGTACCCCTGCCGCTGTGCGCTTTGAAGTTATTGGGGTCTATAAGTATCGCCTTATCAAAATCAGCCAGCGCATCTTTCACTTTGTTCAGGAAAATACTTGTGTTACCCCTGGAGATATACCCTTTCGCGCTATCAGGATTATACTCAATATATTTTGTATAACTGAAATAAGCATCAGCAAACCTGCCCTGCAGGAAATATTCTTCACCCTGGGTAAAGAGACCTTCTGATTCCTGCGCGAAAACCGCGCTTCCAATAAACAAAAATAGTATGATTACCTTAAGCATGTGTATCATTGAATGATATTTTTTCTTCACTTCCATTCTTTGGAAAAGAACAGAATTTTATTTATTGATATTTCATTTTTTATACCCTCACCTCCATCCGCTCTTCCAAAGGGAGAGGGGTTAGGTCAAAAATATTTTTAAACTTAGAAATCTACTTTAAGAAAATGGTTATGTTTTATTTAAGTATTTTTCAGGCAGTTTTTGCTTTAACTATTTCACTGACCATTCTGCCGTCATACAAACCATTGTGGTTTTCTTTGAAATACGGCATTATCTCTTTCATGGTTTTTCCTTCAGCAACAAGTGAGGTAATAATTTCCTCTATCTTTTCTTTGCTTAACTGCGCAGGCAGGTAAGCCTCGAGTATCTTTTTCTCTTCATTTAGCTTGGTCACAGCCTCTGCTGATACACCAAGCGCAATTGTATCATCTGCATTCTTAATGAATTTACGTATGATCTTAAACTCATCGTCTTCGGTCATTTCTTTCCCGCTTTTGGATTGAGTAAAAATTTCAGCATACAAAGTTGAAAGGAGATTGGCTTTAACGGTTTCTTTGGCCATTTTTGCCTTTTGCATATCTTTGCGGATCGTTTCTATTAGCATTTTTTAAAGAATTTTAGTGATTTTTCTGATTTTACATAAAATTATGAACATTTCTGTAAATTTAAACTGCCTAAATTAATATATAGTAAAATATTGTAAGAACAATTCCTTAAATGATATATTATATTTGTAATAAGAAAGGAGATCTGCTATGAAAATAAAATCTCTTTTTACCTTGTTCGCATTCATACTTACCTTCACATTGAGCAGCCATATATTTTCAAACGGTGTATCAGTTGTAAATGCAGCCACCGGTATTTACCTCAAACTAACCAACAGCCATGTTCAGGTTAATTGTGAGAGCCAGGTTTCTGTTGTAACTGCCACTCAAATATTCCTGAACGATCTCGGGGCGGATAAGAATATCAAGTACGCGTTTCCTATGCCCGAAGGCGCAAGCGCGATCAGCCTCAGATGGAAGATCAACGGCATTTGGTACCTGGCGCAGATCAACCCAAATTCCCAGGATACCGGATTACCCGGCGGTACAATGAATAACAACCTTAAGACACATTTAGGTTCAACCCCGTTGTTTTTCACCATTCCACAAACAGTTAAAACTGATTCTAATTTAATAGTTGAACTTAAGTATGTTAAACTGCTGCCGTATTCATTCGGTAACGTTACGTTTATTTTCCCGAATGATTACCATCTTATACAGACCGCCATACTTAACACACAGGAGCTCGATTTCAATCTGACATCACCCAGAACGATCGACAGCATAAGACTGGTAAGTACGCAGCCTGTAACGGAATATTCAAACAACGGAAACTATGCGCACATACGGAGCCTGCTGTATGAAACGGCGGCTACACAGAATTACACTTTGAAGTATTCGCTCAACCTGAATCAGCTGGGTTTGTACAGCTATTCTACAATGATACCGCAGTCACAGCTGCCTGATTCACTTGGAGGATTTTTCACTTTCATTGCAGAACCCGACCCGGGTTCGTTACAGGTAATTAAAAAGACATTTACTCTCATTGTTGACCGCTCCGGCAGTATGAGCGGCGTCAAGATGACACAGGCTAAGGATGCAGCCAAGTTTATTGTTAATAATCTCAATGATGGCGACAGGTTCAACATTGTTGATTTTTCTGATAATGTGCTGTCTTTCCGCGGCGGTCACGTAAATTATACCAATGCAGCCAGGGATTCCGCTCTGAATTACATTAACGCATTCATCGCAAGCGGAGGTACGAATATATCAGGTTCGTTTTCGACGGCTGTACCGCAGTTTTCAACATCAAGCGATAGCAGCGCGAACATTATCATATTCTTCACAGACGGGCAGGCAACATCGGGCATTACAAATACTACACAATTGCTTGCGCATGTCCGGAATCTGATAGTAAGCACTGAAACCAATATATTCTTATATTGCTTTGGTATCGGCAGCGATGTAAACGTTCAACTGTTAACGCTGCTTGGTTCACAGAACAGCGGGCTCGCTGAGTTTTTAGGTAATGATGAACTTTACAGCAGGATCACGGATTTTTATTTAAGAATAAGGAACCCGGTGCTGCTATCACCCACAATTTCATTTTCACCTTCAAACGTGATTGAAGTATATCCATCACCGCTGCCTAATTTATATAAAGGCCAGCAAATGATAGTTTCAGGGCGATATTTGCAGGCGGGCCCGGTAACAGTCACTTTGAGCGGCTACGCATTCAATCAGCCTGTTTCATACCAGTACAGTTTCAACAGAATAGACAGCGCCGATTCACGCTACCAGTTCTTAACAAAAATATGGGCAAAGCAGAAGATTGACTACCTGCTGGTGCTTTATTACGCGCTGAACCCAACTGATCCAGCGGCAATTGCACTGAAAAATCAGATAATACAGATAAGTATTGCCTATGGTGTGCTTTCTCCGTTCACAAGCTTTGGCTCAGTAACCCCGATAAGTGAAACCGGAAACGGGCAAATCATAAACGCTGAAACATTTGTTTTGGCGGGAAATTATCCGAATCCGTTTAATCCTTCGACTATCATTAAACTGCAGGTTAATAAGGCGGTTTACAAAACAGGCTATATCAGGATATATAACGCGATCGGGCAGCTTGTTAAGATAATACCATTCAGCATAAACGGAAAAGGAGTTTATGAAATATTGTGGAAAGGTGACTTAGCAAGCGGACTGAATGCACCTTCCGGGGTTTATTTCTATATTGTAGATCTTGGTGATATTTATCTTAAGAGTAAAATGGTACTTTTGAAATAGAATTTGTATAAATTTAAAATTATAAAGCCTCTTTTGTATCAAAAGAGGCTTTTTGATTATGAATTGCTGTCAATCTGCAAAATACGTTCAGAATTGTGGTTGAAAAATTCAGTTTTATTTACACCCTAACTTGTCACTTGGTTGTTTATCCACTTCACTACTTACCAACTCAACTACTTACCAACTCAACCACTCTCCTGCTCAATTACTTCACTACCTGCTTATTCGCCACATCTTCCCATGATTTGGGAGAGAAAAAATTGTATGACTCACGCCTGTATGTTGCGTAATAGGCATATCCCCAAATTGGGGTGTTTGGATAGTAATATAAACCGCCGGTATTGATATCCAGGACTGAAGGAAATTCCGCCGCCGCGAAATGTTTGGGGCAGTATTGGCTGATGTATCCTGCCAGTTCGGCAGAAATGTTTTCCGTAATGATCAGAGGATATACAACCAGCATCGCGCCAAATCCCAATGGCGCACCTGTTCTGTGCCGGTTGGCGAGTGAGAACATCTTATCGCTGTATATACGCAGTTCATCACCTGTTGCGCCTTCAGGCATATATTTGGCGCATATATAACAATCAACTTTGCCGAACTTGGTGACCTCTACCCTGCTGCGTTTATAAACGCGGTCAGTGCCGGCCTGTTCATTCACATTCAACGATTCAAAACCGTAGTACTTCAGCCAGCCATCAAGCATTTGGAAATATTTATCAGATCTTTCAGACATAATTATAGAATTTTATAGATCTTAATTGCATAGATCTTTGCTTATTTGATACTCTTATCTTCTTCTGTTCCAGTTTATGGTATCAGCATTCAGAAGCCTTAAATATGTGTTAGTACCGTGCTCAAATCCAACCCAGCAGAAATAAGTGCTGTCTTCACCCGATGCGCCGCAATTAACAGGATCAATGGAGCCAAGCGGCTGTTTGGTTTCAACGTGTTTGTAAACAACGCTGTCTTTCAGGTAGTTATGCGCAGTCTGAATAACAGCCGCGACAAGCGGCGGTACTGTTGTTGGTATATTTTCACTGATTATATTGGGCAAACCTGCCCAGGCAAAGGGTACTACATCTTTATTGTTTACGCACCTGTGTGATTCACTGCCGGATGACTGCATTTGCGAAAGGTAAGTATCAGCGAAGCTGATATTACCAACTGTAGGAGCCGCAAAAGTATAGGTTTCCAGTTTAAACCGAGATGTAAAGCCAATATCCAAAAACCACTTTGTTATGAGTGTTGCCATTGCGCCACCGAGTGAGTGACCCGTTATAAACATCTTTTGCTTAGGGGCGTTAAGTGTATTTAAATAAGCCTGTAAGCCCATGAAGGTTACAGGATCGGTTGTATTGAGCAATGTGTCCAGTCCTTTGAGTGAACCGAGTGCAACGGAATCACCCCCGCCTGAAAATGGCCATTTTTCCATATCCCACACTTCAAGGTCTTCAACAATATTTGCAAAATTGAATACTGTTCCGCGAACGCAGATGGCGTACTTTAGCGAATCACCGGTTGAATCAACCGCCATATACATCAGGTTCTCACCTGTGGGGCTTAGTCCCGGACCCCAACAGACCTTCCAGTTGCCTCCGGTGGAATAATTGCTATCAGCAAGCTGCAAATTGATGGAATCCCTGATGTGCAGCGCATTGGTGCTGCCTTCGGCAACATAGCACAGGGCAGAAAGCGTCATCATAACTCCGGCTTCGCCCTGATCATACCCTCCAAATCCGGGATAATGAGGACCGCCAATTGATGTGCTATCATCACCGCAGCCGCTGTAGTGCCAGGAAAAAGCAAATACCGCAAACAAGATGAATATTGTTTTAAGAAACTTATGCGCATGCAGGTTGTTTTTCTTCATTTTATTCTGATAGTTCATTTTTTTATTACACTAACTTAAGATTTAAGCAGTGTTTTTTCAAGTGTATTTGAGGGGTCAAAACATAAAACAAAAGGCTGTCATTCTACGGAGGTAACGAGAATGTCAGCCTTTTCTAAAGGAGGAGAAAATCAGGAAAAATCCAGCAAGTTACTATTTTACCAACACCATTTTTTTGATATCGGTAAACTCTGATGTTATTATTCTGTAAAAATAAATTCCGCTTGCAAACCTTGAAGCGTTCCAGTCAATTTTGTAACTGCCTGCGGTTAACTGCTGATCAACCAGTACATCAACTTCTTTGCCCAGCATATCATAAACAGCCACTTTTACGATGGAGTTCTTGGGAATATCCACATTTATATTTGTAACCGGGTTAAACGGATTCGGATAATTCTGACTGAGATTAAACGATTTTGGTACTATGCCTGTAACAGGCTCAATACCAATGACATTGATGCCTGTCATATAAAAATTGATCGTATCAGGGCTAACGCTGCCAACAGTAACATTTTTTTCTGATTGCCAGTATCCTATCCTGTCGCATATCACCCTGAAGTTACCCTGCGTGAGATTGTTAATATCATAGGGACCGCCGGAACGTGATACCGAAAATCCTTTGAATTCATTTCCGCTCATAGCGTACACAATGGCATTCTGCAAACCTCCGGTTTGCGGAGGGGCAACATACACACCGCCGCTGATAAATGAATTGCCGCCACTGCCGGTTATGTTAAACACTTTTACATCAATATTAAAGAGATTGTTATCAACATACAGAGTTTTGGAAGCTACCCAGCTAATAGTACCGCTTGATGTTCCGGTATGGTAAGTTGGTACAAACTGCGGCGTTGCCGCGTCAATATCTTCATCATTGGGATACGCCATAATATCAAGGCTATCAATTGTAATATTGCGCATGATATAGTCCCCGTTGGGCTGAATGCTTGCCGTATCGACAACAATTACGGTGTTTGACTGCGCGTCATACTTAAGCGCTTTAACCATGCCCTTTGTAACGGGCTGACCGTTGGGGAAAGTAACTTTACCCGCGACAGCAAATGGCGGACCGAATACACCTCCGTTAACAGTTTTCTGAACTGAGCCTGAGAGGCCCACAGTAAAGCCTAAATTATCCTGAAGGAAATAAACTGAATTGAGATCTTTGTTTGAACTTGATACCTGTGAATTCCAGATCGCGCTGCCGTTGGTGGTTTTTAAGATAATGCCGCTTTCGCCTACAGTGTACCCTGTCTGAGTATCCCAGAAATGGATCGAGTTCAGATCTTTGTTAACAATACCCTGCTGAACCCAGGATTCACCACCGGTTGTTGTTTTGTATATTACACCTGATGAACCGTATTCATATCCGCCGACCGCGTATCCGGTTTCAGCGGAAGGAAATGTAATACTTCGGAAATCAATATCAGATGTTGATGGCGAAACTTCAAACCATGAGGAACCGCCGTTAATGGTTTTGTAAATTACACCGCTATAAGGTTCTGTCATTTTTCCGCCGGCTATAAAACCCGTTTGAGAATTCCTGAAAGATACAGAATTGAACTTATTGCCGTACATGCTTACAAACTGCAGCTCCCAGGTTGCGCCGGCATCGGTAGTTTTGAGGATCTTGCTATTGAAGCCGACAGCGTATCCTGTGTTAAGATCAGCAAAACAAACAGACTGAATTGAACTTTGATTAAGATCAATCCAGCTTACGCCGCCATCTGTTGTTTTATGTATGGTACCTTCTGCTATATATCCCGTGTAAGGATTATTGAAATATATTGAAGATCCGCTGAATGCTGTTGATATTACGAGCCAGTTTGATCCGCCGTTAAGAGTTTTTAAAATTATGCCGTTGCCGGACATATAACCGGTATTGGTATTTACAAAAAATACAGACTTAAGTACATTTTCAGTTCCGGATTGTAGAGGGTACCAGCCATTTTGCGCAGTAACCTTACCGGATACAGAAAATATTACAGCCATAAGCAGACCGAATATTGTATGTATGTATTTTTTATTCATGTTTTTTAAACCTCACAAAATTTCATAGAATTGTAAAGTCTCTGAATTACGAAATGGATTTACCCATTCATACGTAATTTAACAGTAATTTACAAAAATAACAGCATAAAAATCACTATCATTACTATAAGTATCTGAAATCCCTGAAAACCGTTAACAATCATAGCTTCAATTCCTTTGTTTTTATCACTTTTTAGGCACTTTATATTATAAGTAATAAAAGCAAAAAAATGAAGAACAGACTGATAACTCCGCGTAATGAAAATTTAATTTTAAATTCCATAGCAGTATTTATTTAATTTTACTTTTTTTATACTCTTCAATTGTCATGGATCTATCCCAGTAGCCGTTAAACAGGTCTTTCATATGTCCGGCATAGTCGGAATTCTTAATTATAAGATCTGCCTGCTTATGTTTTGGTACATTCTTTTCGGCGGAAATATTTATGAAAACATTTTCCGAATCAAATACTGTGATATTGGGAAGCTTAAAAGGCGCCAGCCTGACTTTTTCTCCGCCGCGGCTGAATAACTCACAGGCGGCAACAAGTTCACTGTTCATTTCCTTATCATCGCTTAGCTGATAGATCGATCTTATCTCGCCGCCATCCTGAATAAAGACCTGCGCATCGCGGCTAAGCTCTTCTACCACTACCCTGCGTGGACTGTACATCCCAAGTATTTCCTTTTTTGAAGCATTTACAAGCTCCATATATCGCTGAACGCGGTGTTTGTTAAACCCGCGGATAAGCTGAATGTTCTTATCCGGCCCATCGGTTTTATCTGATTCGGTTTTATAAATCTGCCGCAGTTCACCAAAGGTTTCGTTCAGACTTTCAAGGCGCTTGTTAAAATTCTTTTTGTAATCACTTGTTATTTTATCAAGTATGATCGCAGGGTCAATTATCTGGTAATTGAGTATCGTATTTGTTTCAATTTCATTGCAATACCCTTTTTCTACAAAAGATTTGAGAATATCATAAATTGAATTCCGGATGATCTTAGCTTCCTTGGCAATTTCTGATGCGCTCATCGGAGTGCCGCCAAGCAAAACGATCAGCACCTTGGATTCATATTCTTTGAATCCAAGAGTCTTAAGCCGTTCAATTAAAATATCCTTATTCAATTTATATCTTAGCTTTCAATATTGCTGTAGTTTTAAACTACTGCAATATAGCAAACAATTAAAGTATTGTCAAGTTAAACAAATAGCTAAAGTGGTTACTGAGGTAATTAGTTGTTTTATAATGAATAAAGGCGATCAAAAATGATCGCCTTCTACCACAAAAATGCAAATATTGAATTGAAGAAAGAAATGATGATAAATAGCTAGGTCTTAAAAGAGGGCGTATAAAAACTTAGCGCAGCTTCCTTAAACTGCAGTGATCATAATTGTTTCTCCCGCCCTTCGAAAGAGGACAATTTATCAAGACAGAGGCTGCTGCGCTTATAATCATTTAACAATTTTAATTGAATAAAAATCCCAACTTTTTAATTTCAAACCGGGGTCATGGAAGTTCCTTATTGATTACCTCCGTTGACGCCTTAGGATCCGCCTCTGACCCCGGTCAACAACATCAGTAAGAGATTGATGAAATTTCTACTAACTTTTCTACTGTAAAAATAGCACATAATGTTCCAATTGACAAAGATTTTTAAATTGATTTGTTAAAGGCAGAAAATGCTCTAAAAGAAAAAATAAATAGTATAAATATTCGATTCTGTTTAATTTTCATCAATTTTCCCGGGACATGAAAGCATATTTGTTAAACAACAATTTTCATATATTTAGCACAAGATCACAAAAAATGCCCCGCTATTGATTTTAGCGGGGCGAAAATTTGATTCACAATTCTGCCAACTTCACTTCACCAATACCATTTTTTTGGTATCAGTAAATCCTTCAGCAGTTAGCCTGTAGAAATAAATACCGCTTGGATAATCTGCGGCATTAAAATCCAGGCTGTATATACCTGCTGCAACATTTTCATTGAGCAGTTCCTTTACTTCCCTGCCCAGTGCGTCATATATCACCAGCTTAACAAATCCGCTCTTCGGAATCGAGAACTTAACAGAAGTGTTCGGATTAAATGGATTTGGATAATTCTGCTCGAGTGAAAATTGTTTTGGTATTGTATTATTAATTGGTTCAATGCCGATAAGATTGAAACAATCGTAATAGAAATTATTGATGTTATCAGAGCTGTTTAATAAAGCGCAAACGCTTTGATTATTAGAGCTGCCTCTGGCGATTGTGAATGAATAAACAACAACCTGTGTATCGCCTGAGTTCATCGTAAACGGCCCTGAGTTCATTACATTCCTTACATCTCCTGAGGTGTTATCGATCCATCCGGTTCCTGTACATGCATCCCCTGGATACATATATGTTGTGGGTTGCCCAGTCGTAAAGTTTATCAGTGTATTACCGCAACCATCTTTCCCGCGAAGTATATTGTACGCAACTGCAGCACTATCCGGGTCACCGAAGCAGGTTGAACCACCGTTAAAGAATCTAAAATGACCCGTCATTAATTTCATTTTGTAGCCCACCATGGTATTACACGGCAATTTTGCAGTATCAGAATTATTACCGGTAAACACTACGGGACCCTGAAGCATTCTGTAACCAACGGCCGGCGGAGCAGCACCATAGGTGAGATCGTTATCATCAAAATTATATGTAAACCCTGTATTACGGGTAGTATCACAACCCGTAACGTCATCACTTGCGTCACCAAGATCAGCATCATTCACCAGCCCGACAAAAGTACTATCCCACACTTTACCGCTTTTGTTAATTATCTTATAGCGAATAAAATAAGAATCACGGAAACCATCGGCATCAAATGCATAAGCCAGCTGCTGCACTTCTACTCCGAGTGGAAGTGTGCCGCCGGGAAGGCTTAACTCACTGGCATGCGGATTGTTAGTGCAGTTGGTGTAATCCATAAAGACTGAAAAGATCATCTCAGAAGGCCGGGCATTGCCATTTCCTGTTCCGGGTCTATCGGAATTCCACCCGGGCTGATAGCCCGGAATTCCATTTACCTCAACATACGGTGCCCCCTGCCCAACCGGCCAGGCCGCCCAGGAAGAATAAACGAATGTGTAGGTTCTGCCTCCTGCATTCTTAGTAATCGTTCCCCCGTTAACTAATGAAGGGTCGTTAAGACTGACAAGGTATCCATTAAATGCCGGGTCACTGCAAACTGATGAAGGCGGCACCTGACCCATAACGGGAATATTTCCCGGAGAGTAATGAGTATTGTAAAAGGAAGCTGCAAGCCTGAGTTCCTTTTGATTTGCAGCAATGTTAACTTTAGCACCGATCCATATGCCTGATGTAAAAACAGCGGTCATACGCTGCGCGGCAGCTACAGGCCAGATAAATCCTGCATCGCCTGTTGTAAATGTAACTTTATCATAGTTAAAATATCCATCTGTCCTGAAAACCGTATTGATATTACCGCTCTGCAGGAAAATGCTCTGGGCAGGAGCAAAAGGCGATTCAGTGTTAGCTATATAGCCTTCACGTTCTTTTGAAAATGTTGTAACGGCGAGAAGGAGAAGAAGGGCTTTTAAGAGGACTAAATTTTTCATATTTATTTCAGGTTTAGTTTTGAAAGAATTCTTAATTTGTAAATAGATTTTGCTAATATAAAAATAGCGCTTTCTACAGGTATAGGCAAAGATTTTTAAATAGATTTGTTAATTGTAAATATTGATATTTAGAAGTTAAATATACCAAAAACCATTTATTCTGTTCGATTTTTGGCTATTTAAGGGATATTAAATTATTGATTTGTTAAACCAGAGAATCTCTAAAAACCATCAATTATGCGGGAATCCAAACTTACGGAAATGGTAAAGGGCATCAGCCCGGCGGAATTCAGAAAATTCGGTGAATTCTTAAATTCACCTTACCATAACAAAAGCAGAAAGATCATTCAGCTTTACGAGCTTATCAATTTCAATTACGATGAGTTCGACGCAAACGTAATAACAAACGAAAAAATTGCCAAGGCTATCTTCAGCGGTGAAGGCGATAAAGATCAGAATGTAAGAACGCTTATCAGCAGTTTCACTGCCTTACTTGAAGAATTCCTTGTAATAGAAGAACTCAACAATAACCCGCTTCACGGCAAAACATTTCTGCTGAGATCATTACGCGACAGAAATATCCTGAAAACATTTGATATGGTTTCAAAGGAGATAACTGATATCCAGCAAAAGGATTTTAACCGCAACACCGATTATTACTACAACGAGTTCACATTCAAAGAAACCTGGCTGAACTATCACGGCGAAGATCTTGATCTGGACCTGGATAAAAGTTACCAGCAAATGAGCGATAATGCCGACCACCTTTTTATAGTAACCAAGCTCAAAGTGCTTAATACCGTTATCAGCAGAAGGATACTTTCAGGCATAAGTATATACAAAACTTACTGGGCAGTAGAAAATATACTGAAATACATTGAAAAGAACGCCGATGATATTGAAAAGAATCACCCTATCATATATTCAGAATACAAGATACTTATGATGGTGCTCGAGCCGGACAAAGTGAAACACTTCCACGACCTTGAAAAACACGTATTTCATAATATCGCCCGTTATAACGAAGATGAACTTGAACAGGTGTATTATTCTCTTTCCAATTACTGCGTTAACAAAATAGCGCTTGGCGAGGATAAATTTGTTAACGAGCTGTATAAAATTCATTCCAATTTTGAAAAGACCGGCTTTTACGCCAAGAACAAAAACCTGCAGTACACAGATTTCATAGGAGTGATAATTTGCGGATTGAATATGAAACACTTAAAATGGGTGGAACATTTCTTTGAAACATATAAAGGCAATATAGCAAGTGAAGTAAAACGTGATACCATCAATCTTTCTTCCGCGCTGATCTCGTTCCAGAATAAAAAATATAAAGATTGCATTGGTTTCCTGAGCAAGGTTGGTTATAAATACACTTATTTTTATCTTAAATCCAAAGAGACACTAATAAAATCGTTTTATGAACTGGGGGAAGTGGAATCACTTGAGGCGGTTGTGGATGCTGCCAAGCATTACCTTAAAAGGCATAAGGATATTCTTTCAATTCATTACGATAGGTACATACTTTTCCTGAATTACGTAACTAACCTGATGAAACTTGATAAGAAACAGAAACCTGAACTGAAAGTGCTGATGAAAAAACTTGATGAGAACAGGACCACTATCGCAAGGGAATGGCTGATTGAAAAGATAATTGAAATGAAGTAGCTTTATAATTTGAATTTTTTGAACATATCGCTGTGACCGTTAAGGAATTCAACAGAATTCATTCTGCGCTTGCCTTCTATCTGGAGCTCGGTTATTTCGAGGAATTCATTTAAAGTAGATACATATAGTTTACCTTCTTTGATAAAAAATCTGCCCGGGCCTTTTAAGCTATCCCAATGAGATTTGACGGTGCTGAATATTTTGATGATCTTTCCGTTGTATTCGGTAAACGCGCCGGGATACGGCGAGAGTCCGCGGATGAGATCAAAAACCCTGTCAACAGACTGGTCAAAATTGATACGGCAATCTTCTTTGAATATTTTCGGCGCGGGAGTAGCTTCGCCGTTATTCTGCCTAACAGCAGGCGGGTTACCGCCTGAGTTTTCTATCAAATCAACAGTATCGAATACTACCTGAGCTCCCAGTACTTTCAGTTTATCATGCAGCGAGCCCGCATTATCATCATGTGTGATATCAACTTTTTTCTGCATTATAATATTACCCGTATCAACTTTTTCCTGCAGGAAAAAAGTTGTTACACCGGTTTCACGCTCACCATTAATAATGGCCCAGTTTATCGGGGCAGCGCCCCTGTATTTAGGCAGCAATGAGGCATGCAGGTTAAATGAACCGTATTTAGGGATCTTAAAAATGCTCTTTGGCAATATCCTGAATGCAACCACTATAATCAGATCGGGTGAGAGGTCCTTAATTTGTTCAATAAATTCCGGGTCTTTTAAATTCACAGGCTGCAGAATCTCGAGACCCTGCAGAAGCGCGAATTTCTTAACATCGCTTTCGGCAAGATGCTGTCCCCTGCCTTTAGGTTTATCAGGCACTGTTACAACTGCTGAAATCTTATGGTGTGTACTTAGAAGGGCGTCAAGTGAGGGTACAGCGAATTCCGGCGTACCCATAAATATGATATTCATTATTTCCTGTGGTTAATAGGTTTTCCTTTTTTAGGAAGTTCCGCAAGGAGGTAATCAGTCTCGATCTCACCCTTTTTAATCAGGTCAAGCTCAGGTTTTATCACTTTTTTTTCATCCTTGCTTAAATGGTCAATGAACAGAACACCATTGAGGTGATCTATTTCATGCTGGGCTACCCTGGCAATAAAACCTTTAAGTTCAAGATCGTGTTTATTCAGATCGAGGTCCTGGTATTCAATATAAATTGTTTCAGGTCTTGTGACATCACCTCTTACATAAGGAATACTCAGGCAGCCTTCTTCGAGTGTAATTTCGCCATGGTAATCTTTTATAACGGGATTTATGAGCGTTATGGGCTCAGTTTTTATTTTCTTTTTTCCTTCTGTACGTGATATATCAATTACCGTTACCGCATGTTCGCTGCCGATCTGCGGCGCGGCGAGACCGATACCTGTCGCCTTATGCATGGTATTGAACATACTGCCCACAAGTTCAATGAATTTATCATCTATTTTTGTGACCCGTTTGGTCTTTTTGCGAAGTACTTCGAAACCGTATGTATATATAGGTAATGTTTTCAATATTTACAAAAATATCCGTAATTGTTTGAAAAATCAATTCAAGAAAACGCGAAGCATTTCGCTGCTAAGTACACGACAGTAAACGTACAACTTCTTTAAATTCAGAGGGGTTATAAAT